>Ga0163199_1001024_pt1 | contig 17433 bp, 22 predicted proteins | sample PL_2010_150m_FD_113537 | JGI IMG/M metagenome (GOLD analysis project Ga0163199, IMG submission 113537) | Freshwater microbial communities from Powell Lake, British Columbia, Canada to study Microbial Dark Matter (Phase II) - PL_2010_150m | ecosystem: Environmental > Aquatic > Freshwater > Lake ...
ATGTTTATTCAGAAATAATTTCGTCGGCATCGAAATCTTCGCCGATGCCGTCCAAATTAATATCATCAGGAGCAGTGGCGGCAACGGCAGCAAGTGCTGACGCTTCTTTGGCAGCCGCATCTTTAGCTCTGGACTCGGCGAGTTTATTTTCTTCGGCCGTTGAAGTTGCAATTACTGATGTTTCAGTAACCGCATGTTTTTGCAACAAGGTCATACTACGCAAAATGGCATCATTAAAACGAAACCCGCTTTCCAACTCTTCCAGGGTAGGCTGATCGCACTCGACATTCATCAGCACATAATGCGCTTTGTGCATTTTTTTTATTGGGTAAGCCAAATGTCTGCGGCCCCAGTCTTCCAGTCGATGAATTTTTCCGGAAGCGGCTTCGATGGTTGATTTATAGCGTTCAATCATCGCGGGAACCTGAGCGCTTTGGTCAGGATGAACTAAAAAGACTATTTCATAATGTCGCATTATTTTTCCTTTCGGTTAAAGCCTTCCCTTTCTATCTTGTAAAGGGTAAAGCAAGGAGGAGCGGACTGCCCCGTAGGACCGCGCATTATAGAGACTTTTTTAATTTTTGAAAAGAATCCTGTACTTAATCGAAGATAATTTAATATAAATTCGATTATTTCAAACTATTAATCCAATAGGCGCCCACCCGTTTTCAGCAGCCGGAATCGTGCAAATCCAATTTCAGCTTGACAAAAAATCTGCATCAGAGAAACTAGGGCCGTTTTCACAACATAAGAGTACCATCTTTGAACGACATGCCCCTGAGTGTGCTATTCGGCATACTTGCATTAATGCTCATTCTCTCCGCTTTTTTTGCCGGCTCAGAAACATCTTTAATGTCGTTGAACCGGTATCGATTAAGACATCTGGTTAAGCTAAAACACCCCGGCGCGATAAAAACACAACACTTGCTGCAGAGACCGGACCGCTTACTTGGCCTGATTTTGCTGTGCAATAATTTTGTCAATAATTTCGCAGCATCGATAGCAACCGTCATTGCCATTAAACTCTATGCCAATGAAGAATCCATCATAGCTATCGCTACCGGAATTTTGACTATCGTCATGCTTATTTGCTCAGACGTAACACCCAAGACACTGGCCGCCATTAAACCGGAACTGCTTGCCTTTCCAGCCGCCTGGATTTACACGCCCTTACTAAAAATACTTTATCCCGTAGTCGGCTTCGTCAATTTATTTGTTAATCTGTTACTTCGCATCGTCGGTGTCGATGTCAAAAAAAATTACCACGACACACTGAACAAAGAAGAGTTAAAAAGCATTATTACCGAAGCCGAGAGCTTGATGCCGATACGCTATCAGAAAATGCTTCTGGGCATACTGGATCTCGAATCGGCAACGGTTGAAGATATCATGACGCCCCGCAATGAAATTGTCGGCGTTGATCTCGAATCGCCTATCGAAGACATTGTTGAGCGCATCAAAGCCAGTCCGCATACCCAATTGGCGGTATACAAAAAAAGCATCGACAGGGTTATCGGCTTTTTGCATTTAAGAAAAGCGCTTATCGAAGTTAACAATGAGGATTTTGATAAGCAAACCATCATCAATTTGCTGACCAAGCCCATATTCATTCCTGAAAGCACGCCGGTGCACACACAGATGCTGAGATTTAAAAGCGAGAAAATACGCATAGGCCTGGTTGTAGATGAATACGGCGATGTACAGGGCCTTGTCACTTTGGATGATTTGTTGCAGGAGATAGTCGGCGAACTGATTACCGATGACACCTCTGCCGCCAGAGAACAAAGCGACGGCAGTTATCTGGTCGATGCCAATATCACGCTGAGGGAATTAAACCGGATCACGCAATGGTCTTTGCCGACAGAAGGACCTAAAACGCTTAACGGCCTTATCATTGAATTTATGGAAACCATTCCCGAACCGGGGATCAGTATCAATTTGCACGGCTACCCTGTCGAAATTATAAAACGTGATAAAAACACCGTTAAACTGGTCAAGTTTCTGCCCAGAAAATAATCCGTAACAGCTCCAAAAACATGTATTTTCTTGGATAACTAAAATAATACCGACTATAATTGAAGTTCATCTAAGGTCACAAACTGTTGCAATGGCAAAACTTACTGTTTTTTTTAAATACAAAGCGATTGATTCATACTTGTTTGAAGACGGTATTATCCATATAGGCCGTGATGAAACCAATAATGTAACCATAGACAGCCTCGCGGTCGCCCCCGCTCACGCCGCGATTATTATTCGTGACAATGTCAGCACCATCAAGCAACTGAACGAAAACTTCCCGCTAATCATCAATGGACAAAAAATCAAAGAATGCACTTTGAATGATAATGACACGATAACGATAGGGAAACATGATATCGTCTACAGCACGACTGAATCCGTAACCCAATCCGAAGAATCATTCGAAAACACCATCGTCTACGGCAAAGAATCTCTTGATCATCATTTTGACGGCGAAATGCATCTGCCGCCCGCCAGCCTGCAGGTGATGAACGGTCAAAATATCGGCAAGGTATTGTCATTAAAGAAAGCCATGACCCGTTTGGGCTCCAATGGTAACGGCGTTGTTGTCATTGCCAAAAGAAAGGATGGTTATTATGTATCGACACTGGAAAACACCGGCACCATAGCCGTCAATAACACCCTTATAGAGAATAACTATATCAAATTAAATCATAACGATATGTTGACCATCAACAATGTTTCGTTGCAATTTTTTTTGAATTAGACCCACGCTTTATCAAGCCCTACAGCTCTGAAAAAACAGCCAGCGCGTCAGCAAGCGAAGCCACTGCATAAACCTCTAAACCCTGTATTGGCTGCTTAGGTGCATTGGCCTTCGGAATAACCGCCTTTTTAAACCCGTGCTTAGCCGCGTCATTAAGCCGTGCATGACCATTAGCGACGGGCCTGATCTCCCCGCTCAAGCCTATCTCGCCAAAGAAAAACATATCCTGGGGAATCACCTTGTTTCTTAGGCTGGACACCACGCCGACAACAATCGCCAGATCAGAGCCGGTTTCAGTGACTTTAATGCCGCCGACCACATTGGCATAAATCTCATCCTGTGCGGTAACAATGCCGCCATGCCGCGACAGCACCGCCAGCAGCATAGCCAGGCGATTCTGGTCGAAACCTACCGCAAGCCGGCGTGGATTACCGTATTGACAGTCCGTCACCAGCGCCTGTATTTCAACTAATAACGGCCGGGTACCTTCCCATAACACCGTGACTACACTGCCTGATGACGGTGTTTCCGTACGGTTCAAAAACATCGCCGACGGATTTTTAACTTCTTTGAGCCCTGAATTATCCATAGCAAAAAAACCCAATTCGCCGACGCTGCCAAAGCGGTTTTTATCAGCTCTCAATACCCGGTATCGTGCATCATCGGTTGAACCCAGCATCACCTGGGTATCGACAATATGGCTTAAGGTCATCGGTCCTGCCAGCGATTGGTCTTTGGTCACATGCCCGACCATGAAAATACTGACCTGATGTTTTTTGGCATATTGCGTCAGATAACTGGCCGATTCCCGCACCTGAGACACCGAACCCGGCGCGGAATCGGCATCCTGTGTATGCATGACCTGAATCGAATCTATCACGATGATCTGCGGCTTGATGTCATCCAAAACATCGCAAATACGCTGCACCGAAGTCTCCGCAAGCATCATGATTTCGCCGACAGGCAATTTCAGTCGATGCGCCCGTTCAGCAATCTGCTGCAAGGATTCTTCCCCCGAAACATAAAGTACGCCGATATTGCGCTCGGCAATATTCGCAATCGCCTGCAACAGCAGGGTGCTCTTACCCGCTCCCGGCGCGCCGCCTATCAGCACCACGCTGCCCCTGACGATACCCCCGCCCAGTACGCGGTCGAACTCGGCTATGCCGGTCAGTATCCGTTCGGCTTGCGACAGATTAACATCGGACAATAATTTCACTTCGGAAAGACTGCCTGCATAACCTGCCGAGCGGCTGCCGTGCCCGCTTGCTGAACTGCCTAAGCGCACTTCCTTGATCGTATTCCAGGCGCCGCAACTGGTGCATTGCCCGCCCCAGCGCGGAAAATCCGCTCCGCATTGCTCGCAGACAAATGCCGTTTTGCTTTTTTTACTCATGACTTTACTCATCTGCAATTAACTCGCGATAGCCGTCTTTATAACCCGAATAGCGAAATTGATAACCCAAAGCCTTCAAGCGCCGATTGGCACAACGCTTATTGCTTACGGCACCATGCCCGCCCGGCTTAGCCGTCGGAGGAGCGCAATGCATCTCGTCAGCCAGCCATGATACAACGTCCCACAGCGGCGCAGGATCATCGTCGCCGGCTAAATAACATTGTTGCAGAGCAACACCGGCCAGCCGCTGTTGCAATAAAAACTCCAATACGCCGACGCAATCCTGCTGATGAATTCGATTGGTAAAATATGGCGGCGTTTGCTGAATGGATGGAGCCTGGCGGGCCATGCGCAGCAAATGCTCACGACCCGGCCCATAGATGCCGGAAAAACGCACGATGACATTGTGCGGATTCAAATCCATCACGCGCAGCTCTGCCTGGCGGATTAATTGACTGGTGACCTCATCCGGTTGCGCGGTTGAATCCTCATCCACCCATTCGCCTTGCGACTGCCCGTAAACACTGGTCGACGACACGAAGAACCACGGTTGCTTCGCGAATTTCGCCAGCATAGCCTGCAAGCCGAGTTGATAAATATCCCGATAATTTTGTTCTGTGCGTCCATCGGCAGAGACAATAAAGAACACCACATCAACAGCCATCGCCAGATTTTCTACGGCTATGGACGACGTTATATCGGCAGCGACATAATTAATTCTGCTCTCCGCGCTCGGCGGATTACGTTTTAAACCGGTCACGCTATGACCTTGCCCGGCCAAAGTGTGCGCCAAACACGTACCGATAGCGCCGCAACCAATAATTAAAATATTTGCCATATTCGATCTACCGACCTGTTAACCAATCCGAAAAGCTCATAACTGATTAATCAATCGCAATTCCTGCGGATACGGAGACATATAATAGGAATCTTCGATATAAGGATCGGGAGATTTGCGGAAATGATGCCTGAGCAAGGTCAGCGGCACAATCAGCGGTATTTCACCGTTGCGGTAGCGCTCGATAATCTCGCATAATTCCGCCTTATCATCCGCATCCAATTCCTTTTTCAAATACCCCTGTATATGTTGCAGAACATTGACGTGACTGGCGCGGTTAACCACCGTTTTCAGTACCTCCATCAACTGAACAATATACTGCCCGGCAACTGAGGCTAAATTCTCTTTCGTAACGCCGGCAAGCAACCGGCCCATATCGCTGTAATCGGCATGACTCATAATAATCAGTTTATGGCGGGCATGAAAAGTCGTCAGACTGCGTGGCGTCAATCCTTCCGCCAGCATCTGTTTCCAGCGGTACAGCACGTAAACACGCTGGATAAAATTCTCGCGCAAGCCCGGATCACCTAATCTTCCCTCCTCCTCTACCGGCAGCAGCGGATGATTTCGCGTCATTTCTTCCGCATAAATCCCAACGCCTTCACGCCGAGGCTGCCCATTACTAAACACCTTGACGCGCTCCATGCCGCAACTGGGCGAATCTTTTTTCAAGATATAGCCGCATAATTCCGCATGAGCCGGTTTTTGTTGTTGGGCATATTCGCGCAGGCGCTCGGTAACGTCATTATCCGGGTCTTTAATCCCGACACAACGTATCGCTTTGTTGGTTTTCACCAAATGCAGGGTAGGACGTGGAATGCCCAAGCCGATAGCGACTTCCGGGCAGAAGGGATGAAAATCGAAATACTCGCCGAGCGTGCCGACGATATACGAATCGCATTTGTGCCCACCGTCGAAACGGACATTTTCACCGAGTAAACAACTGCTGATGCCGATGGGGATTTTTTTCATGGCGTTTACCGTAGATTTTGTAGAGCGTGTCGTGTACGTCAAAGGGGGGGGGTGAGTTAAGATTAAATAATCCCAAGCTACGGAGAAGGCACGCGCGGCGCGCCCTACTCGGCCTTGGACAATGATCGGCAATACATAACATCAAAAACAACAGTGCTAATAATGCGGCGGAATCTCATAGCTATTGCCGCCGGCATCCTCTCCATGCCGACCCTCTGCGGACAGGCTTTTAATCCGTTCATTAAGCAGGCTGCATGTCGCCTCCAGACGCTCTATCTGCTGTTGCTGCCTGCTGACTATCTGGTTTAGCGCCTGCAACAAGTCTTCCTGATAAGCAGCCTTGATTTCAAGTTCAATTATTCGATCATCACTCATAGCAAACCGGCGTTATTTGACTTGGCTGTTAATCACTATTTTGTTGACGCTTTTATCTTTGACGTCAACCTGCTCAACAGTTCCGATCAAGTCGCCTGCCTGGGACATGGCATTACCGGACTTGGAAATGCGCGCCAGCAATTTAACGACAGGAAAACCGGACAACTTCATCGCAGGCATCATTGCCATCGCATCCGTCAAGCTGACCGTCAGCGGCAAATCGGACACCTGTTTGCGGATGATCGCCAAAGGCACACGGGAACCGGACAAAGCCTGTGCGTAGATAAAGACCGCATCGTTCGGAGCCGTCAATTTTTGCAACTCCTGCGCCAAACTGACCTGAACCGCAACGGCAATATCAGGTGTTTTCACGGCCTGCGCAGGTTCGACAGGCACACCGCCTGATACCTGACTTTCCAGTTTAGCCAGCAAACCTTGGGTTTCCTGTTGCGCCGGCGATCCGGGCGGCAATAAGGCCACCAGTTTCCGCCATAATTTTATACCTTCAACCGCATCGCCGGCCTGGGCTTTCGCCATGCCGCCCAGCCACAAGCCGGTGATATTATCCGGCTCCAGAGCTAGCGCTTTAAATACCAATTCGGCGGGTTTTCCGGCCAATTGCTCGTCATTGGTAAACGCCAGCGCATCGGCATACAACAGCATGATGTCGGGGCTGTCACCTAATAATCGATAAGCTTCGGCAAACGCATCGGCGGCTTTAGGATATTGCTGCAAATATTTGTAGGATTTACCCAGCATCACCCAGCCTTCGGCATCATCGGGATTGGCCTTCATGCGTTCGGCTAATTTACCGACCATTTTGTTGATGTCTTCAATATTGGGCGTACCGGGTGTAGCCGCCAACATATCTGCACTGGGTTCGATAGCCTGGTATGTCCCCAAGCCGGCATACAGTGAAACCGCCAGCACGGGAATTGCGATAGCCAGCACATAAACCATCCAGCGGCCTTGCGATGGCGCGACAGTATTTTGACCAGTTATATCCAGATCATCACTCAATGCCAGCTCAAGTTCGACAAGCTGCTCTTCATATTGGGTTTGACTTAACGCGCCGGACTGCAATTGCTCTTTCAGTTCAGCGAACCGGTTTCTGGCAATGGCAATATTGCGCTCGTCCATATTGGCGGAGGCTACCTGCCGCTGCCGCCACAACGGCGGCAATACCAACGCCAACGCGATCAAAATCATCAGGCCTGCAAGCAGCCAAAACAGCATATTCAAGAGACATCCCCTTCATCCAGCAAACGGCGGATTTTTGCCAATTTTTCAGCCTGCCCGTTTTCCTGGGTTGCCGCTTGTTTTTTTCGTTTAACCACCAGGAACACCGCAATAATGCCCAACATTAAAAAAACGATCGGCCCCAGCCACAGTAAGCCGGTTTTGGCTTTAAACGGCGGCTTGTACAAAACAAAATCGCCGTAGCGGTCGGTCATAAACTGCACAATCTCATCACGCGATTTGCCTTGTTGCAGCATTTCGTAGACTTGTCTGCGCAAATCGCTTGCCAGCTCGGCATTGGAATCGGCTATCGTCTGGTTTTGACACACCAGGCAACGCAATTCTGAGATCAGCGTTTCGTAAGCCTCTTGCTGCTCGGGATTGTCAAACTGCCGGGAATCAATGGCATGGGCGGCGACAGACGATAGTATCAATAACAAGATAAGGATGCCGTGTTTCATTAGTTTTCAGCCTGTAATTGCGCAATCAACGGCAGGAAAGTTTGCTGGACATCGTCAACCGTCACCGGCCCTGTATGTTTGTAACGCACGAGGCCTTTCTTATCGATCACAAAGGTTTCCGGCACGCCATAAACGCCCCAGTCTATGCCGATACGTCCATCCTGATCCATGATGCTGATGTTATAAGGATTGCCTAAAGTATCCAGCCAGTTTTTCGCGGCGGCAGGATCGTCCTTGTAATTCAAGCCGATAATCGTCACCGTTTGCTGCTGCGCCAGTTGATTCAATACCGGATGCTCTTCGCGGCACGACACACACCATGATGCCCAGACATTAAACAGCCAAACCCTGCCCTTTAAATCGCCCGGCGATAGTTTTTCCTGAGGCGGTCGCATCGGTTCCCTCGGCAATTGCTCCCTGCGTTGTTCTACCTCCTGCATCCATGCAGTCGTACCGATTGCGACACTTCCGCCATCCCTGACAGTCGTTTGCAATTTGGGTGCGGAAAATGCCGGCGCGGGTTTATTAATCAACGGCGACGGAATCTCGCTGGGCTTCAAGTTTAAGCCTACTGCAAGAAATACGGCCATGATGATGAATAGGAGTAGGGGGATGATGTATTTAAGCATGTCGATTATTTTGGGACAATTTACCTATTAAACGAACTAATAACATAACGGAAAAACGTCAAAACCTAACAGTAAAAAATGATAATCAAAGGTAAAAACCTGTTTTATTTGTAAGCGCTGCATGACGACAAATGACAAACAATCAGTAAAACTTACTTTTTGATCGGCATATTTTTGAAATAGCGTTAACGCACCGTGTTCATCAGCTTCACTGCTACGCTCAATAACCACTAATTCAGAAGCATAAATTTGCGCTATTTTTCTACTTGCAAACCCATATTCAGTACGTCGGGCCAAAAGCGTTGCTAACTCATCAACAATATGGTTTGTTGTGTAGATTATTCGTTGTTGTTTTTCTAATTCCGACCATGCGTTACAGGCTTGTTGATAGCGCTGATCTGCTTTATGAAAGAGAGCCAAATAAGCACCGGTATCAACAAAAATACGGCGGTCTTTTATCATGACTCATCATACAAATAACCGTCATGATTATCCGCCAAATCAGCCGGCGCTTCGCCTTCCCAAACATCATCATTTAAAAAAGCATAAGCCGGTTTTGGTGACGCCACTTGAAAATCCTGGGTTTGTTGCAAAATAAGACGCTCAAGCAATTTTTTAATCTGTCGCTGCTGGGTAACGCTGGCGTGTTGATAAGCTGATACGGCTTCCGCATTAACATCTTCAATATGTAGGTTTGCCATAATGGTTTCTCTCAGGTTTTCTGTTAAAAAATTAGCTTGTAGATGAGTTACATCAGGTTCAGATAATCCTTAAAATCACCTGTCATTTTAAATGTCTCTTTAATAAAGCTGTCCAGTTCAGTGTTTTGATAGCCGATTTCCCGTTTTTAATTATTAGAATCTTTAAATCGGATATAAATATTCGATCCACTATCAATATTTTTTTGTTGTATTTCTATGTAATCAAGCGATTTGATTAACTTGCCGAGTTTGTCAAAACCATAATTCCTGGAATCAAATGAACTGTCCACTCGCGGAATATAAGACCCTACGCCGCCTAAATTCGCCCATCCGTCTTCTTCAGAGGCCGATTCAATAGCCTCTTTAAGCAGCTTTTTTAACGCAACATCTTTGGACGGGCTCACCATTTTGACTGATTGCACAGCCTTGTCTTCCTGGGATGCAGAAGAAATAGTGCGATTCCTGGTTTGTGAAATGCCGGCGCTGGTTTCTACTGACTTTATATTTTTCTTAATTTCATCGGCCGAACCCTTATCATCCATAATGGTTTCGGTAAAAATAAATTTATTACACGCCGCACGAAAAGCTTCAGGCGTCGACCGCTTGCCGATGCCGATAACCTCAAGCCCTGCTTCCCTGATACGCGTCGCTAATTTGGTAAAGTCGCTGTCGCTGGAAACCAGAAAAAAACCGTTAAATTTGCCGGTATAAAGCAAATCCATCGCATCGATAATTAATGCGGAATCCGTGGCATTTTTGCCTGAGGTATAAGCAAACTGCTGCATAGGCTGGACAGCGTGTTTATTAAGCACACTTTTCCAACTGCCGAGCCGCGTATTTGTCCAGTCGCCGTAGCAGCGACGTGAAGTGACATCGCCGTATCTGGCCGCTTCAGTCAATATGGCATCTATCGCTTTAGCCTGCGCATTATCGGCATCGATCAATAAAGCAAAGCGTTTGTTTTCATTAGCGTTCATTATGCACCCGTTGGCACCTTGGCAATGCGATAGCGTCCGTCGCAAGCCGCGCATAAACCGCCTACCGCCATCAATACCGCGCCCAGCCAAATCCAGCGGATAAAGGATTTGTAATAAATCCTGAGACTCCATGCGCCTTCATCGCCCAGCGGCTCGCCGATAGCGACGAATAAATCCCTAAACAAACCGGCATCAATCGCAGCTTCCGTCATCGGCATCGTTTGTACCTGGTACACCCGTTTTTGCGGCTCCAGTTGCGCGACCTGTTTGCCGTTGCGGCTGACCGTCACAAATGCCTGTTCGGCCATATAGTTGGGGCCTTGGGTCTGTTTGACGCCGTGAAATTCAAAGATATAGCCGGACATATCCAGCGTGTCGTTCGGCGCCATACGCACGTCTTTCTCGACACTGTACACCGAGGTTAACGTAATACCGGTGACGAACACGGCAATGCCGAGATGGGCGAGGGTCATGCCGTAAAAACCGGACGGTATCGTCGTGAGCCGTTGCCACGAGAAACCTTTAACACCTAAACGGTCGATAAATGCCAGTACGGCAATGGCGGTTGTCCATAAGGCCAGCGTCAATCCCAACACCGCGCCCCAGGAATAAAACGGCATCAGCAACGGGATGGCTAAGCCTCCAGCTACACAACCGCCGATAATCCAGCGCAAGCGGGTACCCAGAGCAGACAAGCTATCTTTTTTCCAACGCATTAACACGCCCAAGCCCACCACCACGGATAGCGGCGCCATCAGCGGGATGAACACAGCGTTAAAATACGGCGGGCCTACCGATATTTTGCCCAAGCCCAGCGCGTCGATGACCAAAGGATATAAGGTGCCCAGCAAAATGCTGGAAGCCGTTACGACCAGCAAGACATTATTAAGCAATATCGTCGATTCTTTCGAGACCAACTCGAAAGTCGCACTGCTTTTGACGTAAGGTGCGCGAATCGCATACAGCAGTAACGAGCCGCCGACGACCACGCCTAAAAACACCAGGATAAACAAACCGCGCGCCGGATCGCTGGCAAAGGCATGTACCGAAGTCAACACGCCGGAACGCACCAGGAACGTACCGAGCAAGCTCAGCGAAAAGGCAAAAATCGCCAGCAACACCGTCCAGGTTTTAAACACGCCGCGTTTTTCGGTAGCGGCCAGTGAGTGCATTAACGCCGTACCGACCAGCCACGGCATGAACGACGCATTTTCGACCGGGTCCCAAAACCACCAGCCGCCCCAGCCGAGTTCGTAATATGCCCACCAACTGCCCAACGCGATACCCAAGGTCAAAAACATCCACGCCATATTCGTCCACGGACGCGACCAGCGCGCCCAGGCGGCATCGAGCCGCCCTTCCAGTAACGCCGCAATGGCAAACGCAAATGCGACCGAAAAGCCGACATAACCCATGTACAGCATCGGCGGATGGATCGCAAGACCCGGATCCTGCAGCAACGGATTTAGGTCACGCCCCTCTAACGGCGCGGGAAACAATCGTTCAAACGGGTTAGACGTCAGCAGTAAAAACAGCAGAAAACCAATCGACACCAAGCCCATCACGCCCAGCACTCTGGCAACCGTCATCTCGGGAATGGCTTTGCTGAAACGTGCCACCAGCCCCGTCCAGCACGACAGCACCAAAGCCCAGAGCAATAACGAGCCTTCATGCGCTCCCCATACACCGGAAATAAGATACAGCGTCGGCAAAGCGGTATTGGAATTTCTGGCGATATACGCGACAGAAAAATCGTGGACGATACAGCTATAAGTCAAACAACCGTAAGCAATGGCGATAAACAACAACTGTGCAAACGCGGCGGGTTTCGCCACCGCTATCCAGCCGGATTGCGCGCGGAATGCGCCGATGATCGGCAAGGTGCCGAGCACAATAGCCATGCACAGGGCGAGTATCAGGGAAAAGTGTCCTAGTTCTGGGATCATTGCGGTTGTCCTTCGCTCGTGTTTTCAGGCTCTACTGTTTTAAACGGATTTAATATCAGTGTTTGTTGTTCAATCAGTTGTCCATGCTGCATATCTTCAGAATATAAAACCGGGCATGATTGAATCAGGGCAGCCGCAAGAATCAGGCTATCGTAATAGGAATATCCGTAGGTCTGAGCCAGCGTTAATGCGTGTTCTATGGCATTGGGCTTAACCGTCATGATTTGAAACGATGCTTGTATTTCCTTGAGAACATTAGCAATTGTTGGATAATCCAGCTTAAATTTTTTGAACAAGGTATTGCTCAATTCGCTTAAAACTTGTGTGCTTATCCAACGGCTTTCAGTAGCTTCAATTTGTTTTAATGCCGAGCCTTGTTTTTCCGGCTCGTCATTGGAATAGAGATACACCAGCACATTCGTATCAAAAAAGGCTTTAGCGTTCATTCGCCAGTTCGCGGTCAAAATGGTAATTTCGAGTGTTGAGACTTGCGGCGGTAAATTGTAGCGTCTTTACTGCCGGCACAGATTCTTCCGGCTCCAGCAGAATGACATGCACCGTTTTATTTTGCCAAGCTTGATAGTGGGTGGGAATTTCAACAACACCGTTGTGTATTTGTGCTTCAAATTCAATAGCATTCATGTTTCTTCTCAGCGATAGCAATAGTTATGACGCTTTATTTGTCTTCAACTAACTCAACCTGCTTTTTCAAACTCGCCTTAACCTCCGGCGGCATGTAATTTTCGTCATGTTTCGCCAGCACTTCCTCGGCGACGAACACGCCGCGGCCGTCCAGCTTGCCGTTCGCGACGATGCCCTGCCCTTCCCTGAACAAATCCGGCAGGATGCCGGTATATTCCACCGTCACTTCCTTACTGAAATCGGTCAATTTAAAGCGCACCGTCAAACCGTCGCCGGGACGCTCGACCGAACCTTTAACAACCATGCCGCCCAAGCGGAACAGCGCGTCTTTCGGAGCTTTCCCTGCCATCACGTCAGTGGTTGAGAAAAAATACATCAGGTTTTCGTTGAAGGATTTGAGCGCGAAACCGACGGCGGCGCCTATGCCGATCACCATCAACACAATCAGGATTAAACGTTGTCTTCTTACCGGTTTCATGAGTTTTGCCGTTTTTGTTTATGGGCAAGCTGCCGTAAAAATTGTTTGCGCCGAATAACGGGCAGCAGGATGTTCGCCAGCAGCACGACAAAACAAAGGCCGTAGCTGGTCCAGACATAAAAGGCGTAACCGCCCATCGCGAAAAATTCGTGTAGACTCATGATTGTTGCTCCGCGACCAATTTTTTAACCCAGGCTGCGGTGCGTTCGCGTTGCAGCAATTCCAGCCGCGCCCGTTGCAGCATAGCAATCAGGTAATAAAATTTGAACGCGGCCGCCATCGTCAGCAGCGGCACCAGCATGCTGACATGTATCGACGGCTTGTCCATTTTGGTCACCGTCGGACCTTGATGCAAGGTGTTCCACCATTCGACCGAGTAATGAATAATCGAGATATTAACGACGCCGACCAGCGCCAAAATCGCGACGGCTTTCGACGCGGTGCGTTTGTCGTCTATCGCGTTGTACAGGCCGATCACGCCCAGGTACAAAAACAGCAGGATCAATTCTGAAGTCAGCCGTGCATCCCATACCCACCAGGTTCCCCACATCGGTTTTCCCCATAAGGAGCCGGTCACCAGCGCGATAAAGGTAAAACCGGCGCCGACCGATGCACTGCTGATCGCGACGATTTCCGCCAGCTTAATGCGCCAGATCAAGCCTATCGCACCGGCCATCGCCATGACTATATAAATGAACAAAGACATCCAGGCGCTGGGCACATGGATATAGATGATGCGATAGCTGTCGCCTTGCTGGTAATCGGGTGGGGCCAGATACAAACCGCCGTACAAGCCGCCGGCCAGCAATAATAAAAAAACAGCGCTCAGCCAGGGCATTAATTTTTCAGTCAGCGCATAAAAATGCGGAGGTGAGGCCATCCGATGGAAAAATCGACCGACAGGATCAGGGATAAATTTCATAGGGTCAAATATTAAAATGTAAGTACAAAACCGTGCGGAAACAGCATTAGCCGCCCCTTTCCACAGGCGTCAAGACATGATGAGCGTCAATTCATGCTCATTTTTAATGCCGCCGCGGCCGGCCACGGCGCCAATACCAGCGCCAATAATAAAATGGCGATCAGGATATTGATTTGCGCGCCCACCGGCAAGCCGTTACCGGCCATTTCAACGGCATTACCGGCAAAAATCAGCACCGGCACGTACAGCGGCAACACCAGCAGCGATAAAATCATACCGCCGCGCCGTAAACCCACGGTTAACGCAACACCGATTGCGCCGATCAGGCTCAACACGGGCGTGCCCAGCAGCAAGGTCAATAATAAGGTACCGATAGCCGGCTGCGGCATGCCCAAAAACACCGCCAACAGCGGCGCAACCAGCAATAACGGTAAGCCGGTAACCAGCCAGTGCGCGACGATTTTGCCCAATATCAGCACCGATACCGGATGCGGGCTCAGTAAAATCTGCTCCAGGGAGCCGTCGTCAAAATCGGAGCGGAACAGGCTGTCCAGCGACAGCATCGCCGCCAGCAATGCCGACACCCAGATGATGCCCGGCGCAATCGCGTGCAATAATTGCGGTCTTGCGCCTATCCCTAACGGAAACAGCGTAATGACCAGCACAAAAAACAATAAGGGGTTGGCGATTTCCGAGCGACGACGTAGCGCTAAAATCAGGTCGCGGCGGATAATGGCAAAAAACGCGTGAGTTAAGGACATCAGGATAAATGTATGCGTTGGACATCAACGCCGGGCAGGTTGAGATCATGATGCGACGTTAACACCACCAGACCGCAACGTTGACAGTGTTCGGTCATTAAGGTTTCAGTCAGCTTTATGCCTTGTTTGTCCAGCGACGTAAACGGCTCATCGAGTATCCACAAACGGTTTTGCGTAACCAGCAAACGCGCCAGCGACAGGCGGCGCTTTTGCCCCGCCGATAGGGCCTGTACCGGCACGTCATCGTAACCCGCCAATTGCACGCGCGCCAATGTATCGGCAATAGCATACCGGCCCGGCTGACCCAAGGCCAGTGCGACGCTTAAATTTTCGAGTACCGTCAGTTCTTTTTTGATGCCGTCCAGATGGCCGATGTAGGCCATATCGGCATGATATTGACTGTCATTAATACCGGCCCCACACCACCGGATCAGGCCCTCGTCAGGCTCCCTGAATCCACATAAGATCCGCAGCAACGAGGTTTTGCCGCTGCCGTTCTTGCCTTCCAGCAACAAGACCTGGCCTGCGCTCAGTTCAAAAGACAAATCGGCGAACAACACGCGGTCATCGCGGATGCAGCTTAAGTCTATGCCTTGCAACAAAGGGTTTGTCATCGGCTTAACCGCTGGCGCAATACTTCATACAACAATACACCCGTCGCTACCGACAAATTCAGGCTTTCCACCTGACCCCGCATCGGCAGTTTAACCAACACGTCGCATTGCTCACGGGTCAATCGCCGCATGCCTTTGCCTTCCGCACCGACGACCAACGCCAATGGTACGTTAAAATCGACCTGAAAAGCGGTTTGCGTAGCTTCGCCCGCCGCGCCCATCACCCAAACGCCTTGCTCTTTTAGCCAGCGCAAGGTGCGCGACAAATTTGTCACCTGGTAAACCGGCACCGTTTCCGCCGCACCGCTGGCCACTTTGCACACCGTCGGCGTAATGCCGGTCGCATTGTCCTTGGTGATAATCACGCCGTGCACGCCGGTCGCATCGGCCGTGCGCAAGCAGGCGCCGAGGTTGTGTGGGTCCTGTACATTATCCAGCACCAGGAATAAGGCCGTTGTCGAGAGATTCTCCACGGCGGCTTTCAGCTCATTTTCCGATAATTCGGCCGGCATTTCGACTTCGATGACGATGCCTTGGTGATTGTTGCCTTCGGCAAGTTTATCCAGTTTCTTGCGCTCAACTTTTTCCGGCTCTATGCCCAAGTCCAGTAAAGCAGCAATCGCCTGTGTCAGCCGTTTATCCTGACGTTGCGCATCTATCCAGGCTTTATTTATGGTTTTCGGCGAGTAATCGAGTGCAGCTTGTACGGAGTGCAGACCGTAGAGTTTACATGGTTTCATTTTGTTATCTTGCAGGATTATCGTTGATGCGAATACGTCATTGTCGCTTAACGCTTAAGCAATAATTCAGATGCCTTCTAAACATCGCGACACGCAAATTCAGCCCCAACGAATCATCATTTTCAGTTGCCGGAGCAGTTCCCAGCTATCTAATTTATCTCGCTTAAGCACGGACATCAGGTTTATGCTTGCTTTTTCCGCCGTCTTTTCCTGGGCTTACTGCCATCAGGCTTCAATTTTTTCACTTCCTGCTTTTGCATCAGCTCAAAATCAATTTTCTTTTCATCGAGATCAACACGGGCAACCTTGACCTTGACGCTATCGCCCAAACGAAAATTAATATTGGTGCGCTCGCCTTTTAACTGATGACTGGTCGGGTCAAAATGAAAATAATCCTGTCCCAGATTACTGATATGCACCAAACCTTCGACATAGATCTCGGCGAGTTCGACAAAGAAGCCAAACGAAGTTACCGCTGAAATGATGCCGGTGAATTCTTCGCCGATTTTATCCATCATGTATTCGCATTTCAGCCAGCTTACAACATCCCGCGTGGCCTCATCGGCCCGGCGTTCGTTGGCGGAACAATGTTCGCCCAGAATCACCATATCGGGAACGCCATAGACAAAACTTGCCGCGTTTTTACCCTGCAGACAGTGCCGTATTGCACGATGCACCAGCAAATCGGGATAGCGGCGTATCGGCGACGTGAAATGTGCGTAAGCGTCCAGCGCCAGACCAAAATGGCCCTTTAAGTCGGGGCTGTAGACGGCTTGCGACATCGAGCGCAACAACACGGTCTGGATTAAATGCGCATCGGGCCTGCCTTTGATAGATTCAACCAAGTACATATAATCCAACGGCGTAGGGTTTACGCCGCCACCGAATTTAAGGCCCAGTTCACCTAAAAAGGTTTTCAGGCTGAACAGCTTATCCGCACTCGGTCCTTCATGCACACGCAACAACTTGGGGATTTTTTTAGCATTCAGGTATCGC
>Ga0163199_1001025_pt1 | contig 17431 bp, 10 predicted proteins | sample PL_2010_150m_FD_113537 | JGI IMG/M metagenome (GOLD analysis project Ga0163199, IMG submission 113537) | Freshwater microbial communities from Powell Lake, British Columbia, Canada to study Microbial Dark Matter (Phase II) - PL_2010_150m | ecosystem: Environmental > Aquatic > Freshwater > Lake ...
CGACGCGATGGCGTTCTGCGCGTGGCTCAGCCTGGAGGAGCGGCGTCCCTACCGGCTCCCGACCGAGGCCGAGTGGGAATATGTCTGCCGCGCCGGCCGCCCGGACGGCGCCGAGTCGCGTGCGGTCGGCGGAACCGCCTGGGAAACGGCGCCCGACGTCGCAAATCCGTGGGGCGTGAAAAACCTCCTCAGCGGTCCGGTTGAATGGTGCGCAGACTGGTATGGCGAGTATGCTTTCGGCCGCGCCACCGATCCGACCGGCCCGGAGACCGGCTTCACACGGGTGGTGCGCGGTGGCTATCTCGACATGCCGCAGAAATACAAGCCCGAGCCCTACCTGCGCCCGTCGAATCGCGCCGGCGCGCCGTCGAAGTTCGGGCCGTTCGTCGACGGCTCCGCCAATCCGCAGGGCTATGGCCTGCACCGGATCGGTTTCCGCGTCGTCCTCGGCCCGCGCCCGAAGACCGCGTCGTTGCCGGTGGTCGCGCCCTACGCACGGCAGGGCGTGAAACTCACCACCGACGTTGCCACCCACGGACCCGACGCGGCCACGCCGTATTTCCGCAAGCGCCGCCTGTTGCCGATTCCGCCCGAGGACACGAAGCAGGACGCGATCAACCGCACCGGCCTGCACCCGTCGCTGCGCGACCACAACCACAGCCCGGGGTTCGACGTGCTGCCCAATGGAGACGCGCTCCTCATCATCTACACCTCCTACAACGAATACGAACCGGAGGTCAGCCTCATGTCGGCGCGGCTGCGTTTCGGCGCCGAGCAATGGGACATGCCCACGCCGATGTTCGACACGCCCGGCGCCAACGACCACGCGCCGCTCCTCTGGCACGACGGCAACAAGCTGTGGCTCTTCTGGGGCAACCCCTACGCCGAGGGCCATTTCCCATTCCAATACGCGATCTCGCGCGATTTCGGAGCGACGTGGAGCGACGTCACCTACCCGCACATCACCGGCCCGCTCGGCGATTCGCTCGAACGCCCGCAACCGATCAACACCGTCCTCAAGGATCGCGCCGGCGCGATTTACGTCGCGGTCGACGCCGCCGGTGGCGGCCCGCTGCGTTCGCAATCAATGCTCTGGAAAACTTCCGACGGCGTGGAGTGGCACGACACTATCGGCCGCACGTTTGGCCGGCACACGACCTTCGCGATTCTCAAGGACGACAGCATCCTCGGTATGGGCGGGAAGAATTCCAACCTCGACAAGTTCATGCCGCGCGCGATCAGCCGCGACGGCGGTCGCAGTTACGAAATGAGCAAGACGCCGTTCTCCCAGCTCAACAGTGGCCAGCGCCCCAGCCTCCTGCGCCTCGCGAGCGGCCGGCTGTTTTTCGCCGGCGATTTCCAGCCCTCGAAAAACGGCACCAAGCCCGACACCATCAAGGAAGACGGCTGCTACGTCGCGCTGTCCGACGACGAAGGCGAGACATGGCGAATCAAGCGACTGCCCGGGGCGTTTTCGAAGCACCGCGGCTGGCCAAGCGTCGGCTACTCCGTCGCGCGCCAGGGCCCCAACGGCCTCATCCACCTCGTCACGACGCTCAACCACCCTGCGCTCCACTTCGAGCTGAACGAGGCGTGGATTCTGGGCGACGCCACGTTCGCCGACAACGACCCCGCGATGGAGCGCAGCGCCGCCACGAAGATTTCCGACGTGCAGTCACACATGGAAAACTTCCCCGACGGCATGCCGCGTCTGGCGTGGACCAGCGGCGTCGGCGACGATGGCCGCGTGCTGCTTGATGGCAGGGAAACGTGGTTTTACGCCAACGGCACAAGGCAGCGCGAGGCCACCTACCAGCTCGGCGTGAAAACCGGCGCCGAAACCTACTGGGCCCCCGACGGGACCAAAATCTGGGAATGGCAGCACCGCGACGACGGCACGAGCGAGTGGACGACCTACTGGCCCGACGGCACGAAGCGCTCCGAGTCGAAGTGGAAGAACCACGAACTCATCCCGGGCACGGACAAGTTTTTCGAGCACGTGGAAAAGTAGAACGCACGACTTCGTGCACCGAAAGGTGGTCGCCGATGTCCCCATCGGCGACAGGCGCCGGTAAGGACACCGACGCCCACCCCATTGCATGATTCCACCTCAGTTCGCTCCGGCCACCCGGTATCGCATCGGCGCGACGGTGCCACCGCCGGGCAGCGCGTAGGAGGTCGCGCCAAAGTTGACCGTGATCTCGATGCCGTTCGCGAAGCGCGTTTGCTGCACGCTGCGGTCGGGCGTGAGGAAGCGGTGGTCGGTCATCTCGGCCGTCGCGACTTTTCGCACGATGGGACAGGTGTTCTCGTAGCTTTGCACGAAGCGTGCCTTCTTCTCGGCCCATTGTTTGCGGTCGAACATGAACATCGGCGGGACGCCGTAGAGCACGTTGAAGAGGTCGCGTTTGTCCCAGAGCGCCGGGAGCTTGTTATTGTAGTCGCCCCAATACCAGTAGCTGACCACGCAGTCGTGGAAAACGAGTTCGAAGAGCGGCAGTCGGTAGTCGTGCCCGAGCTGAAATTTCGCGACACGCTCCGGCACTTCGTCCCAGATCTTCTGCATCCCGCGACCCGAGTCCGGCACGCGATACGGCCCGAGGCTCATCATGCCCTCGAGGAAGTGAAGGTAAGGCACCGCCGCGTCGTGGCCCGTCTCGCAACCGGTCACCAGCCGGTTGTCCTCGGACATGTAGCGCAGCAGTTCCATTTTCCACTGCTTGCTCTCGGTGCGCGTCATCGGGTGCTCGGCGTTGTAACACTCGTGCCACGGTGCCGCCGTAGTCGTGTCGATGAAGCGGCCGAAATACGGGTGCGTGGCCAGCTCCGCCGGCACGCGCTCGCGCGCATAGTCCAGCGCGCGCTTGTCGCAGATCACGCCGCAGTTGAGCATCGTGCCGTCCTTCGCCGTAACACCCCACCCCTTGATCCATTGCCCTTGCCGGTCGGTGATGATGTCCTTGGGCCACGCGGCCGTCGTCCAGTCGGCGTGAATGTTCCGCAGCCGCGGAAAATTGGCAGGGTCCATCACGTCCTGATAAATGTCGTAGCGGCTCGTGAGGACGCCGAGGGCGTTCATCGCGGCGAGGCCGGCCGCCTCCTGACGGTTGCTCCAGAGAATCTGCCGGATGCCGGCGGCCTGCAGTTCCTTCACGATCGCAACCGCGTCCTTGTCCCAGCACCAGACGTTCACCGCGCCGAGCAGGCGGTCGACATTCGGGTTGAGCCGCCGTTTCTCCTCGAGCGACTTGAAGATGCCAATCTGCTGGGCGTAGGCGCGGTAGCGTTTCGCCATCGCGACGTGCCCGCCGTCGGCGAAAAACACATAGCGCACTCGCCGCGCATAGCCGAACTGGCTGCGCTGCGCCTCCCACGACGGCGCGATCACGAGCCTTTTCTCAACTCGCTCGATCCGGATCGAGGCATCGTCGGGCGTCTCGAGGATCGCCATCTGGCCCTTGGCACCGTCGGTGAGTCCCCAGAACGCCATGCAAATGCCGTGGCCGCCGTAGGCGATGAGCCGCATCGGCGATATCGCCGGATCGTCGACCGGATAGGAGATGCCCTCATTCATCGGCACGACGAGGTAGTCGCCCGGCACGCCCGCAAATGGCTGCGGAAAAGTGAGCGTCGTCGGCATCTCGCCGTCTGCCGAGAGCGTGACGGTGAACTCGGGCCGATCGGCGTCCAGTTGCAGCGTCGCCGTCACATCAAGCCCGCTCGTCATATGGAAGAACTCGAGATCAATCCGATCCTTGGCGGCAGTGGCCTTTTTCACGACGACGTCCGCACCGAGGCTCTGCTGGTTCCACTGGCGCTTCGAGCGAAGGTCGATGACTGAGAGCGTGCCGTCGGCGGTGTTCAGCGAAACGTCCAGCGCCGCATTGCGGATGCGCACATTCGCCGGAAAATCTTTTCCGCGCAGCGCCTGCAGATTGAATTTTTTTTCGAGCGAGAAATCGTCCACCAACGCGACGATTGGTCCGCCGCCCAGCAAGCGCGGCTGGATTTGCACGACACCCGCGGGGACCACAAAACGGCAGCGAATCGATTGCCAGATTGTCTGCGCTTTTGTCGTCTGCGCGCCGAAGGACCAGCTCACCGCCTGACCCTTTTTGTCCCAAGTGGATACGCACAGGCTCGCGTTGCCGGCACCTGGCAGTTTCACCCACGCCTGCAATTCGAAGACATCACCCGGCTCGACCGCGAGGCGCTCGGCGGATTCGAAGCTCCAGTCCTTTTCACCGGTGTGTTCGATGCGAACCGCGTTTTTTCCGGAATGAACGTCCTGCTGCTCCAGCGTGGCGCGCCCCGTCTGCGGCTCGCGCGTGAAGAGCGGCTTCCACCCGTCGAGCCCCGACTCGAAGCCGCTGTTGGCAATCGCGCCGAAAGCGGAGCCAGTGAGGAAAAGCGTCGCACCGACGAGCGAGCGCCACGTCGAACGAGACGGAATTTTCGTGAACATCCGGGGTTTGACGCCGGCCAGCGCCGGCGATTTCAGGCAACCATGCTGTAGTCGTAGGGCGCGCGCATCTCGCGCTGTAGATAACCGTTGGCCTCACCGGCGAAGTCGCCGACGAAACGCTCCGCCGCGCCGTCCCACTTCAGCGCGTGACCGGTGCGCAGCGAGATCGCTCCGAGGTGGCACATCGACGCCGAGCGGTGGCCGGTTTCGACGTCGCAGATCGGCGCCTTGCGCGACTTCACGCAGTCGAAGAAATTTTCCATGTGCTTGTTGCTGGTGTAGAGCCGCACGGCGTTGTCCGGCAACGGCGCCCTCAGCAACTCCGGATCGCTGGCCACGATGCGATCGCGATTCACCCAGATCCAGCCGTCGGTGCCCTCGAACCGGATGCCGTTGCGCTGGCCGTCGGCCTTCACCTTTGCGCCGAAGATGCTGTCGTCGCGGGTCGTGAAGACCCGAAGGCGCACGCCGTTCGGGTAAGTGTAGGTGACTTCGTATTCGCTGAACGTGTTGTAGCCGCCCGCAATCGGCGGCACCAGCACGCGCGTCGCGACCTCGCTCGGCGCGTCCAGCCCGATCGCCCAGCACGCGATGTCGATGTGGTGCGCGCCCCAATCGGTCATCGTGCCGCCGGAATAGTCATACCAAAATCGAAACGTCCGGTGGCAGCGCTCCTTCACATAGTCGACGCGCGGCGTCGGCCCGAGCCAGAAATCCCAGTTCAATTCCGCCGGCACCGCCGAGGTCTTGAACGGTCCCTCGCGCAGCCCGGCGGGCAGCCAGACGTTGGCCACGCGAAGCCGGCCGATGCGGCCGTTGCGGATCAACTCGCACGCCTGCCGGAACCGCTGCGAGCTGCGCTGTTGCGTGCCCGTCTGCAAAACGATCCCGCTCTTTTTCACCACCTCGACCAACCGCCGGCCTTCGTCGACCGTGAGCGTGAGCGGTTTTTCCGCGTAGACATCCTTGCCCGCGCGTGCTGCGCCAAGATTCACGAGCGTGTGCCAGTGGTCCGGCGTGCCATTGACGATCACGTGGACATCCTTCCGCTCGAGCACGCGGCGAAAGTCGGAGTAAATCGCCGGCGTGCTGCCGTCGACGGCGAGCTTCTTGGCGGCTGCGGCCGCATGGGTCGAATCGACATCGCAGACGGCGACCACCTGGCCGTAGCCCGCCGCCGTGAGCGCATCGCCGGTCCCCTGTCCGCCGCACCCGATTAAGGCGATGCCCGGACCATCCTTGGGGCCGGGCTTGGGGCTGGCGGGCGCGGCGACCGACGGTGCTTGGCGCGGCGTCTGACAAGCCGACAAGCCGGCCACGGCAGCGAGCGTGCCGCAGTGCTGGATGAAGACGCGGCGTGAGAGCGGGGAGGGTTTCACGGACGGAGAGTTAGGCGGAAAACGGGCCGCACACACGGAAAAACCGCCGGGCGGGATGGCAAATATTCCGGTTTCGTAGCTTCGCTCATGTGAAGATGCCATTCTCGCGCTCCCACTGGCAGCACCGAAAGGAAATTGAAAAAAACCTTGCCGCGGGGGGGGCGAGTCGAGAACGTCCGCGCTCCTTGTTTTGGTAGGATACTCAAGTGGCCAACGAGGGCAGACTGTAAATCTGCTGGCTTACGCCTTCCCTGGTTCGAATCCAGGTCCTACCACCATCCTTCGCCATGCGCAGCGGAGGCGAAGGATGCCCTGGGAAGCTTCAGCGAAGCAGGGCCATTTGTCTGCCTATGGTAGAGGCTACGGATGGCGCGGCCATGCTTCGTCTGAGCACAGCGAAGCTGCATCCGTGCCCATTCGTTCACTATCCCTGAACATGCACGCGTCCTGCGACGAAGATTTCCAATCCATTCACCGCGGATTACGCAGATGGCGCGGATGGTCCGAGACCTTCCTGCCTTTATCCGCGATATCCGCGGCATCCGCGGTCAAAAATGCCTTGATCCGTGCTTTGGTTGCGGCTTCGCCGCGCTAGGTTCATCCGTGGTTGCCTCCTGAATTGAGCGGGCTTCGTCATTGCGGGTCGGCTGCCCGCGCTCCCATCATCACCCCGCCATGTTCGACACCCTCCGCGAATTCTTCGCGCGTCACGCCGGCAGTCTCGCGGCCGAGCTCGCCACGGTCGCGGGCTTCATCCTGGCGGTGCTGCTCGTCGCGCGGTTGATGAGCGAGAAGCGCGCGCCGGCGGCCACGTTTGCGTGGCTGCTCATCATCGTGCTGGTGCCGTGGGTCGGCGTGCCGTTCTACCTTTTCTTCGGCGGACGCAAACTCCGCCGGCTCGCCAGCACGAAGTCGCACGTCCTCCCCGTCATTCCCGGCGCGAAGCTGCCGCCCGGCAACTCCATCAACCGCCCCGTCGCCCAAGCCACCGTTTCCGCCGGGGCGCCGCCGCCGATTGGCGGCAACACCCTCGAGCTTCTCACCGACGGCCAGCAGACCTTCGCCGCGCTCGAGGCGCACATTCGCGCCGCCAAGCATTCGATTCACATCACGACCTTCATCCTCGGGCGCGACGACACCGGCCGCCGTCTCGTCAAACTTCTCGCCGCGCGCGCCCGCGAGGGCGTGAAGGTGCGGTTGCTGCTCGACGCCGTCGGCTGCATGTTTCTCAGCCGCGCGTTTCTCCGGCGCCTCACGCGCGCCGGCGGTGAGGTCGCGTGGTTCATGCCCGTCCTCCACTTCGCCTCACGCGGCTCGGCCAATCTCCGCAACCATCGCAAGATCGCCGTGTTCGACTTTCACACCGCGATCGCGGGTGGCCACAACCTCGCCCGCGTCTACATGGGCCCCCAGCCGTGGCGCAAACGCTGGCGCGACTTCAGCGCTGTCGTCACCGGCCCGGCCGCCGTGCAGCTCCACGAGGTCTTCGTCGCCGACTGGTGCTTCACGACCGGCCAGCCCGCGGAAAAACTGCGCGCGGATTTCGACGCCGCCACTGCCTGCGCGCCGTGCGGCCACGCTGAACTCCAAGTCGTCGCCAGCGGCCCCGATGTGCCCGGCGACGCGCTTTACGAGGGCATCCTCACGATGATTCACGAGTCAAAACACAGCCTCGTGATCGTCACGCCCTACTTCATCCCCGACGAGGTGCTGATGCGGTCGCTCATCGTGAAAGCCCGCGCCGGCCGGGCGGTGACGGTGCTCGTGCCCGCGAAGCCGGATCATTACATCACCGAGCTCGCCCGCCGCCATTCGCTGCGCGAACTCCACGCCGCCGGCGTCGACGTGCGCCTGGTCGGCCCCGCCATGATGCACAGCAAGGCCCTCCTCGTGGACGACCGCGTCGCCGTGTTCGGCTCCGCCAACTTCGATCCGCGCAGCCTGTTCGTGAATTTCGAAATCGGCGTCTTCGTGCATTCGCACCCCGAGGTGCTCGCGATGAAAGCCTGGACCGACGACCTCCGCCAACACTCGCACGCCTTCCGTCCCGGCCGCCCGCGCGGCTTCGCCCCGCTCCGCAACCTCGCGGAGGAAGTCAGCCGGTTGCTCGCGCCGCTGCTGTGACCGGGCTGGCTCGTCACCCGCGCCGCTTCAGCCGCGCCTTCACGCGCTTCACGAGGCCGCGCACGCGGCTGACGGGGACTTCGCCGCGGACCAGCAGCCACTTCGAATGCGGCACCTCGGTGCGGGCGATGTGCTCGGGCGCGGTGTTTTTCTCGGCGATGCCGGCCACGAGGTCGACGCCCACCTCGGCGAACACGTGCCGCACGAACGCCGAGCAGAAAAACGCCCGGTCGCGGGCGAGGACGTTTTCGCGTGGCTGCCACTCGGGGCGCTTCATGGCCCACGAGATGCCGGCGATCTCGCGCAGCGAGTAGCGAGAATGCAGCGCGACTTGCTCGAGGGCCGCCGCGAGCAAGCGGTCCACCTGCGCGGGCGTGAGCCCGAAGTCGAGGACGGCGAGCGCGGTCGTGTGCGCGTCGTCGTGGTATTTCGTGATCCGGTTTTCCTGCACGCCGAGCCGGATGTGCTTCCGGTGGATGTCGAGGTCGGACTCGATCACCCAGTGGTGGCCGTCGGCGCGGCGGCCCTGGAAAAGAAACGCGTGCGACCAGCGGCTCCACGCGTGGTGGTCGTCGATGTGCCGCTGCGCGCGGTTGATCATGCGGTTGATGAGTTCCGGGCCGCCGTAGAGCCCGATGCGCCCGGGCGCCGCGTGGCGTTCGAAAAACTCCGCGTTCGTAAGGCCGTCGACGAGGATGGTTTCGGGCATGGGGGATGGTGGGAGCGCGGGCCGCTGGCCCGCAATTACGAAGAGCGGGCGAGCCGCCCGCGTTCCCAGTCGCGCGCGCTACTCCACAGCCAATCTTCAGCACGAGCGACGAGACCGGCTTTCACCGGGTTTGGGTGAATGTAGTCCACGGCAGCCGCGTAATGGCGCTCGTTGCGGATGAAGCGGTCGTCGTAGTCGGGTTGCCAAACATGGTTCCGGGCAAATGCCCCAGGTGCGCAATGCGGCAGAATCACCTTGGCGGTAAAAGATTTCCACGATTGGACGATGTCGCTCAGAGCCGTGGCGCCGACGAGCGCGATGAGCACGTGCACATGATTAGGCATCACCACCCAAGCGTGGAGACGATAGCGCATTTCATCGAAGTGCCGCCAGTTCTCCAAAACGGCTCCGGCGCACTCGGCCCTCCGAAGAATGCAGCAGCCGTGACCAGCATCGAGGTAGTGCTCGATTTCGGCACGTCGTTTGTCGTCACCGAGCGCCTGTTCCTCGAGCTTCGCCACGACCGCGGCGGGCAAAGAATCGGCCAGCCGGTAGGTGATCGATTGGATCGATGCGCCGTCGTCGTAGTGAGGCAGGTAGCCGCGTGAGTGCCAGCCGCGGGTTTCGAGCATGTGACGACGATGGGAGCGCGGGCCGCTGGCCCGCAATTCCTAACTGGCGGACGGGCCGCCCGCGCTCCCACTCAGCTTGAACTCCACCGATTCGCGCAGGGCTTCCCAGCTCGCGTCGATGATGTTGTCGCTCACGCCGACCGTGCCCCAGATGCGGTGGCCGTCGCCGCTTTCGATCAGCACCCGCGTGCGCGAACCGGCGCCGGCGTTGCTCTCGAGGATGCGCACCTTGTAGTCGCGCAACACCATCGTGCGGAGCTGCGGGTAGGTTTTCTCCAGCGCGAGGCGCAGCGCCTTGTCGAGCGCGCCGACCGGGCCGTTTTCCTCCGCGACGGTGTGGACGGATTCGCCGTTGACCTTGAGTTTCACCGTCGCCTCGGCCCAGAGCTCGGCGCCGTGGCGCTCGATGATCACGCGGTAGCCCTCGATTTCGAAAAAGGTCTTCCGCTGCGAAAGGTGTTTCGCCACCAGCAGTTTGAACGACGCGTCGGCGGCCTCGTATTCGTAGCCGCGGAATTCGCGCTCCTTCAGCTCCTCGATGAGATCCTTCATCGCGGGGTGCTTCTCGTCGAGGGTGACGCCCATCTCCTTCGCCTTGAGCGTGACGCTGGTGCGGCCGGCCATGTCGGAAACGAGGACGCGCGTGCGGTTGCCGACACTCGCGGGGTCGATGTGCTCGTAGCTGCGCGCGACCTTTTGCGCCGCGTTGGCGTGGAGCCCGCCCTTGTGCGCGAACGCCGACTGGCCGACAAACGGCGCCTTCGGGTCCGGCCGCAGGTTGGCGAGTTCGTCGAAGAACAGCGAGAGGTCGCGGAGCTGTGCGAGCTGCGGCGCGCAATGCGCGGTGCGCCCCATCTTCAGGAACAGATTCGGCAGAATCGTGACGAGGTTGGCGTTGCCGATGCGCTCGCCGTAGCCATTCATCGTGCCCTGCACCAGCGTGGCGCCCGCGGCGATGCCGCCGAGCGAGAGCGCCACGCCAAGCCCGGAGTCGTTGTGGGCGTGGACGCCGATCTTGTCGGCGCCGAATTCCTGGACGGCGCGCGCCACGATGGCCTTGAACTCGTCGACAAGCGTGCCGCCGTTGGTGTCGCAAAGGGTGAGGTTGCCCGCCCCGCCGCGCATGGCGGCCGCGAGCGTCTTCAGGGCATAGTCGGGATCGGCTTTGTAGCCGTCGAAGAAATGCTCGGCATCGTAGATCACCTCGCGGCCTTGCGCGACGAGGTGACGCGTCGAGTCCTCGATCATCGCGAGGTTTTCCTCGAGCGTCGTCTTGAGGATTTCGATGACCTGGAACCCCCACGTCTTGCCGACGATGGCGAGCACGGGCATCTCACTTTCGAGGAGCGTGCGGAGTTGCGCGTCGTCGCCGGGTTTCACGCCGGCGCGGCGGGTGGCCCCAAACGCAGCGAGGCGGGCGTGCTTGAGTTTCAGTTTCCTCGCCTCGGCGAAAAACGTGATGTCGCGCGGGTTGGAGCCCGGGAAGCCACCCTCGATGTAGTCGACGCCGAACTGGTCGAGCCGCTCCGCGATGAGGAGCTTGTCAGTGACCGAGAAGCTGATGCCCTCGCCCTGCGTGCCATCGCGGAGCGTGGTGTCGTAGATTTTGATGGTGGAGTTCTTCATAGGCGTAAAAAACAAAACCCCGGGCGGTCAGGCCCGGGGTGAGAGAATCGGCGTTTGGAGGTAAACTCACGCCATTTCTCCGCGCCCGGGCGCGCAGCCAATAATGATGCTGCTAATCGCGCTGCGGATGGCGGGAGCGGTGGTCATGAGGTGAGGTCGCGGAGGAAAAGCGCCTGTCCGTCCGGTGTCGACATTTTTTTCGACCTCAGCGCGCCACCGCGTGCGTGTCGATGAAGGCGCGGATTGCCGCCGCATCCGCCTTGAGCCGGTGCTTCACGACCGGGCGCGACTTGAGCGCCTCGAGGCTCGGGTGCGTCGGCTCGAAGCCGATGGCGGCGCGGATCGTCTCCGGAAATTTCGCCGGGCTCGCGGTCGAGAGGACGACGTTCACGCGCTCGGGAGCCACGTCCTTGAACCCGCACGCCGTGTGCGGGTCGCACACGTAGCCGTGCTCGCGATGGACGCGCGCGATGATGCCGGGAATTTCCGCGTCGGTGCAGCGCGAGGCGCTGAAGCTGTCGCGGTTGAAGTTCGGAAACACATACGTCCCATTCGTCCTAAACATCCCCATCACCTCGCGCACTTTCACCGTATCGCACCCAACCGAATAATAGATGAACCGCTCGAAATTCGACGCCACCTGGATGTCCATCGACGGCGCCAGGCTCGGCTGCACCGCGCCCACGCGATACTCGCCGGTCGTAAAGAGCCGGTAGAGAATGTCGTTCTGGTTCGTGGCGACGCGGAAGCCGCGAATCGGCACACCCATCTTCTGGAGCATCCAACCGGCCAACACGTTGCCGAAATTGCCCGTCGGCACGACGAACTCGACGTTGCCGCGTTCGCCCGCCGGCAGCTTCAGCCACGCGTAAAGGTAGTAAACACATTGCGCGAGCACGCGCGCGAGGTTGATGGAGTTGACCGCGGAAAGCCGATGGCGCGTGCGGAACTCCTGATCGCCGAAGATTTCCTTCAACGCGTTTTGCGCGTCGTCAAACGTGCCGTCGATCGCGATGGCGAAGACGTTGTCGGCTCCCGTGCACGTCATCTGCCGCTCCTGCAGCGGCGACACCCGGCCATCGGGATAAAGAATGAATATCGCCGTGCCCGGCTTGCCGAGCAGCCCGTGGATTGCCGCGGCGCCGGTGTCGCCGGACGTGGCGCCGAGGACGTTGATGGTCTCGCGGCGGACCTTGCACTGGTGCGCGTAGAGGTTGCCGAGGAGCTGCAGCGCGAAATCCTTGAACGCGAGCGTCGGGCCGTGCCAGAGCTCGAGCACATAGAGGTTTTTCCCGAGCGGCTTGAGCGGCGCGATGGCCGGATCTTCGAAACGCGTGTAGCTCGACGCGACCAACTGGCGCAGCGTGTCGGCTGGGATGTCCGTCGCGAACACCCGCAGGAACTCGAAACAGAGCTCGGCGTAGCCGAGTTTTTCGAAGCGCGCGAGGTCGCGCGAGAAATCCGGGAGCAACTCCGGCAGAAACAACCCACCATCCGGCGCGAGCCCGGTGGCGACGGCGTCGGAAAAGCCGAGCGCCGGAGTCTGGCCGCGGGTGGACAGGAAACGCATAAGGTAGGGCGCGTTATCCCTAACACGCCGCAAAGACGTGCGTAGGCCGCAGGCGCGGCGGATTAAGGATAATCCGCCCTACCCTCATAGCTTCTCCAATCCAAACGCCGCGTGCGCGACGCGCGCCGCTTCGTCCGCCTTGTCCTTCGCGATCACCACAGAGATTTTGATTTCCGAGGTGCTGATGAGTTCGAGGTTGATGCCGGCCTTGGCGAGCGCATCGAAGAGCGTGGCGGCGACACCGCTGTGCGTGCGCATGCCGACGCCCACCACCGAGAGCTTGGCGATCTTGTCGTCGAGTTCGACCGTGCCGCCGACCTCCTTGAGCACAGCGGCGAGCGCCTTCTGGGCCTTGGCCGTCTCGGTCTGCGGCACGGTGAAGGTCAGGTTGGCCACGCCGCCGCGGCCGACGTTCTGCACGATCATGTCGACGTTGATGTTGGCGTCGGCCAGCGCGCGGAAGACTTTCGCCGCGGTGCCGGGCCGGTCGGCGATGCTGCTGACGACGACTTTCGCTTGGTCCTTGTCGACGGCGACGCCGCGGACGACGACCTTTTCCATGTAGGCGACTTCTTGTTTCACGATGGTTCCTGGGTTGTTGTTGAAAGAGGAGCGGACTTCGAAAACGACATTGTATTTGGCGGCGAACTCGACCGAGCGGGTCTGCATGACCTTGGAGCCGAGCGAGGCGAGCTCGAGCATCTCGTCGTAGCTGATCTCCTGCAGCTTCTTCGCGTCTTTCACGACGCGCGGATCGGCGGTGTAAACGCCGTCGACGTCGGTGTAGATCTCGCATTTGTCGGCCTTCACCGCGGCGGCGAGGGCGATGGCCGTGAGGTCGGAGCCGCCACGGCCGAGCGTGGTCGTCTGGCCCTCGTCGTCGATGCCTTGGAAGCCGGCCACGATGATCACTTTGCCGGCCTTCAGATCCTTCTCGAGCGACTTGGCGTTGATGCCCTTGATCTTCGCCTTCGTGTGGACCTTGTCGGTGGAGATGCCGGCCTGGGCGCCGGTGTAGCTCACCGCCTCGACGCCGACGCCGTGCAACGCCATCGCCGTGAGCGCGATGGTCTCCTGCTCGCCGATGGCAAGGAGTTGATCCATTTCGCGCTCGCTCGGGTTCGGGTTGACGGCCTTGGCGCGGGCGATGAGCTCGTTGGTCACGCCCGCGCGGGCGGAGACGACGACGACAAGTTCGTTGCCGGCGTCGCGGATCGCCTTGATGCGGTTCGCGACATTCTTGATGCGGTCGACGTCACCGACCGAGGTGCCGCCGTATTTCTGGACGATTCTGGCCATGGCAGGGAGGAGAAATTCAGTCGTTGAAATCGCCAATGCGAAGGAGCACCGGCGTGTCGAGTGTGCTGGAAAGCGCGGTGAGTTGCTTGAGCGTGGCGCCCATCGCGCGCTCGTTGCTTTCGTGGGTCGTGAGCACGAGCGAGGCGGCGCCAGCGCGCTCGGCGGGATTTTGAATGACGCTCGCGATGCTCACCTGGTGTTTCGCCATGACCGACGCGACGCGCGCGAGCACGCCGGGCTGGTCCTTGACGGTGAGCCGGAGGTAATAGCGGCAGCGAATGCTCTCGGGCGGCGCAAGCCGACAGCCTTCCTGGGCCGGCGTCGTGACCTCGCCGATCAGGTGTGCGCCTTTGCCATAGGTAAGGAGCGCCGCGCCGTCGGCGATGTCGCTGATGACGGCGCTGGCGGTGGCGTCCTGACCGGCGCCGCGACCACTGTAGAGCGTCGTGTCGACGACATCGCCCGTGACCGAGATCGCGTTGAACACGCCACTGACGTTCGCGATGACGTTGCCCTCGGGCAGCAGCGTCGGATGCACGCGCACGCAGAGTTCGTTCTTCACGAAATCACGAGTGATGACGGCGAGGAGCTTGATGCCAAAGCCAAGCACCGAGGCGTTCTTGAAATCCGCCGGCGTGATGCGCGAGATGCCCTCGACGATCATCTGGTCAGTCCGGACCCAGACGCCATGCGCCAGCCAGGCGAGCACGCTGGCCTTGTGCGCGGTGTCCCAGCCGTCGACGTCGAGCGACTCGTCGGCCTCGGCGTAGCCGAGCCGCTTGGCGTCAGCGAGCACGCTGGCATAGGGCGCATCCTGATCCTCCATCTGTGTGAGGATGTAGTTGCACGTGCCGTTCAGGATGCCGTAGATGCGCGGGAAGCGGTTTGCGACGAGTCCCTCGCGCACGGCCTTGATGATCGGGATGCCGCCGGCGACGGACGCCTCGAAGAAAAAGTGCCCGCCGTGCTTCTGCGCCGCGGCGAAAATCTCCGCCCCGTGGTCGCAGATGAGCGCCTTGTTGGCCGAGACGACGATTTTGCCCCGCCGCAGGGCCGCGAGCGTGACTTTCCGCGCGAGCGTCGTGCCGCCCATCAGCTCGCACACGATGTGGATTGACGGATCGGTCGCGACGGCGAGCGGATCGGCGCAGAGGTTGCGCGCGGGGATCTTCACGGCGCGCGGCTTGCGTAGATTGCGCACGGCGGCGCGGGCGAGGTTGAGCTTCACGCCGAGGCGCGACTCGAGTTCGGCGCGATTCGCAGAGAGGTGTTTCCACACTCCCTGCCCCACCGTGCCGAGGCCGCACAGGCCGATGTTGATGGTCGTGGGTGCGCTCATGCTGTTTGGTTGTAGCGGCGGTCTATGACCGCCGTGGTTGAAGCGTAAACTTGATTTCGGCGGTCATAGACCGCCGCTACAGCGAAGCCGGCGTTCATTTGGTTTCTTCTTTCTTCTGGCCGAGCCTGCCTTCAGTGCCGGCGAGCAGGCGAGTGATGTTCGTGCGATGCCTGATCACAACAAAGACCGCCACCGCCACCGAGACACCAATCAACACTGGCGACCGGTGCAGAAAATACGCGGAAAGCGGCAGCGATGCCGCGGCGAGCATCGACGCAAGCGAGACATAGCGGAAAAGCAACGCGGTGGCTCCCCACACGACGAGCGCGATGAGCGCTCCGGGCGGAAACAACACGATGAAACCGCCGGCCCCCGTCGCCACGCTCTTGCCGCCGCGGAAACCCGTGAAGCACGAAAAGCTGTGGCCGAGGATCGCTCCCACCAGACCGGCGATGGCAAAGTAGCCGTAGTCTTCCGGACCGAATCTTCCCGCCGCATTTCCGATCACGAGCCGCCAGCCATAGGGCGCGAACGTCGCGGCAGCGCCTTTCGCCACGTCGAGGGCCATCACCACGTTGCCCGGCCCGTGGCCGAGCACGCGGCGGACGTTGGTCGCGCCGGGATTCTTGCTGCCCACCTCGAAGATGTTCACGCCCTTCGCGCGCGCGACGAGGTAGCCGAAGGGCAGCGAGCCCAGCAGATACCCGACGACGGCGGCGATGAGGATCGGCAGGAACATTTTTTCGCGATGTTCGCTAGAGATTGTCGGACGAACACACCCCGGCGCTTCGCGCCACCCCTCTCAAGAGGGGACTCACCCAAATGGGACCGTAGCCGAAGTCCCCTCTTGCGAGGGGTGCCCACAGGGCGGAGTGTGTGATGGCGCTCCTCATAGTTGCACAAACTTCGCGAGCTTGATCGCGCGGTGGGCCTTGAGTTCCTTGCGCACGGCCTCGCTCGGCTCGCTGTCGAGGTTGATCACCATGAGCGCAGTCTCACCGGCCGTCATGCGGCTGAGCGACATGTTCGCGATGTTGACCCGGTCCTTGCCAAGCAACGTGCCGACATAGCCGATCATGCCGGGTTCGTCGTGGTTCTCGATCAGAAGCAGCTTGCCGTGCGCCTCGGCCTCGACCTCGCGGCCGTTGATTTCGACGATGCGCGGATTCGCGGCCTTTCCGATGAGCGTGCCTTTTGCCGAGTGCACGCCATCGCCCGCGGCAATCGCCTCGACGGCGATCAACTCGGTGTAGTCGGTCTCGTCGGTGGATTTCGTAACCTCGACTTTGACGCCGAGCCGCTCGAGCAGGAACGGTGCATTCACAAAATTCACGTCCTCGCCGCTGATACGCCGGAGGTAGCCGCGCTGGATCGAGCGCGTGACGGCGTTGGCGTCGAGGTCGACGATCTTGCCCCAATACGTGATGCGCAGCGCCGCGACCTGCGCCGGGGCGATTTGCTGCACGAGCGTGCCGAGCTTCGCGCCGAGATCAAGGTAGGGCCGGAGGACCGCCAGCGTGGCGGCGTCGAGCGACGGCATGTTGACGGCGTTGCGGATGACGCCGCCGTGGAGCACGTCGGCGATTTGCTCGGCAATTTCGATGCCGACCGACTCCTGCGCCTCGGCCGTCGAGGCGCCGAGGTGCGGCGTCAGCGTGACGTTGGGCAGCGTGCGGAGTTCGCTGTCCTTGGCGAGCGGCTCATCCTCGAACACATCGAGCCCCGCGGCGGCGACCTTGCCGGACTTCAGGGCGGCGACGAGCGCGGCTTCCTTGATGATCCCGCCGCGCGCGCAGTTGAAGATGCGCAGGCCCTTCTTGCACTTCTCGAACGCCGCCTCGTCGATCATGTATTTCGTGTCGTCCGTGAGCGGCATGTGGACGGTGATGTAATCCGACTGCCGGAGGAGTTCGTCGAGCGTAACGCCCTCAACCTGCATCGCTTTTGCGCGGCTCGGTGCGAGGTAAGGATCGTAGGTGAGGACGCGCATGCCGAACGCCTGCGCGCGCTTCGCGACCTCGCCGCCGATGCGCCCGAGGCCGACGATGCCGAGCGTCTTCCGAAACAGCTCGATGCCCGAAAAGCTCTTCCGGTCCCATTGCCCCGTCTTCATCGAAGCGGCGGCCTGTGGCACGGGCCGCGCGCCGCACAGGATGTGGGTGAACGTGAGCTCCGCCGTCGCGATGGTGTTGCCCGCGGGCGTGTTCATCACGACCACGCCGCGCTCGGTGGCGGCTTCGACGTCGACGTTGTCCACGCCGACGCCCGCGCGGCCGACGACCTTCAGC
>Ga0163199_1001026_pt1 | contig 17426 bp, 14 predicted proteins | sample PL_2010_150m_FD_113537 | JGI IMG/M metagenome (GOLD analysis project Ga0163199, IMG submission 113537) | Freshwater microbial communities from Powell Lake, British Columbia, Canada to study Microbial Dark Matter (Phase II) - PL_2010_150m | ecosystem: Environmental > Aquatic > Freshwater > Lake ...
AAGCAAATTCCCCGCTGTATGATCGGCGCCCATCGGCGATGTAGCATAGGTGACGCCTGTCCCTTTTAGGGCCCGTGGGTCATAGCCGGCCAATCCCTGCCCTTTGACGGCAGCCACGTGGTTCACCCCGAATACTCTGCCGGTCACCGTGGCACCCTGCGCAAGAACCCGGCCCAACACTGTCCCCTTGCCAGCTTCATCCAACAGATTCAAGGCGGCTTTTCCATCTCCGAACGCCGCAACGCCGGCCTCCATGGCAACGCCGATCGCGTTGCCCATTTCCATAGTGTCCAAGCCATAATCATCACAGCGCCGATCCAGAGCTGCAATGACATCCAGAGAATCGATGCCCAGATTCGATCCCATCAAGACAATGGTTTCAAACTCAAGCCCGGAGGTCAGGTATTTTCCTTTCGCATCGCAATAGATGTTGGAGCAACGGATTACGCATCCGGGTGAACAGGCATGGCCGGTTCTCCCTCCACGCGATTCGGCCGTTTCGGTCAGGGCCGTGCCATTGATTTTATCCGCTCCTTCAAAGTTCCCCGCTCTGTAATTTCGAGTAGGCAGACCGCCTGCAGCGCTGACCGGATTCACCAGAGCCGCCGTCCCGAAACGGGTCAATCCTGCCTTGCTTTTAACCATCTCTTTGGCCCAGATGCGGGAAACTTCCTTGAACCCCTCTCGATCCGCAATGTTAAAAAGATGATCGCTTGCGCCCCTGTCGTCGATCACCACCGCTTTGATCCCTTTTGACCCCATGACGGCGCCCAGCCCTCCGCGACCACAATGCCGGCAAGGTCTGCCCTCTGGATCGGTGATGGCAATGGTAGCAGCGCCCATTTTTCTTTCGCCTCCCGGACCAATGGAGATAATGCCCACTTTTGGACCGTAAACGTCCTGCAATCTGGATACTGCCTCGTAGTTTCCCAAACCCGCGATATCCTCTGCCGATAGGATCGTCATATCGACATTGGTAATCTTCAGGAGATGCCAGGTCGGGAATTCCGGTTTTCCTTCCAGAATAATCGCTTTGATCCCAAGATTCGCCAATTTTCTCGCTACGGTTCCACCGGCATTGCTCTCTTTGATTCCGCCGGTCAGAGGGCTTTTCGCGCCAATCGACAATCTGGAAGAACTAGGGGCGGGCGTCCCGGTCAGCAGGCCAGGCGCAATCACCAATTTGTTGTTTTTGCCCAAGGCATCGCACGTTGGCTCCACTTCGTCAAAAATAATCTGCGAGGTCAGACCCCGACCACCGAGCATGAAATATTGGTCGGGAACAGATTCAGAAGAAATTGTTTCTTGGGTCAAATCCACACGAATAATCTTGGCCATATTCTGCCTCCCCCACTCTTTTGATATTACTTTAGTTTAATTTTGTCATTTGATCGGCATTATAGGAACTTCTGACCAATGGACCGGAGGATACATGCGTAAATCCCAATTCAAGCCCAACCCGTCTGTATTGGTCAAAGATTTCGGGATCTAAATATTTAACCACCGGGTGGTGAAGCTTGGAAGGAGATAAGTATTGGCCAATGGTCAACACATCGCAGTCAGCCCCACGCAAGTCTTTCATCGCCTGCACTACTTCAACGGCTTCTTCCCCAACACCCAACATTAAACCGGATTTGGTTAGAATCCTGTCATCAACTTTTTTCACATTTCTTATCAGGTCCAAGGACTGTCGATAGTGGGACATAGGCCGAACGGTCGGATAAAGCCTCGGTACAGTTTCTATGTTATGATTGATTATATCTGGTTTGGCTATTATGACTTTATCAAGCGCCTGCCTGTCACCCTGAAAATCCGGGACAAGTACCTCAATGACAACAGCCTGATAACATTCTCTGATCTTTCTTATAACCCTTGCAAAATGGCCGGCTCCTCCGTCAGGCAAATCATCTCTCGTCACAGAGGTAATGACCACATGCCTTAGATTCAATTTTTTGACTGCCAGAGCTACACGCAAGGGTTCTTCAGAGTCTACTGCTTGCGGTTGACCTTTGGTTACACTACAAAAGGTACAGTTTCGTGTACATACATTCCCCAAGATCATAAAAGTGAGAGATCTCTTGCTGAAACATTCCATGATATTGGGACAACCAGCCTCTTCGCATACCGTATGCAGGGACAGTTGCTGTAAAATGGATTCAACCTCCAGCAATGCCTCGCTTCTTGAGGCTTTTACCTTTAGCCATTCCGGTTTTAACTTGTGCATCCCTCATCCCCATTCACGGCGCGATAGAAATCTTGTTTATTCATCATCTTTGGTTTCTCGCCAAAGACTTTACAAAAGTAGGCAATGACTTGAAGCGTAATTTCCTGCAAATCAAGGTGGTAGCCCAATATTTTTTGTAAGGACGTGACCCCCCTGCCTTTGACACCGCAAGGATTTATCCATAAAAAGTGATTTAAATTGGTATTTACATTAAAAGCAAAACCATGCGTCGTTACCCAGTGATCAACGAAAAATCCAACAGCGGCAATTTTTTCTCTTCCGACCCAAACACCAGGATGCTTTGGATCTCTATCAGCCGTAATCTCGTATTCCTCGCTAAGCAATTGGATCAAGGTTTCTTCTATGTCTCTTACATAAGTAGTAATATTTATACCACGTTTGTTTAGATCCAAGATCGGATAACCCACAATCTGGCCCGGCCCATGATAGGTCACATCGCCGCCGCGATTTACTTTATGTATACAAATTCCTTCTTTCGATAGAAGTTCATCAGGAGCGAGAATATTGGCAGGATTCCCACGTCTGCCTATTGTAATAACAGAAGGGTGCTCTAATAATACCAAAGTGTCCTGGATTAAATCTGCCTGCCTAAGTTTTAAGATCTTCTCCTGAATTCCAAGTGCCTCGGTATAATCGGTACGGCCAAGATCAGCAACAATTAGCATAAAGCATTAAATTTATACGTACTATATATGAATCGCACGTCCCAGGGCGTTGAGCGCTGCTTCTTTCAGGGTTTCGCTTACGGTGGGGTGCGGTGCAACAACGTTAGCCAGTTCGTCCAATGTAGCTTCCAATTGCAGAGAAAGCCCTGCTTGGCCAATGATTTCTGATACATGGGAGCCTACCATGACGACCCCAAGTACTTGACCATGCTTGCGGCTGGCGATTATTTTAACAAACCCTTCTCCGGCATCATCCGCCAATGCTTTGCCATTAGCCAGCATGGGGAAACGGCCGATGATTACATCATTATACAGCTCTCTGGCTCTGACCTCGCTCATTCCCACGGAAGCGATTTCCGGCGACGTGTACACGCAGCGGGAGACAGAAGTTAAATCCACGGCCTTACGCACGCATAAGACTGCGTTTTCCGCTGCTATTTCCCCCTGTTCGAAAGCGGCATGTGCCAACTGACATACGCCGGTAACATCTCCTGCTGCCCAGACATTGGGGATAGATGTTTCCAGAAAGCTGTTTACTTTGATGGATCCCTGGCTGCACAACAATGATTTCATACCATCGGAAAGACCTGACAGATGAGGCCGCCGTCCGGTTGCGACAAGCACTTTTGCCGCGTCAAGGCTCTTTCTGGCACCTGAAACGTCAGCGATCATAACTTGCCTGCTTTCCCTGTCCATTCCAATGACTCTGGTTGATAGGTGGATGTTGACGCCCGCCCTTGTCAGGCTGGTCGCGAGAACTTTTCCGGCTTCCTGATCTTCTTGGGGTAATAGAGTGTTTTCAACTTCAATGATGCTTACTTTGCTGCCCATAGTGCTATAAATATAGGCAAATTCCACACCTATGACACCACCTCCTATGATCGCCAGCGTTCCCGGTATTTCCCCGAAAGACAACGCCTCGGTGCTCGTCACGGCCCATTCGCCATCCGGTTGAATATCTTTAGGGAACGATGGTTCTGAACCCGTACATAAGATGATCGCATCCGGATTTAGAAATTGTTGGTCCCCGTTCTTGAGCGCCACTTCGACAGTCCGGTCGTTGCCGAGGACGCCCCGGCCTTCCATGACTTTAATCCGCTGTCGGGTCAGGAGTTGTTGCAACCCCTTTACCAAGCGGTTGACCACAGCGAATTTCCGCTCCATCACCCGATTGAAATCAATCCCAAGGGCGCCGGGGAGAATAATGCCTTCCTGTTGCCCCTTTTTGATTGATTCAAATGTTTTTGCCGAAAATATTAAGGCCTTGGTGGGAATGCAGCCCCGGTTCAGACAAGTTCCGCCCAGCTTTTCCGCCTCGACCAAGGTAACCTCAGCTCCGAGTTGAACGGCGCGAATCGCCGCGACGTATCCGGCCGGTCCGCCACCCAAAACAACGACATTCTTCATTACGATCACTCCATCATTGTAACAGACTGTAGGGTTCTTCTAAAGGCCTTGCGATATCGGCGAGCAGTTTCGCTGCTTCTGCCCCATCAAGAATGCGATGGTCAAAAGAGAGGCTGAGACACATCATTCTCCGGATTGCCACCTGTCCATCGAGAACCACAGGCTTTTGCACGTTTCTGTTTATGCCTAAGATGGCGGCTTCTGGTGGATTGATCACGGGAGTGAACGAATCAACCCCGTACATCCCGAGATTACTGACCGTAAAGGTACCGCCTTGCAGTTGATCAAGCATCAGTTTTCCGCTACGGGCTTTCTGGGTCAATTCAGCCGATGTTTTTGAGATTTCCAGCACGGTCAGGAGGTTAGCCTGCTTTATCACCGGCACCATTAGGCCTCGGTCGGTAGCAACAGCCAATCCAATATTGATTTCCTTCCAGGTCACCAATTCCTCTCCCTCAAGGCTGGAATTGGCGTTGATGTTCAGTTCCAGGGCACGAGCACCAGCCAGTACGCAAAAATGCGTGAGGGAGAATTTAATGCCTTTCATCCCCCAGTCCCGATTCATTTTTTCAATCAGCCGGGTAAGATCTTCCACGTCAATTTCACGGTTCAGGGTTACGTGGGGTGCCGTAGACTTGCTTTGCAACATACGCTCACCGATCATCCTGCGAATTCCGGTCAGCTTTTGGCGGGTGGCCTCTGTTTTATATCCGGTCTTAATCTGCGCAGAGCGGTCTATCTGTTTGCCAACGGCTTCCTGTGACAGGAGTTCTATTTGCCTGGCGGTGATCCGCTGGTCTTTGGTCTTTGGCAGGGAGTCGGCGCTTATTCCCAATTCCTCGGCCATCTTCGCAGCCAAAGGTGTCATCTTTGGTTTTTGTTCCAGCCACTCGGAGAGATCCTCTGAAGTAATCCGCCGTTTGTAGTCCCCAAAAATCTTCTCAAGTTTGCGGGGATCCAATCCCTTTTCCTTAGCCAGACGACGGGCGGCAGGGCTAAGCAGAAACTTCCTCCGTTCTTCCTTTAGCTTGTCCGAACTGCCGGCTTGGGTTTTTGCGTATTCGATGGCTGTCGAAGCAGTTCCCCCCGGAGCGCTTGTCGTCCTTGCTTCCTGCCCGGTGGAAAGGTTTTCCTCCGCTCCGGAAATGATGCAGAGTGGCTCTCCAACCTTGATGACACTGCCTGTTTTCGCAAGGATTTTATGAATCCTTCCCTGCACCGGAGATTCAAGGACGATGTTCACCTTATCCGTTTCCACTTCGACAAGCGACTCTCCCACCTCGACGTGGTCCCCTTCGATCTTGAGCCATGATGCGATTGTGCCTTCAGTCATGGTCAGACTGAGCTGAGGCATATTGAAATTGGTAGCGATGTGTGTCTCCTCCTTTCCAGTGGATTGGTCCATTCCTATTGCCGGCTCTTCGTTCTGATAAAGCTTTCCGGCAAATGGGGATCAGTCATTACATCCCCCATGACGCAATTTTCTTGCCACTGTAACGATCTGTCCTACGGTGGGTATGACTTGAGCTTCCAAGGTGTCATTGTAGGGGGAGGGTACTTCTTTCCCCGCGATACGAACCACAGGAGCATCCAAATAGTCAAAAGCCCCCTCCATAATCAAAGCGCTCACTTCCGCTCCAATTCCTAGGGACAGAGGTGCTTCATGCAACACAATTGCCTTACCCGTCCGGCACACCGATTCCAAAATTGTTGCGGAGTCCAACGGACGCAAAGTACGCAAATCAACCACTTCCAATTCTATCCCCTCTGAAGACAATTCGGCTGCGGCTGCCAGAGCTTTAGGCAGCATGCCGGAATAGGTAATCAATGAAATATCTTTGCCAACCCTCTTGATGTCAGCTTTGCCGATCGGCACGGTATAATCGTCGTCAGGCACCTCGTCTGAGGATTTATACAGAAGCTTATGTTCAATAAAGATAACCGTGTTATCGTCTCTGATGGCCGATTTCATCAACCCCTTACCGTCATAAGCGGTAGCCGGTGCGACCACTTTCAGACCCGGTATGTGGGCGAACCAAGCTTCCAAGCTTTGTGAATGCTGAGCGGAAACACTCAGGCCGCCTCCGCCCAGCATGCGGACGACCATGGGCACTTTGATCTTCCCGCCGGTCATGTAACGTAACTTGGCTGCCTGGTTGACTATCGGGTCCATAGCTAACGTGATAAAATCCATAAACATGATTTCCACTACCGGTCGCAGGCCCAGCATGGCGGCGCCGACCCCGGTGCCTACGATGGCTAATTCGGATATGGGGGTATCGATAACCCGATCATCACCGAATTCTTTCCATAGCGGACCGGTGAGCCCGAATACTCCCCCGTACAGCCCGACATCCTCGCCCATGATAAATACAGAAGAATCGCGTTTCATCTCTTCAGACAATCCGCAACGTATAGCCTCCAATTGAGTCATCATCGTCATCGACAATCACCATTCCCCTCTGATTCGCTAGTTTCGGCTGTGTTATGCATACACATCCCTAAATGCTGCTTCTGGTTCTGGGTTAGGGCTGTTTTTGGCATATTCAAGCGCTTCTTCAACCGCTGCTTTGGCTTCACTATCGATACGTTCGATCGTTTCCTGGGTGACGCCCCGAGTCAACAGCTTATCGCGAAGCCGATGTATCGGACACAATTTTTTCCATTCTTCTACCTCTTCTCTGGTGCGATACGCTTCCGCATCATTGACGGAATGTCCAAACCAACGGTAGGTTTTAAACTCCAGAAGAGTGGGACCCTGGCCACTTTTTGCCCGCGCGACCGCTTCCGCCGTAAGCTTGTGTACTTCTTCTATATCGTTCCCATCGCCGATGATTCCCGGCATTCCATAACCCTTTGCCCTGATGGCGATGTCTTCGATAAGCAGCATCTTTTTTACCGGCCCTGACATGCCGTAGAGATTATTCTCACAGACAAACAGTACTGGTAATTTCCAGATTGCCGCCAAATTCAATGATTCATGAAACGATCCCTCATTGGCCGCGCCATCGCCGAAGAAGCAGGCAACGACTGAGTCCATCCCTTGCTTTTTTATGGCAAGCGCTGCCCCCACGGCTATAGGCATTCCTGCACCCACAATGCCATTGGCTCCCAGGATACCCAAAGAAGGATCAGCGATATGCATGGAACCGCCTTTCCCGCCGCAACAACCCGTAGCCCGGCCGAGCAGCTCTGCCATAACCAGTTTTAACTCCAAGCCCTTGGCCAAGACATGGCCGTGCCCTCGATGGTTGCTGGTTATATAGTCCCTGTCGGAAAGAGCGGAACAAACTCCCACGGCCACTCCTTCTTGCCCAACGCTTTGATGGCTGAAGCCGCGCATCAGTCCCTCTCTGATCAATGGTTTAATCAGAAGTTCCAGGTTCCTTATCTCCAGCATCTTCTTGTACAGGGGCAATAATTCCTCTGTACCCATACTTTTTCTCCCCATTGTTCCTCTCCTCTAACCCCGTTGATATTTCATCCGGGCGGGGATCCTACGAATGTTTCCGGACATTTTCCCCTTTACGACCTCGTGCACCGGCCCAACTGGTGGGAACGAGCCGATCTTTATCGTAAAGCTCGATAGCATGAGGTGCGCACATCTGGGTGCAAAGTGCGCATCCGTCGCATAAGTCCTGATTGATCGATGCTTTTTCCCCATCCATGGCGATGGCTTCATAAAAACATACATCGACACACGTACCGCATCCGGTGCACTTCTGGTCGTCCACCCTGGCCAGAGGCTTGAAGACATCCTTACGCGGAACCTCTCGGATATTGCGAACATGTGGCAAGGCCACCCCTATAATTTCCTCTATATTCTTGTAACCATGGCTGTTCAGCCACTTATCCATACCCTCGATAGTCTTTGTAAAAAAGCCATAGCCCCGCAAAGAGGGACCACCGCACATCTGGATCATTCTCGCGCCGACCATCATGTGCGCGATAGCGTCACGCCAACCGTCTATTCCTCCCCCACCGGTGATATCCAACTTGGTCATCTGCGCTGCCGTGGCCACCCATTTACGTGAGATCGGTCCCTCCCAAGGCCCGCCGTACCCGGAAAACGCCGCGTTAAGTATGGGCTTCCCGGTTTCAATGTCTATCTCCAATCCCGTATAGCGATGAATCGTATGAACGGAGACGTTTTCCAAGGCAGCCAAGGCTGAAAAGACCGGTTTGAGATCCCCGCCTTCTGCCGGTAATTTGGCAATAATATGTCTCGGTGTAATCTGGCGGACCAGCCCGATTATGTGTTTTACGAGTTCCGGACTGGAACCTACCTGGCAGCCTTTGTTTCCTGCCAGGTCGCCGCCGTAGGGACAGGCCAGATTGAGCTCGAGAGCCTCGCATACCGGGTCAAATATTTCAGCCATCTTAACCCATTCTTCGTCATCTCCGCCCATGATGCTCGCAATCACCCGGCAATCATGTTCTTGAGCGTAGGGCAGCACTTCTCCCAACTGCCTTGCATACTCCTCGGGGGAATACTCTGACAGCAGTTCATTTGTGTAGAATGAATAGAGTTTCCCGGTTGCCACATTATCCGGGTAAAAGACATAGAACCGCGGGCTGGGGTAAAGATGCTCCATTTTGTCCCAGCTGGGCGTTTTTGCCACAAAGCCGCCAAGCCCCGCATCGATGCATTTCTTCATGTGAAGCACATCTTTGGTGGGGGTGGCGGATGCTGCGACCACGGGATTCTTCAGTTCCAAGTCACCGTATTTAACTCTCAAGTCAGCCATGATAAATCTCCTCCTCTTTCTCGGTATAAAAGTCTGTAATCCGCTTCGGGTCTGTCAGAAATATGCGATCGCGACCCTCCACGCGCCGGAAGTTGAGCACCTTTAACCATCTGTGGTTGTTTCGGGAAGGGTAATCCACACGGTAATGGGTCCCTCTGCTTTCCTGGCGGGCCATAGCCGCCGTGGTTACCATGGTCGCCACTTCGGTCATAAAGCTCAGCTCCAGAACCTGCCTGAGGCTCTGTTTGTCAGGTACCCGTACTTCGGGTAGACCATTTTTAATATTTTGGATGACCTCCAAGGCTTTCCCCAAACCTTCTTGCGTACGAACGCAACTGGCGTAACGCCACATGGCCTGACGCAATGATTTACTCTGTTCCCGAAGATCAGGCCTCCCTTCTGAATCACCGATCCAACCATCCAACTGTTGGCAGCAATCTTTGACCTGAACCGCATCAATATGCACACCGGTCAACGCCTTGGCCCTCCTGGCGGCAAAGTCCCCGGCGCGTGCCCCAAAGACCTGGCTAATCGCGAGCAAATTGCCTCCCGGCCGTGCAGCCCCGTGCGCTCCTCCCGACACTTCGCCGCAGACATAGAGACCAGCGATACTGGTTTCAGCTCTCTGATTGTACTTGACCCCACCGATGAAGCATTGGGCCACCGGTGCAATCTCGATCGGGCTCTTTCGCAAATCGATCCCACGCTCCAAAAGCCACTTAAAAGTAACCGGTACACGCTGAGAGATCAAATCTGGATCATTGTGGCTGATATCGATGTATACGCCCCCGTGCGGGGTACCCTTGCCCTTGCTGATCTCTGAATGCATGGCTACATCCAAGTGCATTCCGGGAGATTCGACGATAAATGGGAAGGCAAACTCTTTGCCGCGCAGCACATCATCGCCAAGCAACTGTTTCGGAAGATAATCATTTAGAAATTCTACCCCATCTTGGTTGTAGATACGGGGTTTCAGCGTCCAGAAGCGCGTTACGAGCAGGTAGCCTGTAATGGGATGAACCAGAGCAGGTCCAAACTGGATGAATTCCATGTTGACCAGGTCTGCCCCCGCCCGCAAAGCCAGCGCCAGACCATCGCCCGTCAAATCAGGCGGTTGTGCGTTGAGCGCATATATCTGCCCCCCCCCGCCGGTAGCCAGAATCGTGGATTTGGCTCTGATCAGAATTAAATCATTATTGCCATTCAGAACCATTGCACCTACAACCGTATCCTGGTTTTTAAGCAGGCTGACAACCATGCTGTCTTCCATCACTGTTACCGGCATCTCGGACAATAGCCCTTTTAACACCCTGGCTATTTCCCGACCAGTATCCGCGCCATTGTGGCAGGCCCGCGGTAAGGTGGAGGCATCCGCCAGGAGTTGCTCAAAGCGCTTGCCGCTTCTCTTGAGCACCATGCCCTTATCTACCAATTCCAAGAGTCGGAGTGGGGCCTCACGCGCAAAGATGCGCACAAGCTCTTGGTTACTCAAGCCACCTCCCTGATCGATCGTGTCCAGGTAATGCCGGGAAGGATTATCGCGGGGATCCGCATGCCCCAAAGCCGCACTATAAGCCGATAGTTCCGAAACCGAACGGGTTGTGCAACCGCTTTTTCCCAACTTGCCTTTAACGACCATTATGACGTTCACCCCGTGTTTTGCCGACTCATATGCGGAACGCTCCCCAGCGCCCCCGCCGCCGACAACCAACACGTCTGTTTCTATCTCCTGGCATATTTGCATTTGAAAACCTCCCTATAAAAATTACTAATGAATCAGCCCCATTGTTTTAGGCAGGAATAGAGATAGTGATGGCCAGAATGCAATTATAAAGATATAAAGAACCATCAGATAAATAAATGGCAAAAGAGCCCGGGTCGTTTTTTCAAGCGAAACATTGCAAATGGAACTGACGGTAAATATCACCAATCCGACAGGCGGAGTAATTAGTCCTACGATCAGGTTGACGGAAACCATCAAACCAAAATGAACGGGATCCCATCCCATTTGTATTACGATCGGATAAAACACCGGAACCAAAATCGGAATAGCCGCCAAGCCATCCATGAACATGCCTACGATCAGTAAAAAAATGTTTATGAATAATAAAATTATCCAGGGAGTTGATGTTATTGATCCAATTAATTGCATTACTGCTTGCGGTACTCTATCTACGGCCAGCAACCACGCAAAAATGTTAGCCGCGGCCATCACCAATAGAACACTGGCGGAGACAATGCCCGTACTCATCAAAGATTCTTTAATAGCTTCTATCGAAAGTTCCTTAAAAAACAGCCGGTCAATCAATAGGATCCAGATGCAAGCAATTAACGCGCTTTCGGTGGGAGTAAATAGCCCTATTAGGATACCGCCTACAATGATCACCGGTATCACCAACGCGGGCAGGGAACTGATAAAAGTTACCCAAATCTCCTTTCGCGATGCCCTATACGATGTCACAAGCTTTCGTTTACGTACAATAAACCACACAAGACTGAACAACATAAAGGTTAATAGTATGCCTGGGAGGATTCCGCCAATGAACATGGCACTAATGGAAACGCCTGCTGTAACTCCATAGACGATAAATACCATACTGGGTGGAATTATGGGTCCTAAGAGGGAACCGGCGGCGGTTATCGCCACCGCCAATTCTCTATCATACCCATCTTTCTCCATCGCAGGCACAAGGATAGGGGCACGCGCTGCAGCTTCGGCAGCAGCTGAACCCATAATGGCTGCCATCACTGCCCCAGAAGCAATGTTCGCATATCCCATCCCACCCTTAAACCGGCCAACAAGGCAACGTGCCAATTGGATCAATCTCTCCGCAGTTCCACTGCGGTTCATTAATTCCCCCACCAGAACAAAAAAAGGAATTGCAATTAATGTGAAGCTGTCTACCGCATCAAATAATCGCTGCGGCATGATTTCTAAGAAAGATAACGATCCTCCGTAAAAAAATACCTGAATAAGGCCCATCCAGCCCAAAACGAAAGCGATAGGGACACCTATTGCAGCAAGCACCACAAAAGCTATTGCCGAGATCACCTTTTATCACCCCTCTGGAAAATACTCTTTAGAGTCTTAAAGGTTTGTTCCGATATCTGGAGCAGCATGAGCAGAAAGCCTACAGGCACTGCCATATAAGGTACAATCATTGACACCCTCAGGCAGGGTGATCGCTGACTGATTTGGGAAAAAGCCAATTGGAAACCCTTAATCATAATGGTCACAATGAATAATATTGCGGCAATTTGAGCAGTGAGAAGCACAAGGGATTGTATTTTTTGCGGCAAGCGATCTCTCATCAATGTGATACAAGCCAAACTTCCTATGCGCAAAGCAACGCTTGCTCCGATAAAGGTCGCCCAAACAAAGGCATAGCGGCTAAATTCTTCCAGCCAGGGTGCTGGAATCTGGAAAAATCTTGTAAATATTTGCATTGAACCGGCCAGTGTCATAAGAGCTACCAGCAAAATCGTAGCCCTTCTGGCCCACAAATCAACAACACTGCATAACACCGTCATCGTTTGATACACCAAAATGATAATGAATCTCTAAATCAACTTTCGCAGAAACGGAAATGGAACCCCCTGCACAAGATCGTTGTTACAGCGCCACTCCCTGGTGATGCGTTCTCCCGGATTACAATCGACGTTGCTTCTTGAAAATCCTTAATTGGATAGCCAAAAGGTCTTACGGAGTTCGCCCGCACAAATAACCGGGCATATACCGGCCCCTTGTGCGGTCGATGCCCCTCGCCTTCGGGTGAAGAGAGATTTCGCGAAATCCCGAAGGGAGGAGCAATTTGAACAGTTCCATAAGCGATCGCATCGTGGAGAGCTTCATTCAACCGACGCGGGCGCCAAACCCATCGGCCCGTAGCCGATTTTTATTAAATTACTTAATATTTTTGAGGTCTTGCATCTGTTCAACCCAGTTCTTATTTGTGCTCCAGTACCAAGGCTTATCCTTGAATTTCTTGGTTAGCGAAGTAACTTCACTAACATATTGCTTAGTTAAATTGTTGCTATTGCTGTACTTATCCCAGACAGGCTTTACGGCTTTGGCAAAAGCGTCGATCTCTTTGTTTGTTAAGACATTTACTTTTACCCCAGCCTTAATCAGCATTGGCAATATTCTCGCGTCATCGTTCTGGAACGCATCAAAATTAAACGCGACTACCTCTTTGGCTGCAGTAGTCAGTATCTTTTGATCTTCGGCGCTGAGAGCATTAAATTTCTCCAGGTTCATTATGTTCACGGTTGGAAATCCATATATGGGAAGCATAGAATAATATTTGGCGACTTCATACTGTTTCTCTTCGAGAAAAGCGCTCGGCCCCAAATCAAAAGCCTCTAAGACACCTGTCTGTAATCCGGTGTAGATTTCTCCATAGGGTGTTGCTATTGAATTTGTACCAAAGGTACTCCAGATGTCATTCATTAAAGGACTCTCCACAACCCGATACTTCAATCCCTTTAAATCGGTTGGAGAGTGAATTGGGCGTTTGGTATTAACGATATGCCGATAACCGCACTCATAAATGGCCAAACCTTTCACCTTTTGCTGACTCAGCGAGTCCAGCATGCCTTGAGCTGCCTTTCCTGTTAAAGCCTTGAACATCACTTCATAATTTGAGATCAGGAAAGGCAATTGAAGCCCCGTCAAGGCATCCGTAAAGCCGCCAATAGGCGCTGCGGATATAAATCCCATCTCAAGAGCGCCCTTTTGAATTTGCTCAAACATTGGACGATCGCCGCCAAGTTGTCGTGCGGGATAGATCTCAATTTTGATGCGCCCCTTCGTTCTTTCTTCTACCAACTTTTTGTATTGTTCGGCAGTTCTCGTCCATGCATGGGTTACCTGTGTAACGAGTCCAAGTTTAAAGGTTTGAGTACCGCTCGCGTCTGCAAAAGAGGGTACCAGTAAACAACATGTCAACGCCAGAATAGTTGCAATGTTAGGCATGAAATTAAGTCTTTTAAGCATTTTTTATCCTCCTCTTTTTTTATGTGTTCCTTTTGATCACCTTGTTGACAATGTTCTATAGCGGTTTTGCACGGTATGACATGAGTAATGCAAAATAAGCGCCAAACGTCTTCAATGAGAGTCAACTATTTGAAATTTCGTTCATCTTTTGATTAACGCTCCGCGACATACATCCGGACATGACCAGATTCTGTCCCATAAAAAAACATCTGCCCCATTATGAAACACTATTTCCGGTTCCCGGACTCTTATCAGGCATGAGATCCATCTGGCGAATCCCGTGACGGCCGGGTCCTGAAGCTGACATGTGGGTGTCACGGAGAGCGGCAAGGAACGCGATTCCAGTAATCTAATACCATGTAACGCCTATAACTTCTGATAGAGACGCTTCAGTTTGATCCGGGCGTCCGATGTCGTAAATTGCCAGACAATTTTTCGGGCACTGTTATTTCGGTCTCTTTCCCATGCCGCCACTTGAGGTTGTATGGTTGCCATATCGGGAATCCGACGATCAAGACACTGTCCTTTCAGAACGCTGAGTTCGATCTCCGCCATGTTCAACCAACTGCCGTGTTTCGGCGTGTAATGGATATCCAGTCGTTCCGCCAGGCGTCTGGCTTCCTCGGGTTAGAATGTTTCATAGAGTGAGGCGATACTGTGGGTGTTCAGATTATCCATAACCAGGCGTACTGGGTTTTCAGACTTTTGACGAGAGTTTCAAACATGACCGGTCAAAAGAGCGCAAACCAGACGAGGACAAGGGCAATGCGGTAAAGGCCGAAGAGGATGAACGTGTGGCTCTGTACGAAACGGATCAGAAATTTGATGCTCGCCAAAGCGACGATGAAGGAGGTCAAAAACCCGACTGCCAGGTAATTGATCTGGGAAACGGAAAAGACGGCGCCGTTTTTATACAGGTCCCTAAATCCGTGACAGTAAGTCCAGCGGTTTGATTTTTATTTCCATAAACACTTGATGTTCTTTGATAATTGTGCTACTGTTTTGCCCATAAAAACTCACTGGATGGGTGAATTCATGAAGCGATTTATCCTTGAGCATTCTGATGAAGAGTTTTACACCTCGACTTCAGGCATCGCCTTGGTCGGCCATGCGTTAAACCGTTTCACGAACCTCGCCTCGGCCATTGCCAAAGCGGTTCCCCTGTCACACGGTATTTCCCATGCCGATGTGATCCGATCTTTCTGCGCGCTGCTTGCGCAAGGAAAGAGCGACTATGCGGCCATTGAGCAGCACCGGGAAGATGATTTTTTCCGTGAAGCTCTGGGACTTTCGCAAGTCCCATCGGAGGCGACGCTGCGCCAGCGGATGGATGATCATGCGGCAGAGTTTCTCCGGGTGGTCTCCTGGGAAACCGTCGAGTTTTTGATGAAGGCGGAGGTTCCGCTGACCGCCCTTTCCACTGGCCACATTGCCGTGGATATCGACGGTTTCGCGATGGACAATTCCGGCACGAAGAAGGGGTGTGTCAGCCGCACCTACCGGAACTTTGACGGATACCTTGCGATGCCTGTTTACCTCGCCAACGAAGGATGGCTGATCGAGTGTTCGCTGCTGCCCGGTTCCCAGCATCCCCAGAAAGCGTTTATCCCCCTTCTGCAACGGGCGCTGGCGAAGATTCAGCAGATCTGCAAGGAGAAAATCCTCGTGCGTACCGACTCGGCCCATGACGCGGTAGCCAACCGGGTTGAACTCTCCCGGCATGAAGATGTGGATTACATCATCAAGTGGAATCCCCGCAAGCAGGCCCCCGAGGCATGGAAGATGCTGGCCTTTTCCAAGGAGAAGGTGGAGACTCCCCGTCCGGGCAAACGGGTGTCGCTCTTCAGTGTCGTGGAGCGGCACAGCGCCACCGATGAAAACGGCCAAGAGCAAGAGTATTCCTTCCGCCGGGTTGTACGGGTTACGGAACGCACCATCGACAAGAAGGGACAGCAACTCTTGATTCCCGAGACCGAACTTGAGGGTTGGTGGACCAGCCTGAGCGTCAAAGACGAAGAGGTGATTGCACTGTACCAGGGGCATGGTCTTTGTGAACAATATCATTCCGAGATCAAGACCGATATGGATCTGGAGAGATTCCCCTCGGGAAAGTTTGCTACGAATCAGCTCGTCATGGCCTGTACCGCCCTGGTGTACAACATCCTCCGGTTCATCGGTCAACTCAGTCTTGTAACCAGTAGAGGGATCATTCGTCACCCGGCCAAGCGCCGAAGGATCAAAACGGTCATCCAGGAGTTGATTTACTGTGCCGCGCGACTCATTGCAACCGGACGACGGTTGAAACTTCGATTCAGCCGTCATGTTCAGGGTCACTTCGAGGCATTCCGGCATGCCTATCAGCGACTGGCTTACGGATAGGGCGGAGGCGACCTAAAGACAACAAAGGACGGAGCACAAGCCGGCAGGGTCCATGGCCGACCATGCCCAAAAATCGGCCAGGGCAGCCGTAAAACGGTTCGATTGTCAAAGAACGGGAGAGACAGAGTAAAACCAGAGGCCATTTTTTACAGTGCCGGCCTCATGAGGCGGTAAGGCCGGCAAAATGACGCCCAAAAACAGGGAAGACTCCCTCACCCAAATCGGAGTCACGGATTCAGGAGGTCGTAAACCGTTGCGGCCAGCATCGTCGGCACGGCCAGAAGAAAATTCGACAATTAGTGTCCGTTCACTGCATCGATGTCAACGGTTCATGCGGTCACGAACTCGCAGAGCATCCTCGACAAGACGCCGAAGGCCGGCGAAAAGGATCTGCGCAAGAACAGAAGCACGTTGAACAACATCATCCTGACGTCCACCAATGCAGCCGAAGCGTTGAGTCAGGTGATTCCGGAGGTGAAAAATATCGGGTTTATGGCGGATTCGATCCGGGTGCCTACGAATACGGAATCTTTGATCGTCTTGAATGCGACTTTTCAAGCCCGCGCAAACAAAGACGGCGTCAATGTCCCCCTCAGCAGGGACAAGCTCAACGACATCTATAAAAAGGCGGCGAACGATCCCGACCATCTGGTGGTCTATTCGGAAGAGCAGAACGTATCGACCGATCTGATCGGAATGGATGCAGCCATTGTGATCGAAGGACAATTCAACCATACCCGGACCGCATTCATTGACGTGGACCTCTCCAATGTTCCCGATCTGCCGGACGCGTTTCTCAAAACGTTATCGCAATCGATCCTGCGGATCCCCGTTGTTCACGCCAAGATATTCGGCTGGTATGACAATGAATACGGCAGCTACACGAACAGACTCGGTGATTTGACCACATATATCCATCAAAACCTGTTTCGTTAAGGATTGTGGGGGCCCACCTTACCTCGCATCTTAAGCTGCTATGTGGGGTC
>Ga0163199_1001027_pt1 | contig 17423 bp, 18 predicted proteins | sample PL_2010_150m_FD_113537 | JGI IMG/M metagenome (GOLD analysis project Ga0163199, IMG submission 113537) | Freshwater microbial communities from Powell Lake, British Columbia, Canada to study Microbial Dark Matter (Phase II) - PL_2010_150m | ecosystem: Environmental > Aquatic > Freshwater > Lake ...
CAAAGTCTTCGACTATAATAGCCAACGACTGCGTCGGTTCCGTTCCGTCGGCAACTTCCGTCCCGCCCCCTGTCGACTAATAAAGTTTTTAACCGGAAAAACCAATAGATAAAAAATGAAGAAAATTCTAAAAAACTTATTAGCCCGGAGAACAAAGTTGGCTGCTTTTATATTCGGCTTGATGAGTCTGGCCTTGGCTGTGCCGAAAGAGGCTCATGCGCTCAATTGGTTTGGAGGGATTGTTTCTTCGGGGCTTGCTTGGATAGTTTTCTTTATCAATTATGTAATAGCAACGATTTTCGGTTATGCCATAGCTATTGTTTCGTTTTTCATAAGCGTAATTTTAGCCCTGAATACTCATATAACAAGTTCTCTGATTGTGGGGGAGGGCTTTAAGATAACATTGGCGGTGGCCAATCTCGGTTTTGTTCTGGCGATTATCGTCATCGCCATAATGACAATCTTGAGACAGGAAACATACGCCCTTAAAAGTGTCCTCTGGAAACTGGTGGCGGCGGCGATACTTGTTAATTTCAGTTTGGTTATTTGCGCCGCAATACTGAATTTTTCAGACACATTATCTAATTTTTTTCTGGATTCTTTTTCGGGGAGCTGTACAACCGGCACAAGCGCGCTTAACCCTGCGACATATAACCGCAATGACTGTTTCGCGAGGGCGCTGGCTGGCAGTTTCGGCCCTCAAAAACTTTTTCTTAATCTGCAGGTTAACAGCAGTAGCACCGCCGGATTCGACGCACAAACGCTACAAGATTCAGGAAGTAATTTTGCGGCAGTTTTGGTTCCTTTCCTTAACCTATTTTTCCCGACGATATTTTTGATAGTTACTACGATAGCTCTCGGTGGACTTTTTATAATGCTCCTTATCAGATACATATACCTGGCAATACTTCTGGTTCTTATGCCGCTCGCCTGGCTTTTGTGGATTTTCCCGGCAACCTCAAGTCAGTGGCATAAATGGTGGAGTAAATTTATTGAGTGGACAATGTTCGCTCCAATTGTACTGTTTTTCATTTGGCTGGCTATCTTATCAATGGGCGGAGCGAATACTCAACTGAATAATGGTACGGCGGTTTTCAGCGCATTTGGGTATCAAACTTCCAGTGGTAGCGATATAGCAAGCGCCGCTGCGGGCGGCGGTTTTTGGGCCGGTATGCTAGGGACGCTTCTCCAGCAAACAATGATGGTGGCAATGGTATTCGCCGGTTTGTTTATGGCAAAAGCCATGGGAATAACGTTCGCCGATACGACGCTTAAAGGAGCGACTGCGGTGACTTCCGGGTTTGGCAGGTTGGTCGGCAGGAAGGGCTTGCAAACTACCGGGATGGCTCTTAATAAACTTAAAGTAAGAGAACGCGCTCAAAAACTCCAGCAGACGCAATTTGGAAAGGGTCGTGGACTTGTTGGTAGGGCAGTTGGCGCAGTGGCTAATTACGGCACCGGCTGGCTCGGCAGGGGGATGGAAAACATTACTGTTGGCACAAGGGAAGACCTTGTAAAAGATGCGAAGAAGCGATTGGCGGATAAAACAGACGACCAGCTGGCAAATAATATGTCAACATATAATGCGCACGAAAGGGTAGCGGCAGATCAATTGCTATTTGAAAGAGGCGCGGTTGAAAAAATTCGTGAAGAAAAAGATATAGAGCCCGACTTTAAAGCATTCAATCAGGGAGGAAGCTTGGCAAAGATGCAGAAACAAGGACAATTCGCCAACAACAAAATACTCGAGGCACTCCCCGAAGCAATGAAAGGCAACCTCACAGAACTAAATTTTGCGCTGAAAGAATTTATAAAAACCCTTAGTAAGTCTGATATCTCTTCGAACAAGCAGTTAAATGACGTTTTCGGCGGCGGTGAAAAAGGATTCATGGGCCGAGGCAAAGATGAAATGAAAACTCTAAACCAAGCCATGATAAAGGAGATGGCAATTAATAACCCGCAGTTAATTGCGGCAATAATTCCAAAACTAAAGAGTGAGGCGCTTGAAAACTTCAATAAGTTATTCGAGAACGCCAAGAAAGATATGACCCCGGATCAAGCAAACACTGCGGAAGAAAGATTCCGCACAATGATAAACAATAATATTTTCTATGCAGGCGAGGGCCCGACTCAACCAGGAGGCGCTACAACGCAACCGCCGACTGCCGCCAAACCTTAATAACTAATTTATTTATGATGACGCAAATTCCAAAAAATCAATTATATAATCGCTGGGATCTCCTGCCTGACAGCCTGAGAGAAGCGATTGCTTCGGAAACAAATTCTAGCATCGTCTGGAAAACCGGGGAGGCAGAACATTTACCGAAAGAAAAACTCATGGTGGTGTCGCGCCTTGCCGGCTTCGTTTTGATGGGCTTCATTCACCCCGAAGATTTGGCGGTGGAAATAAGCGATGAACTGGGGATAGACAAACGCATAGCCGCGAACATCGCCAATCCGATAAATAAAAAAATTTTTCAGCCGTTGCGCGATGAACTGGAAAAAATTTACGCGCCTGCGACCGAAGAAGCCGAACTGCCCAAACCTACGATGGTAGAGGAAATAATAAAACCGAAAGCAGGTTCGACCAACTCACTGCAGGCAGGCATCCCAACGCCTCCTCCGGTAAAAATGGGGGATTTGAAAGCGCCGGAAAAAAGTACGGGGGTTCCCGCTTTTTTTCAAACAGGACAGATTCCTAAACCCGTGGCGCCTTCGCCAATTCCTATTCCGAAGCCTGCGATGCAATCAGCTCAACCGTCTCCGGTCGGAATAAAAAATGAATCGCCAGCCCCTTTTATTCTTCACCAGGAAATGGAGTCTCAACCTCTTGCGCCTTCCAGGTCCGGATTCAAAGTAGGTTTGTCACAGGAACAATTCGGCAAAATGGAACAGAAGTGGGCGGCTCCTCCGAGGCCGGCGCAGATTGAAACTTCTTTTGTTTATAGTGAGCCCAGTCGAACCATCCCGAAACCCGAAACCAGAACCGTCCACTATAATGAAATGAGAACTCCCGTGCCGCCCGTACCAAGCGATGGTTCGATAAACCTCACCATAAATAAAAACACTATGCGTCCATCGCCGAGCCGGCCCGAGATACCAAAGCAGTCTCCGCCAAGGCCGCCCGAACCGCCCGCGGCGTCCGCAAAAGCGCCACAGCCGCTCCCGAATATAGCGGTTACACCTGCCGGAGCGCAAGCGCAACCGCAAATTAACCGGCTAGAACCTATCGTGGTAACAAAGCCGAAAGATATGCTTCCGGGAAAACCGGAGGAGCTGGATCTACCGGCGCCGAAACCTAATGCCATTCAGTAGAAATAAACACGCCTTTCGTATATTCGTACAAATTCATATTTCGTAAATAACTAATGCAATTCCAAGTACCACAATTCGCGGATGTAGAAGACAAAATAGTGGGGCCGCTTACCCTGAAACAGTTTCTATACATAGCCGCGGCTGCCGGCTTGAGTTTGCTTCTTTTTTTTATCGTCAAATTTTGGCTCTGGCTCATTATGTCGATTTTCATGATAGCCGGAGCGGCCGGGCTTGCAATGATAAAAATAAACGGGCAGCCGCTGATAAAAATGGCGCTTTCTGCCATAGAATTCTATTGGCGTCCGCAAACATACGTTTGGCAGTCGGAAACTCAAAAGAAACAGGGCGACGGATCTTCGTCCGGAAAACCCGCGGATGGTTTTTCCCTTGAAAATATAGTTTCCGGCATGGCTCTGAGAAAATCCTGGCAGAATTTGCAGACCGGCAGCAAAGTTGTCGCAAGCGGAGGGAAATGGATCGGCCAAAAAACCCAGGAACGCTACGAAATCGTTAAAAAAATAGCCGGAGATAGGCAGGCGGCGAGGAGAGTTGATTACAGATAAAAAAAATTTGGTGTAAATTGTAAATAAGCAACTGAAAATTTATAATTAAACGATGGCAAAAAATTTAGGGAACACGCAGGACTTGGTGGAACTGGAATCAATACAGGATAACACCCTGATACTGAAAGATGGCAGTCTCCGCCAAATAATCATGGTCGGTGGCGTTAATTTTTCGCTGAAATCCGAGGTGGAACAGGATACCATAACTTACGCGTACCAGAACTTTTTAAACAGTCTGGATTTCCCCATCCAGACAATCATTCATTCAAGAAAGATAAATGTCGAAAATTATTTGGCACTTCTCGAGCGCCGTATAAAAGAAGAACCGACCGAATTGCTGCAGAACCAAATTCAGGAATACAAGGAATTTATCGCTTCCTTCGTAAAGGATAATCCGATTATGGCTAAAACGTTTCTTGTTGTGGTTCCTTTTTTCTCCGTCCAGCTCCCGAACAAGCAAACGATGAGTAGGTTTATCCCGTTTTTCGGCAAAAAAACGGCCGCGGAAGAAGAAAGAATAACTCAGGAAAAAAGCGCGGACATAGGAAAAAACCTTGAACAGCTTCGCCAGCGAGCCAGCCAGGTAATCGAAGGGCTGCAGGCAATAGACTTGGAGGTGAAAACGCTTAACGATGAAGAACTAGTTGAACTCTTTTATAATTTTTACAATCCGAGCACGGTGGAAAAAGTAAATGCAGTAGCTGACGTAGAACAAGAACAGAAAAAATAAACATGCCTGATTTTAAAAATCTCAAAAAAATAATAGCGCCGGCGGGCGTCGAGACCGAATCCAACTACGTAAAGCTAGGTGATAAATTCGTTAAGGTCTTTTTCGCGTTCTCTTATCCGCGCTATCTCTCAAGCGGCTGGTTCGACCAGATGATAAATCTTCCCAATCTTTTTGATATATCGATCTTCGTTTCGCCGGTAGACACCGGCCTGGCGCTGAAAAATCTCCGCAAAAAAGCCGCGCAGATAGAATCGCAGGTAAGCGACCAGCAGGAAAAAGGAATGGTGCGCGACCCGATGCTGGAGACGGCGCTGCAGGATGTGGAAGCGCTACGTGATTCTCTTCAGCAGGCGCAGGAAAAAATGTTCAACGTCGGCCTCTATATAGCAATTTACGCGGACACGATGGACGAGCTGTCGCGACTTGAAGGAAAGATCGTCTCCATGATGGAAGCGAAGCTTGTTTATGTAAAACCGGCACTTTTTCAACAGCTTGACGGACTGCTTTCAGTGATGCCTCTCGGTGAGGACAAGCTTTCCGTGACCCAGCCGATGGATTCCGGCCCTATTTCTTCGTTCTTTCCCTTCGTTTCCGAAGACCTGACCTCCGATGAGGGTATACTCTATGGCGTGAACCGCGACAACAACAGTCTGGTAATTTTTGACAGATTTTCCATGGAAAACGCCAATCAGGTGGTTTTCGCAAAAGCGGGCGCAGGTAAAAGTTATGCTACCAAGCTCGAAATAATCAGGTCAATGATGATGGGGCTGGATGTGATAGTCATAGACCCGGAAAACGAGTATCGGCGGCTTGCCGAAACTTTCGGCGGAAGCTTCTTCAACATATCGCTCTCTTCGCACGAACACATAAACCCTTTTGATATTCCCTCGATTCCGGAAGACGAGTCTCCGTCGGACGTACTGCGCTCCCATATTGTCAACCTGGCGGGGCTCGTAAAACTGATGCTCGGCAAATTAACGCCGGAGGAAGACTCCGTGCTCGACCGCGCCATAACAGAAACTTACGCTTCCCGCGAAATAGTTCCTGAAGAAGATTTTTCCAAAGCACAGCCGCCGCTTCTCGAGGACCTGGAAACGGTTTTAAACAGCCTTGAAGGAGGAAAGGGGATGGCGGAACGTCTTTATAAATTTACCAAAGGAAGTTTTGCGGGATTTCTTAACCGCCAGACGAACGTCGATGTAAACAACCGTCTCATAGTTTTTTCGATACGCGACCTCGAAGATGAACTTCGTCCGCTGGCAATGTACGTCATTATGAATTTCATTTGGAATCTGGTCCGCGCCAAACTCAAAAAAAGGATAATGATAGTCGACGAGGCCTGGTGGATGATGAAATACGAGGAAAGCGCCGCTTTTCTTTTCGGGTTGGCCAAGCGATGCCGTAAATATTATCTAGGACTGACAACTGTAACCCAGGACGTGGAAGATTTTCTCCGTTCGCCGTACGGCCGCCCGATTATCACCAACTCGTCTGTTCAGCTGCTCTTGCGGCAGGCGCCGGCTACCATAGATATCGTCGCGAAAGCGTTTGTTCTGACCGATGCCGAAAAAAATTATCTTTTGTCGTCGGAAGTCGGTACTGGACTCTTTTTCGCCGGCAGACGGCATATCGCCATCCAAATAATCGCATCTTATTTTGAAGACAAGATTATAACAACAAACCCGGAACAGGTTCTCGAAGAAAAGAGCTAGGCTAGTAATCGCTAATAATGCCGACGTTGGCAAAATATTGCGAATATAAATATGGACGAACAAAAAAAGCCGTTTGATACTACAAGCATCGTTCTTTTGTTGCTTGTCGCCGGGATTTCGGACATAGCAGATCTGGCGACCGATCTTCTTTTCCTAGTACCCGTTATCGGACAGGTTGTCTTTTTGGGCAACTCACTTGTTATTTCCCCGGTCGTGTGGGCTGTAATTCAATTCTCGTTTATAATGAAAACAGGTGCGGGGAGGGCGTCGCTTGTTGCGGTTGTCGGAGGATTAGGCAATATGGCCAATATACCGGGAAGTGAAACCGTAACGACTATAATAGCCATAGCGATAGCCAACAACCCAAAAGTATCTCGGCTCACAAGCTTAGTATCAAAAGTAGAAGGTAAAGGAGGCACGACCTATATGAAGGCTGGGACGGGCGCAGCAGCCAAAGAAGCGGGTGCGGTTGAGGCCGAAACGAAAGCGGCTGACATAACAAAGGAACGCGCGGGCGTCGCCGGACAGAGAGAGACAGCCGCTGCGGGCAAAGCCGGTGAAAAATTTAGTGAGGGCGACAAACCGGGAAGCGAAGTTTCTCCCGAAGCGCTGGGTGAAGAACCTGAGCCGATGGAAAAACTACGGCAAAAATTATTAGAAGAAACGCCCTCGGACGGAGGAGAAAAAGGAAACAGCGACGAGGAAGAAGGAGAAAATGTTAGAATAGATGATGAAAATAATGAAGTTGATTTAAGAAGAAAATGAAATTTTTATACACATCGCCACTCATTTTAATGCTCGGTTTTTCTGTGTTGTTCATAATGAACGGTGTCGAACCATCTTTAGCGCAGGCGACGGCGCCTGGCGTTCCGAAACTTTTTTTGACATGGAGTTCCAATACTTACGTACCGCCCGGTTTTGTCGGCAAGATTATGCCGACGGCAAATTCACAAATAACAACGTCTGTGGAATTGATAGACGACGGCAAACCGATAAATCTTTCCAAACAAAATGTGTATTGGTACGTGAATAATAATTTCCTGTCCGGAGGGATAGGCATGCAAAACATAACTTTCCGCGCGCCGGAGGCAACAGGCGGGGCAATAGATCTTAGGGTCGAGGTACCCAATTATTCGAAAGGTAGCCAGCTTAAAACAATAGGCGTGCCGATAGTTGCGCCCGAAGCCGTTATAGAGATGCCTTTTCCTTACGGAAAATTTTCGTCGTCTCCGCTCCAATTAGTCGGCCAGCCATATTTTTTCAATGCAGGCACTCTCTCCAAGCTGATTATGAGTTGGAACGTTAATGGGCAAACGCCGACCGGAGCAGAAAACCCCCAAAACCTGAATGTTAAGTTCGGACAAACAATGCAGCCAGGTTCAACATTGTCTGTTTCTCTATCAATAAAAAATATAACGAATCAATATGAATCGGCGCTCAAGACCGTTACGCTTATTTACAATCCATGAGAAAGCTCTCATTTTTATTGCTGCCAACATTTGGATTGTTGTGGACAAAATCAGTTTTTGCCGTTGACGTCATTACCAACGTCGTCCCCGATATAGCCAACTCCCAGGGAGGTACCGGTTCAGGTGCGGTGGTAAACTGGGTACAGAGTTTCTATCAGTTCTCTCTTATAGGAGGGGTGTTTCTGGCGGTAGCCGTAATAACGTGGGCCGGGCTTAAATATGCTCTTGCTGCAGGCAATCCTTCGGGACAGTCGGACGCCAGAGACCAGATACTGCAGGCTCTATTGGGCCTTGTGCTTCTGTTTGGAGCCTTTCTTGTTCTCTACACTATCAACCCCAACCTGACCAATCTGAGCCTGCCGACGTTAAAGAGCGTGAGCTCGACGGCGCCGACTGGGGGCGGCGGTGGTGGCGCAAGTGGTGGCTGGGGAACCGGAAGCAGTACCTTTATAGGAGGGGGCGGAACATCGGGCGGAGGTGGAGCGAGTGGCTGTTTTAATTGCTTAACCGACTCTCAGGTAAGACAGGCTTTTGGACAAGATATCCAAATCAAGCCAGGCGCTAGAGTTGAAGGATTACAGCAATCCATCGTAAATGCCGTGCTTGATCTAAAATCCAGCTGTCCCTCCTGTGAAATCGTGGTAACGGAAGGCACAGGGGGAGTTCATAACGGCGGAACATACAGTCATGCCAACGGTTTTAAAGTGGATATACGACTTAATGACAACCTGAACAATTACATCCAAAATAATTTTGTTACCGCTGGCATCAGGGGCGATGGAGCGCCGCTATATAGGGCTCCGAACGGGGCTGTCTATGCCAAGGAATCCAACCATTGGGACGTGATTAAATCTTAATTAACTGACATGGTTCGACCCATTCGATAAACTTAGGGCAGATATTGCTCACCATAAAATGAAAAAAAACATTTACATAATTCTGATTCTCGCCGTAATCGGCGGCGGCATATACGCCTGGTTTTATTTTTCAAAACCGGGTGCCGCGAATAATCTGGCAGTGTCATCATTGCCCTCAGTGTCATCGTCATTGTCATTGCCTTCTCCTTCATACACAATCGCTGATACATTCCCTAAAACAGAAACTATCGGTATCGGCACGACGCAAGGTACGATTGAAGTGAAAAACTTTTACAAAATGTTAGCCGATACGGAAGAAGGTTCTGTGATTATGAAAGAAAATGAAAATTACAAAATATTTTATGACAGAAGCACTAGCCGTTTTTATATCTATCTGACAGCTCCCTCTGCTTCGCAGTCGCAAGCCGAAACGGATTTATTGAGCATTTTAGGTGTCGGCCAACAGGATGCCTGCAAGCTTAATGTTTTGGTTTTCCAGCCCGGCCAGTCCAATGGAACCAATTTGAGTTTTTGCGCTGGTAGGGTAAAATAAAATCAAATGATGGATTTTATTTACGGAATAATTCTTAAGGTTTTAAGCATCAATACTGCACTTGCGGCAAATCTTGGCTCGGAAGGTGGCGGCGGAGGCACTACGCTTATGAACCCCCTCGGCGCCGCTGATTTCCCCACGCTTGTCCAGAAAATACTCGGCGCCCTCTGGACGCTTTCGATTCCAATATGTTCAATAATGGTTATGGTCGGAGGTTATTACATTATAACCTCTGCCGGCAATGAAGAGAGATTAAAAACAGGCCGCAATGCAATTACTTACGCGGTTATCGGCTTCGCGGTAATATCCATAGCAACCGGAGTTGTTTCACTTATAAGAAGCATTACGGGGGTATAAAATGTCATGACACGGTTATAACTACTGCAGGATTGCACATAAAATGGCAAATATGATATACTTTTTTTAACAATTAAAAGGTCGCCAGAAAAGAAAAATGAAAATGAAAAATAAAATTTTTAAAGCTGCTGAACTGCTCTGGGGAGCCGGAACAGCCGCTGTTTTGCTTGTTCCGCAGACGATTTTAGCAACGACATTCAGTAATACTGGGCCAGATGTGCAAACTGCGCCGAGCGGTGCCAATATAAACTTCCAGACAATCAGTGGAGCTGTTTGTACGCTGACAAACTGGGTTTTTACACTGCTAACGCTTGTTGTCGTGATTTATGTATTGATTGCCGCCTACAATTATATCACTTCAAACGGTGATGAGGAAAAGATAAAGAAAGCCAATCATAACCTTATTTATGCATTCATAGGGCTATTGGTTGCGCTTCTCGCAAAAGGCATTCCGTACATAATAATATCAGCTTTTGGCGGTACGGGATTCACTGGCTGCACCTAATAGCACCGGTATTTACCGGTTAGATGTTCCCAGTCTATCTGTGTTATTTCACAAAAACCCCGCTCGTCGGGGTTTTTGATTTGCCCATCAAATTTATAAAATAAATATATGATAATGGGCACCCTGCCTGCCCTGAATTAATTGAAGGGAGCGAGCGGAGAGAGCCGAAGGATGCATTGAAATAAACAATTGTATTCAAATGAAAGGTATAAAAATAAAACACCGGCCTGCTTGTCTTTTGGACTTACAGGACGGGGTTTGAATTTTACTAATCTTTTTTGGGATTTTTCTTCTTTTACACCGATACGCCGCTCGTCGGTGTCCGAGGCCTCGCGGGAGGCAGCGGTTTCGTTGCCCCGGCAGGCGGTGTCGGCGCGGTTGCAGGTGGTGTTGGTACTGCCACCGGTGCGGTTGAGAGCGGCTCGATTGTTATTTTAGCCACTCCTTCACCACGGAGACGGAATGTTTGGTTCTGTATGTATCCCGCCCAAATCGACTCCGTCGCACCTACCAACATCGGTGGCCTGCCGTCCCAGAAAACGATTTCTAAGTCCCCTGGGCTGGTGATCCGCGCGCGATAGCGCGGCCCACCATTCGGAAGCTCAACCCATCCCGAACGGCATTTCGGGTTGAGTTTCACGTCGACTTCGGGTTTGGCAAGCGTAACCTTCACGCCGCCGAGTGTTTCGGCGCAGATGGGATATGCTGACATGCTGACTTTCCCTTCTTTAGAATCACCGGGGATTTGCCATGCAGCGAAAAGTAAAACTATCACGCCGAGAATTGCCCATGCCCACCAAGGCGCCGGATCGGGTTTTTCCACTTCTTTCACTACTGTGGTTGTGGTCATTTCGCCCTCCTATTGTTTACGTAGCGCCGCGAGCATGCCGGGGATCAGCCGTTCAAACATCTGACGCGTTTCCTCGGAAATATTAAGCTTTCCTTCGGAAATTTTCTTGACTACCTTTCCGCGTTCAGTCTGGATAATCTCGATGGCTTGCTCATTGGACAAGTTAAGTGCCTTGAGTTCCGCGATTCGAGCCGCAATGTGCTGGAGCTCGATAGTTTCGGCTTCTCGCTCGCGCTCCTCCCTCGCCGCGAATTCGGCGGCTTTTCCGAGTTCCCCCAGTATCTTGATTTCGCCTATGTTTAGGCGATTGATCTTGGTACCGAATTGAGGAATACGGAATTTGCCATTACCAGCGCTGGCGGCTTGGATATCTTCGCGCCGTTTTTCGATTGCCTGCTTGATTTTTTCGCGGTCTTCATCGGACAGCCTGCCAAGTTGTTCATCGACACCGCTCCAGTTAGTCCCCCAGTTTTTTGTTTCGCTTTCTGTGGGTTTTTTCCGAGGGACGTTGAAATACTTTAGGAGGATAGGTGTGGGAATTTCCGACGGAATGGGATCGAGTTCCTCGCCAAGAATCGCTTTGAGCAAAATAGCCGAGGCGTCTTCGTTTGCCCGTATTGCTTCCTTCCATGTCTGCGGCCCCTGTTCTACAGAATTTGCCCATATCCTCAGACGTTCACTTACTATGTTATCGAGGATACTTTCAAAGCCGGCATGCTTTCCGGTGTTGAAAAAGTTGATGAGATTATTGGCAGAGTCAGTATCTGGGGTCCACGTAATGGAAACTGGGATAGAGAGCTCTGCAAAATCCGGCGTTCTCACTTTTTGCTCTGGAAGGTCAAAATCTACCTTTTTAACGTTGGTCATGACGACTCCGTGCCAGTAAGGGTATATCGGGAAAAACCGCCACCCTTCTTTCACCACTGGCTTCGTGGTATCTCTTTTCCCCGCAATCGTGCGAATGCCGGCGTGCGGAGGTTCTGCGGGAATGCGACGCAGTCCCTGCAAAAAAAACGCGACGAACAGCGCGAGCAGTATTTCGAGTGCCAACATGATGTTTCCCTCCATGTGCCCGTATGGGCTTAAGATGTTTCGTCTGGTTTAGAACCTGCCATTAGCGGCGGCGATCAAGATCATTATCACCGCACTTATCACTGTCGCTACCCAGAAGACGGTCCACCGGCTTTTGACCAACCTGGTCTCTTCTTCTCTGGGTCTAACTTCTTTAAAATATGCTTGCCATTCAGATTCCGAACGTCTTTTCATGTTTGTCTCCTTACGCCCGTATGGGCTCAAAAGTTAAAGAAAAATCCCTTATTCAACTGACATTTTCAATGAGCTATCATTATTATTAACTGGTTTTATAGCCCAATTAATTGTTCTAAGTTAAGCATAAAATCATAAAAAAGTCAAGCCCAGTGTATAATGTATAAAAATGGTTCGACTCGGCTCACCATAAATGAAGCGCGGTTGATTCTTTCAAACCAACTGTGTGTGCTCTGTGCGGAAACGGTTTGGGCCCGTGCGCCTTTAAACATAAAGATACAGGGCGAGGCTTGAAAATCCGCCGGTTAAAATATAAAGTTGGCTGGCATACACGGCTTTGCCTCCGTGGCGGATAATCCGTTTAAAGTGCTGAGGTGGCGAAATTGGCAGACGCAACGGCTTTAGGAGCCGTCGGGAGCAATCCCATGGGAGTTCAAATCTCCCCCTCAGCACTTTGAACAGACGCGTCCCGCCGCAGGCGGGATCCCGCAAGAGTTAAAAGTTTCCGCCAGAGGCACAAAACAAAAACGTCCCGATGAGCATCGGGACGTTTTTCATTGCATCGGTTTCACTTATCTTCCGTTAACTATGGCGTCGAAACGGTTCATCGCCTGCGTTGACTGGCCATTGAAACTGTTTATCGCGGTCACTTCCGCGTTTATCTGGTTTATTATTGTTTCCACGTTGTGGTTGCCGCGCTGGCCGGCGAATTTGGTTTGGAGAGCCTGTAAAAGCTGGGCAAGATAATCGCTATAGTTGATGAGCCTGCCGATAAGCGCCAACCGGTTTGAGATGGCTTCAAGCGCCGCCTGACGTGCTTCGAAAGAATTTATTCCGGAGAGAGCCGCCGTCATTTTGGAAACCTGATTCGAAAGCTCTACGGCCTGATTGCGTATGTCTTTGCTTTTTTGGATTGTTTCCAGAACAACATTCGTCGCCTCTACATAATTACCCTGTTGGTCAAGCTGGTTTATTTTTCCTAAATCGTTAACCGACTGATTGGAAAGACCGACAATGTTCTGTGCTATTATTGCACCCTGTATTCTCGCATCTATAAAATCCTGAGGTATGATATTCGATGATAAAAATCTGAAACCGAGAGTGCCGATTATGACAACCGCCACAGTCCCGAGAAAAATTTTTGTGTTGCGAGAAAGATGAAGCATGTTTGGTTTTTTTGCCGGACGGCTGTGGCTAATTCACCGGTTCAATATCGGATTATTTCTAACCTATTCCGACGTTTTTTGCAAATGCCTTGAGAGAAAATGAAGCAAGATATACAATATAAAAACGTAATAAAGATAGGCGGGCTTGCCCGCCGGCTTGTCCGCCAAAGCTTTAGCGTCGGCGGAAGCCTTTGGCGAAGGCGGGTATCGTATAATGGCATTACCTCAGCTTTCCAAGCTGATGACAGGGGTCCGATTCCCCTTACCCGCTCACTTCTTCGCTCCTTACGGAGCTACGAAGTGCAAGCCCGAAAAAAGGTTAGGCTCGCATTTCGGAATACATAAAATCATAGTAAGCGAAGAAGTGCCCTCCGTAGCTCAAAGAGCGAAGGACGGGCTAAGTTTCAAGCTTTACGCGAAGCATGGGCTACTATGGATAAAACTATCCTATAAGGTTTTGGTGACTTCGAATGGCAAGCTAACAACAATAATGCACTACGCCTATATTCTTCGGAGTATACGATTTCCGAATCAAACATATATTGGTTCTACGTCCAACCTTCAAAATAGGATTGTATCTCATAACAACGGTGCGAACAAACATACAACCAAATTTAAACCGTGGAAAACTGTTTGGGTTTGTGGATTTCTAACAAAACAAAAAGCCATGGCGTTTGAGCAGTATCTCAAAACTGCTTCTGGTATTGCATTCAGGAGAAAACGGTTGATTTAGATTCTCAATTGCCCCGCCATCGGCGGGGCGGGTTAAAAAACTATCCTATCTTTATCCTGAAGAAATTTTTCTTTCCGATTCTGAGCGTCTCTCCACCTTTAAGCTGGAGTATTTCTCGGGGATCTTTTTTTACCACGCCATTTATACTGACTGCTCCTTTTTGAATTAAGCGCCAAGCCTCGCTCTTACTTTTTACTCCTGAACGGAACACTATTCCGGAAACGGACGCAGGAAAAGGAATCTTTAACTCCTGCAAATTACCTGAAAAATCTTTTTTAGAAAACAATTTATCCCACATATCCGCTGCTTTTTCCGCCGCCTTTCCGCCATGGTACGATTTTACAATTTCAAACCCGAGTCGCATTTTCAAATCGCGCGGCCCTAGTTCTTTTTCCAGTTTTTTGATATCAGCTTCGGCCATAGCCGTACAAAAAGTGAAATATTTATGAACCAACTTGTCGGGAACTGACATTGTCTTGCCGAACATATCTTCGGGAGCATCGGCTAACCCTATGTAATTTCCATAGCTCTTCGACATTTTCCTCTCGCCGTCCGTTCCTTCCAGAAGCGGGACGGTCAAAACGTCCTGCTCTTTCATTCCAAAGTGGCGCTGGATGCGTCTGCCCATAAGAAGATTGAACTTCTGGTCCGAGCCGCCCAATTCGACATCCGCTCTCACTTTGACCGAATCATACCCCTGTAAAACCGGGTAAAGCGCCTCGAGTAAAGAAACGTCATTGCCGTTATCCAATCTTTTCTTGAAATCGGCGCGGCGCAAAACCTGCTGTATGCTCGTTGCGCTCGCGAGCTCAATCATTTTCGCGATGCCTTCTTTCGAAAACCAGTCGTTGTTGCGAAAAATTTCCGCTTTCTTGACGTTGATAACTTTACCGGCCTGCGCGAGATACTCTTTCATATTCTTTTTTATATCCGCAGGACTGAGTGGTTTTCTTGTTTCCGACCTGCCCGACGGGTCGCCTATCTGCGCCGTGAAATCTCCGATTATCAAAACAATCTGGTGTCCCAGATTTTCGAATTCTTTCATCTTTTGCAAAACGACCGCGTGCCCCAGATGCAAATCCGGCGAAGTTGGGTCGATACCGAGTTTGACGCGGAGTTTTTTGCCGCTCTTCAGGGCTTCTCCGAGATGGTCTTTTTCGATAACTTCGTCGACTCTTCTCGAAAGAAGTTCTTTTATTGCCTCATTTTTGTCCATTCTTTTAATAATATCACAAAAGCCGCTTTTCGGCGGCAGAGCAGAGGCTATTCTCTTTTTGAGAAGCTATCGGGGGTCGCAAAGGCGACCGACCTGCCTGCCGGCAGGCAGGGATGCAGGCAAATTTTCAGCAGAAAATTATGATGATTCTCAAAAAGAGAATATCGGGCTACTTATGTTTTTTAATAATCTCGTCAATCAAGCCGTAATCTTTAGCTTCCTCAGGAGTCATATAGAAATCGCGGTCTGTATCTTTCTCAATTTTGGCGAGCGGCTGGTTGGTGTGCTTCGAAATAATGTGGTTTATCTTGTCCTTTATTTTCAATATCTGCCTGGCTGTAATTTCTATTTCGCTGGCCTGTCCTTCGGCTCCGCCCATTACCTGGTGCAAAAGTATTTCCGCGTTCGGCAAGGCAAAACGCTTACCCTTGGCTCCGGCGCCCAGAAGCACCGCTCCCATCGATGCGGCCATTCCAACGCACATCGTGACCACGTCCGGTTTGACGTACTGTATCGTGTCATAAATCGCCATGCCTGCGGTAACCGAGCCGCCCGGGCTGTTCAAATAAAGTTTGATATCTTTTTTCGAATCTTCGTGTTCAAGGAAAAGAAGCTGGGCTATAACCGAATTGGCAACGCCGTCGTTAATCGGCCCACCAAGAAAAATTATTCTCTCTTTAAGTAGGCGTGAGTAGATATCGTAAGAGCGTTCGCCGTACTGCGTTTTTTCAACGACAGTCGGGATAAGATATTGACTTATGGGTTCAAGTTTTCTCATTTTGTTTTGTTAATTTTATAAAAAATTAGCCCGCAAGTAAACGCTTCTACGCTAACTGGCTTTAGTCTGCTCCGTCTGCCGCGTCCATTTTTTCGGATTCGTCGACTGTAACTGTATCTGAGGCCGTTCCACCTTCCTGAGCTTCCTCCGGCCTGGCCTGCGAGCGCACATCTATCTTCCATCCGGTAAGTTTCGCGGCCAATCTGACGTTTTGTCCGCTGCGTCCGATAGCCAAGCTCAATTGGTCTTCTGGAACATAAACTCTGGCTTCGCGCCGCGGCATAATCTCAACCGAAGCGACTTTGGCCGGCGACAGCGCGTTGCCTATCAGTTTTCCCGGGTCGTCGGACCACTCGGCTATGTCTATTTTTTCGTTGCCGAGTTCGTTGTTGACCGCCATAACGCGCGTGCCTCTCTGACCGACGAGCGCTCCGACGGGGTCAACGCCTTCGACATTGGAAGCAACCGCCAGTTTGGTTCTGCTGCCCGGCTCTCTGGCGATGGCTTTTATTTCAACCGTACCTTCGGCGACCTCCGGAACTTCAAGTGCGAAAAGCTGGCTTACGAATTTCGGATGCGAACGCGAAAGAATTATTCCGGGCAGGCGCGTGTCTTCCTGAACCGCAAGAACAAAAAAGCGCAAGCGTTCCCCTACGCGATAGTGTTCGCCCGGTATGGATTCATTCGCAAACATCACGCCGAATGCTCTTCCCAAGTCTATATATACGTTCCCGCGCTCGAAACGCTGGACGAGTCCGCTGACTATCTGTCCTTCCTTGTCGTGCCATTCCTTAAGTATTGATTCTCTTTCCGATTCGCGCAGCTTCTGGAAAATCGATTGCTTCGCAGCCTGAGCGGCTATTCTGCCGAACTCTTCTTTTTCTTCCAAAGGAAAAGAAATTTCTTCTTCAAGCACTGCGTCCTTTTTTATTTTTTTGGCTTCATCCAAAGTAATGTGCCGTTCCGAATTGTAACGCGGCAACTTTGTTTCATCACCTACTTCTTCTTTTTCTTCCTCCCCTTCTTCCACAAAACGCACAGTGCTTTCATCAACGACGGTTTTCACCTGCCAAAATTTGAGCTCTCCGGTTTTCGCGTCGAGCTTCGCTTTTATAATTTCTCCGCGCTGGCCGTATTCGCGCTTGTAGGCCGCGGCAATGGCCGACTCGACAACCTCGAGAACTTTTTTCGGGTCGAGCGCCTTTTCATCAGCGACCTGCTTTATGGCTTTTGATAAATCTTTAAGATTGAGCATATTTTTATTTTAATTTGTTTTACCCTGAGAAATATTCCCCCTGTATTATTTAAAAATCCACCATCGAGGGCGGATTCATTGGTGATATTATAGTATGG
>Ga0163199_1001028_pt1 | contig 17411 bp, 18 predicted proteins | sample PL_2010_150m_FD_113537 | JGI IMG/M metagenome (GOLD analysis project Ga0163199, IMG submission 113537) | Freshwater microbial communities from Powell Lake, British Columbia, Canada to study Microbial Dark Matter (Phase II) - PL_2010_150m | ecosystem: Environmental > Aquatic > Freshwater > Lake ...
CGACGAGGAGACGTCAAAAGGCCAGATACGCCAGGCCAACGAGGCGCTCATTCTGGCTGCGGCCGAGCGCGTCTTTGCCGGCGCCGGCTTTGGCGGCGCCACGATGGCCGCGATTGCCGAGGCGGCGTGCCTGCCCAAGGCCAATCTGCACTACTACTTTGGCAGCAAGCAGGCGCTGTACCGCGCGGTGCTGGCGCGCACGCTGGAGGATTGGCTGGTGCCAACCCTCGGCATCACCCCCAAGGCTGACCCCAGGGTCGCCATCGAAACCTATATCCGCGCCAAAATGGCTTTGTCAGCGCAGCGCCCGCATGCGAGCAGGGTCTTTGCCAACGAGCTGTTGCACGGTGCGCCGGTCGTGAAAGCATTGCTCGGTACGGAACTGCGTGAACTGGTGCAGGGCAAGGCGGCGGTGATCCAGGGCTGGATTAGCGCCGGCCGCATGGCGCCGGTGGACCCCGTGCACCTGTTTTTTACCATTTGGGCGGCAACCCAGACCTATGCCGATTTTGGTGTGCAGGTTAGTGCCGTGTTGGGTCGTGCCGAGTTGGGTGCGTCAGACTACGCCCGCGCCACAGAGCACGTTGTATCCCTGCTTCTGCGTGGCTGCGGTTTGCTGGATCATGCATAACAGGCGTCAAAGACGCAGTAAATACTAACTTTCGGCTGTGACTGCAGCAAAAGATGTGGCACCGTTGGCCGCATCTTCCTGCCAATAGCTGTGTGGATTGTCGACACCCGATCCTGCATTTTCCCTTGCTAATCACCCCAAATGAGATAGAATCTCATTTGCGTTGGAGTTGTTTCAACCCCGTTTTCTGTTTTGTGAGGTCCGCTTGATGTTGTTGTCTGATCTGCCCAAGGGCACCCACGCGCTGGTGGAGCGGGTGGTATCAGGTTCTGCCGAGGTCGGCGCTGCAACCTTGCGTCGTCTTGAAGAACTGGGCTTTATCGCCGGTGAGCCGGTTCGCTTGCTGCGCCGAGGCCCTGGCGGGCGCGAGCCGCTGGCAGTGCAGGTCGGGGAAACGCTGTTTGCGTTGCGTCTGCTGGAAGCGCAGTGTATTCAAGTGCGCCACCTTGAGGTCAGCAGCGCCTGTTGATTCATGTCCCACGCCAGCGCTCCCGGCCTTGATCTTGCCATCAAAAGCATCGCGCTGGTCGGCAACCCCAACTGCGGCAAAACAGCGCTCTTCAACCTCCTGACCGGAGCCCGTCAAAAAGTCGCCAATTACGCCGGTGTCACGGTAGAACGCAAGGTCGGACTGGCTCGGTTGCCCAACGGGCGGACCGTATCCGTGGTCGATTTGCCGGGTTCCTACAGCTTGACGCCAGCGACACTCGATGAGCAGGTGATGCTCGATGTGGTCGAAGGTCGCCGTGCCGGCGAAGACGCCCCTGATCTCATCGTGGCAGTGGTCGACGCCACCAATTTGCGCATGAATCTGCGCCTGGTGCTCGAACTCAAACGCCTTGGAAGGCCCTTGCTGGTGGCCGTCAACATGGCCGACGTCGCACGCTCGCAGGGGCTGAAGGTGGACTTGCAGCGGCTGGCGCAGGAGCTGGGCTGCCCGGTGGTCGAAACCGTTGCGGTGAAGCACGACGGCCACGCCAGCTTGTTGGCGCAGCTCGAGCAGTATTTCGCCAAGCCTGCCGTAGCGCAGTGCGGCGCGCCGGCTCACGCAAGCTCAACCAGTACCACCGACCTGCAGCGTGAAGTGCGTCGCATCCTGGCGCTGGTCGCGCCCATGGCGCCACACCAGGGGCGCTTTCAGCACCGACTCGATGCTGCTGTGATGCACCCCTTCTGGGGCTTGATCGTGCTGGCGGCAGTGTTGTTCCTGATTTTTCAGGCGGTTTTTTTATGGGCCAGCTGGCCTATGGATGCCATCAAGGCAGCGGTGCTGTGGGTTAGCGACTGGACGCTGGCACTGATGCCGGAAGGACCCCTGCGCAGCCTGCTGGTGGACGGTGTTCTTGCCGGTGTGGGCGGTGTGCTGGTTTTTCTGCCGCAAATTCTGATTCTGTTTTTCTTCATCTTGCTGCTGGAAGACTCCGGTTACCTGCCGCGCGCCGCGTTCCTGCTCGACAACCTGATGGGCAAAGTGGGCCTGTCAGGCCGTGCCTTCATTCCCTTGCTGTCGAGCTTTGCCTGTGCCATTCCGGGCATCATGGCAACGCGCACCATCGTCAACTGGCGCGACCGTCTTGCCACCATCATGGTGGCGCCACTGATGACCTGTTCGGCGCGCCTTCCGGTCTACGCCTTGCTGATCGGGGCCTTTGTGCCGGCGCGCGATGTCGGCTGGTTCAGCCTGCGCGGCCTCACCCTGTTCGGCCTGTACGTCAGTGGCGTGGTGTCGGCCATGGGCGTCGCCTGGGTCTACAAGCGCGTCTGGATGAAAAGCGCCTACCAGCCGCTGATGCTGGAACTGCCCCCTTACCGTCTTCCCAATCTGCGCAATATTGGCCTGGGTTTGTGGGAGCGGGCCCGTATCTTTTTGCGCCGGGTCGGTGGCATCATCTTCGCGCTGATGGTGGTGCTCTGGTTCCTTTCCACCTATCCCGGGCCGCCGGCGACCTGGGACGCCAGCCAGGGGCCAGCCATCAGCTACAGCGTGGCCGGCATGCTCGGTCATGCGTTGCAGTGGCTGTTTGCACCGCTTGGCTTCAACTGGCAGATATCGGTGGCGCTGGTGCCTGGCATGGCGGCACGCGAGGTCGTGGTCGGAGCCTTGGGCACGGTCTATTCTTTGTCAGCGGCTGACAAATCGGTCACCGATGCCCTGGCCCCCGTGCTGGCGCAGGGCTGGTCGCTGGCCACCGCCTACTCGCTTCTGGCCTGGTTTGTCTTTGCGCCGCAATGCCTGTCAACGCTGGCCGTGGTGCGCCGTGAAACCAATTCCTGGCGTTACCCGCTGCTGATGGCGTTCTATCTGTTCGCACTCGCTTATGCAGCAGCGTTTGCCACCTACCGCATCACCTTGTGGCTGGGGTCCTGAAGCATGACACTGCAATCTCTGATCGTCTTTGTTGTGGTCGCCTGCTGCTTTGGCTATGCCGGCTGGACCTTGCTGCCGCAAGTTGCCCGGCGTGCCGTGGCCAACAGCTTGTTGCGCCTGCCCTTGCCCGGTTCATTGCGGCTAGAGCTGAAAAAGGCAGCCAGCGCTTCTGGCGCCTGCCATTGCAGCGGCTGCGATCAGGGATCGATCAAGCGTGAGGCGCAGCAGAAGCCGGTCCCGACCCCTGCGCAACCGCTCCTGTTTTACCGGCGCAAGAGCTAGCCCCGAATCGTCCCGGCGGCCAACTGTCGCAGCTCGGGCTTGTAGATCTTGCCAACCAGGGTCATCGGCATGGTTTTCAGCACCGTCACAGACTTGGGCCGGGCTGGCGGTTCGTCGACCCGGTCACGCACGAATTCGAGCAGTTCCGCCTCCGTGGCTAGCGCGCCCGGAGTCAGCGTGACAAAGACCACCGGCAACTCGCCGGCATAGGCGTCGGGCGCACCCACGGCAGCGCAGTGCTGCACAGCGGGGTGAGCCGCCATGGCGTCTTCAATCACCTTCGGGTCGATGTTGTGGCCACCCCGAATGATCAGATCCTTGGAGCGACCGCTTAAATTGAGCCGACCTTGCTCATCAAGCCATCCCAGGTCACCGGTGGCGAGCCAGCCCTCCGCTGTGAATGCGTGGACATTGTCCTGGGGGTCAAGAAATCCAGAAAACAGATTCGGCGACTTGAAGGTCACCATGCCCTGCGCGCCGCGCGGCATCTCGTGCGCGCTCGCCTTGCCGTGTTCATCCAGGGCCACGATGCGCAGTTGGGTATGCGGCAGCCTGAAACCGACGCAACCCGCCGGGGCATTGACGCCAGGCGGTGTGATGGTGGAGATGCCAGCCATCTCCGTCATGCCCAAACTCTCATGCACATGCAAACCAAACAAAGTCTCAAAGCGTGCCGCCATGTCCGGCGAGATCGGCGCCGCGCCGGTACGGCAATAGCGCAAGGAGGAGATGTCAGCCGCTGCGACCGGAATATCGACCAGCGCTGCCAATATGGTGGGCACGGCCGAGACCACCGTCGCCCGGTGGCGCTCGACCAGGCGCCAGTAGTTGCTTAGCACCTCCCGGTTGCGAAACAGCGAGGTGGTCGGAATCACCACCTCGGAGCCGGCCGCAAAGGATGTCAGGCAGCCGGGCAGAACGCCGGCCACATGGAACAGCGGATAACCGTTGATCACGACGTCCGAGGCCAGCGTGCCCTGCATCTGCACGCAGACCCAGGCCGTGAAGACCTGCGCGGCATGGCTGTGGCGGGCCAGCTTGGGTGCGCCCGTGGTGCCGCCCGTATGAAAATAGGCGGCGATGTCGTCGGCTGAAATGCGGCGCTCACTGACCAGGCGATCATCGACTTCATTGCGACGCAACTCGCCAAAGTTCAGTACACCGTCAGGCAGGTCCGGTGCTGCCACCTCACCGATGGGCGCAACGCGCAGCACGGCAAGCAGTGTCGGCACCTGAGCGCGGATGCGCAGGGCCTTGGACCAGATTCCCGCTTCCTCATCCGAGCCCCAGGCAAACAGCACTTTGGCCTTGCCAGCGTTCAGTAGCGAGACCAGCTTCTCTTCGCTGAGCAGGGGATTGAGCGGCTGCACAATGCCGGCTGCCTCGCCACCCCAGAGTGCCAGGTGATAGTCCAGACATCCCGGCAACAGGACCCCAATGGCATCACCGGGTCGCACACCGATTCGAAACAGCAGGTTCGCGGTCTGGTGAATACCGGCAAGCAACTCGCCGTAGGACCAGCGAGTGACCCCCTCTTCCGGTTTTGCCGAGTGCAGGAAGGTCAGGGCCGTCTTGTTGCCGAAAGCCTTGGCCGAGCTGCAAAAAATATCGTAGGTGCTGCGCTCGGTAAACGCTTGCTCAAGAGGTGTTTCCTCAAGACGCCGTACATCGGCTTCACTGCGGATCGGAAAAGACGGAGCAAAAGGCATATGCCATGGTAGTCGCAAAAGAACAGCAGCGGCCACGCTCACCCGGTCTTTCGCTGCCTCAAGCGGTCTCACAAAGCAGGGACCCGTCTTCAGACGGTTTCGTTTCAAGCGTAAAGACTTCGGCGTGGCAAACGCCAAGGTGACAGCAGTAACTCGCAAACGCGGGTGGGCATTGGTTAAAGTCGGGGCGGTTCAGCAAATGGGGTGACACGAACAATCAATATCGGTGCCGATGTGCGGTTTCCTCATTAGACCGCTAGCCGTTGCCGCCTTTCAACAGTTCACTCCAAATCGATGCAATTTGAGCAACGCGACGCGTTCGGACTCGCGCCCATCGGATCAAACATTGCTCTATATCGGGTAGCCAGCAGAAAATGCGCCTGTCGGTGTAAATTGAACAGCCACAATGCGGCATAGCCGCTGATTCCACTCAGAGGCACCAGCCGACTTGCCAAGGCAAAATGAGCAAAGACAAGGCATTGACACGAATCTTCAACGCATCGACAATACTGGATGTTTAGACAGTTTAAGGTGGCAACGTGACCGAGATAGTGATGGAACGCAAGCAGGATCTGTTCGGAACAGACCAGACGATTGAGGCGCCCAAGCGTCGATCAGCCGCACTTCGGTACCCCGGCAGCAAGTGGTCTCTTGCTCAGGACATCATTGGTCAATTTGGAGACCACTACCATTACGTTGAGCCTTACTTTGGTTCCGGCGCAGTGTTCTTCTCCAAGCCAGTGAGTCCGCACGAATTGATTAACGACATGAACAGCCTTGTGGTTAACTTTTTCCGCGTCTTGCGAGATCAAACAGACGACTTTCTGTTTGCTTTGGAGAACACACCTTGGAGCCGCGATGAGTACAACCAAAGTCATATTCAAACTAGCGATCCTCTTGAGAACGCAAGGCGGTTCGTAACTCGAATTTGGCAGGCGCATGCGTCGGACTTGGCAAAGAAGACCGGTTGGAAAAGCCGAGGCTCGAAGCAACCGGCGCGTGGAATGTCAGTGCGTTGGCAGCGTGTGCCTTCGGAACTTGCCGAAATGGCCCTCCGGCTAAGAGACGCTGAGATTGAAAATCGACCGGCCTTAGAAGTTATGCGCCGGTTCGCAACCAAGGACACTCTCATTTACGCAGACCCGCCCTACCTCATGGAAACGCGTACGCAAAAGATGTATGCGCATGAGATGAGTGTCGATGAGCACCTTGAGATGCTGAATGTTCTAAATTCTCACCCGGGGCCAGCGGTGATATCTGGTTATGAAAGTTCAGTCTATGACAAATACCTAGGAGACTGGAAGAAGGTCCTTGTGAAGCCGCCCAAAGTTGAGAAGCAGGCAGATCGCATGGAAGTGCTCTGGGTCAAGGGCTGAAGCTACATGTCTTTCTCGTCTGCGAGTCTGAATGCTGCACCCCTAGACGTGCCCAAACATCCGAACGGATTTTTGATGCAATGACTCCTGTGCGGGCTTAAGCAACTGAAAAAGCTTCGAACCATATCTGCGGCTATTTATCAGTGGATAATATTTGAATTGACTCCCTGAGAGGGCATACCACTCGTAAATAACGCCGTCGTGTTCATCAAATCCAACTAGCGCTTTGCTTCGGAACTCCCAGCGTCCCGGTTTGGGCAAAATAATTGGATACGAAGATACAAGATATTCGCGCTGGTGGTCCTTGTCCATCGGTGAGTACATGACCGACAAGAAGACGCTCGCGTTCGCATCCACTATACGGTTTGCTGCATTCTTTCGCTGCTTTTGAATCTTCCCCTCAGCAGAGGCGCGCTCATCGGACTGACGCTGAAGGATTGCATCGCCGAACTCAGAAGCGAACTTATGGCCCCTGAAGTTATCTTCGCTCAAACCCATTTCACGGCAAAGCTTCCAGTCCTTTGCGCTAGCGTTCGCAATTTCGAGGTATGCGCGAAGAGTCTTTCTCTTCTTCGGGTCGCGGAAGTCTCGAATTTTTTCGATCTCCTTTGACTTGACTGAGGCTGCACTCACCACGACGCCACCACCCTTATTAATCTCGACGGCGAAGTCGTAATACGACTTACTTTCTGGAGGCTTCACACCGAACAGTTCCGCAAAACAACGTTCTATCTGACGAGAATCGGCGCGAGTGCTCTTGTCAGGGTCATCCTCTCTGATGTTACCGCTTCCATCTCGGTAGGTGCTCAAATACTTCACAAGTGCGCGCATCTGGTCGGGAGAGGGGTCTGCGCTCAAAAACGGTTGTGACATGAATTTCTCATCTAAGTGTTGTGCTTTCCGGCTTAGGCGTACGTTTGCCCGAAACCGCCCAGGAGGTCGATCATAGGCGGTCAAGACAGTTCATCGTTGTCACCGCGCGCCACCCCGTTGGCGCCGGCTTAGCTCGAACGTTGGGCCTGTTCCACTCGTCCGTTTCTGGTGCGCCCTAATGTTGGCCACCTCAAGCCACAAATACTCTTGCCTTGCGCGGCGTCAGCAGCACCGTCTCATCGGTCTTCAAAGCCAACGCATGGAACTGTTGCGCCGGAATTTGAGCTTCGATCAAATCGCCATTGCCGGCCGATGCATCAAGTGGCGTCAATTCCAGACGTGCAATCGGACCGACCACGATGGCGCGGGTAAGGCGAGCCACGATGCCGCTGGCCGCTCCGGTGCTCGGGCTGTCCGGCGTGTAGCGCTCAACGTCCAGGTCATGCGGTCGCACGTAGGCAAAGGCCTTGGCGTCCTGCACGTCACCGTGCTCGGGCGTGGCCAGGCGCAGGCCGTCATGGTTCTCGCCGATCAGCATTTCCCCTTCGTGCGCGCGACCGTGAAACAGATTCACGTCACCCAGGAAACCATAAACAAAACGGCTTGCCGGATGGTCCCAGACTTCCTGCGGCGAGCCAATCTGCTCCACCACGCCGCTGTTCATCAGCACCACCCGGTCCGCCACTTCCAGCGCCTCCTCCTGATCGTGCGTTACGAAGATGCTGGTCACGTGCAGGTCATCGTGCAGGCGGCGCAGCCAGCGCCGCAGCTCCTTGCGCACCTTGGCGTCGAGCGCGCCAAAGGGTTCGTCCAGCAGCAGCACCTTGGGTTCCACCGCCAGGGCACGGGCCAGCGCAATACGCTGACGCTGGCCACCCGAGAGCTGCGCCGGGTAGCGGTCTGCCAGCCAGTCGAGCTGCACCAGACCGAGCAGATCATGAACCTTCTCTTTGATCTTGCTTTCGCTCGGGCGGCTGGCGCGCGGCTTCATGCGCAGACCAAAAGCCACGTTGTCAAACACGCTCATGTGGCGAAACAGCGCGTAATGCTGAAACACAAAACCGACGTTGCGCTCGCGCACATGCACGTCCGTCGTGTCCTCGCCGCTGAACAGGATGCTGCCGCTGTCGGCTGTCTCCAGCCCTGCAATGATGCGCAGCAGCGTGGTTTTGCCGCAGCCCGAGGGCCCCAGCAGCGCGACCAGTTCGCCCGAGTTGATGTCCAGCGACACATCACGCAGCGCGTGAAAGTTGCCAAAGGCTTTGCTGACGTTACGGATTTCGATGCTCATGTCATTCTTTCTTCGATTTCAAGCTTGTCCTCCTGCCCGCCCCGGCTGTCATCCCGGACGTCCAGTTTGTCATCCCGGACTCGATCCGGGATCCAGTGGTTGCGTGGCACTGGATCCCGGATCGAGTCCGGGATGACAAGTTCTAAATCAGGGTCACGGTTTCTCCGGCGGTAACAAAGCAGCGGCTTTCTGCTCACGCTCGAACTGCCACTCGACCACCGACTTGATGACCAGGGTCAGGACCGCCAGCAGGGCCAACAGCGAGGCCACGGCAAAGGCCGCGACCGACTGGTATTCGTTGTACAGAATTTCGACATGCAGCGGCATCGTGTTGGTCTGACCCCGGATGTGGCCTGATACCACCGACACGGCGCCAAATTCGCCCATGGCACGTGCATTGCACAGGATCACGCCGTACACCAGACCCCACTTGATGTTGGGCAGCGTTACATGCCAGAAAGTCTGCCAACCGCTGGCGCCCAGCACCATGGCAGCCTGCTCTTCCTCCGTGCCCTGTGCCTGCATCAAGGGAATCAGTTCGCGCGCGATGAAGGGGAAGGTGACGAAGACGGTGGCCAGCACGATGCCCGGCACCGCGAAGACAATTCTGATGTCGTGCGCCTGCAGCCAGGGGCCAATCCAGCCGTGGGCGCCGAACAGCAGCACATAGACCAGGCCCGCCACCACCGGCGAGACCGAAAACGGCAAGTCCACCAACGTGGTCAGGAAAGCCTTGCCGCGAAACTCAAATTTGGCGATGGACCAGGCGGCTGCCACGCCAAACACCAGATTAAGGGGTACCACGATGGCGGCGGTGACAAGGGTCAGACGGATCGCGGTCCAGGCGTCGGGCTCCTTGAGTGCCTCCAGGTAAGCGCCAAAGCCCTTGCGCAGCGCTTCAGTGAACACGGCGGCCAGCGGCAGGATGAGGAACAGAAAGATGAAGCCCAGGGCGATGGAAATCAGCGTCCGGCGCACCCGGACTGGCTCCGTTGTACTGCTCATGATGCCGCTCCGGAGCGCCGGCGTTGCCAGGCCTGCAGTGCGTTGATGATGAGCAGCAGCAGGAACGAGATGCCCAGCATCACCACCGCCACTGCGGTAGCACCGGCATAGTCGTATTGTTCGAGCTTGCCGATAATGATCAGCGGCGTGATTTCCGAAATCATCGGCATGTTGCCGGCGATGAAGATGACCGAACCGTATTCACCGATGGCGCGTGCAAAGGCCATGGCAAAACCGGTCAGCAGGGCCGGTGCAATGGTCGGGAAAATCACGTAGCGAAAGGTCTGCCAGCGTGTCGCACCGAGGCAGGTGGCGGCTTCTTCCAGTTCCTTCTCGGCATCTTCCAGCACCGGTTGCACGGTGCGCACGACAAACGGTAAACCGATAAAGATCAGGGCAATCACGATGCCATTGCGGTTAAAGGCCAGTTGGATGCCGTGCGGCTCCAGCAGCTGGCCAACCCAGCCGTTGCCCGCCAGCAGGGCGGTCAGTGCGATGCCGGCCACTGCTGTGGGCAAGGCAAACGGCAAGTCAACCAAAGCGTCGATGATCTTCTTGCCCGGAAACGTATAGCGCACCAGCACCCAGGCCACCAGCAATCCGAAAAAGACATTCACCACGGCGGCAATGAAAGAGGCACCAAAAGTCAGCTGGTAGGAGGCCAGCACGCGCGGACTGGCCACCGCCGTCCAGAACTGTTCCCAGCTCAGCGTGAAGGTCTTGAACACCAGTGCTGACAGCGGTATCAGCACAATCAGGCTCAGGTACAGAACGGTATAGCCCAGCGTCAGGCCAAAGCCCGGCAGCACCCGTCGCGTTGGGCGTGCGGTCAAAGTCGCAACCGTCATTTATTTGACGGTGTAGAGCTTGTCGAATTGGCCGCCGTCATTGAAGTGAACCTTCTGCGCTTCCGGCAGGGAGCCAAAGTACTCAGCCACCGTGAACAACTGGATCGGCTTGAAGGTGCCGGCGTACTTCTTCAGGATCGCGGCCGAGCGTGGGCGCAGCGCGTGTCTGGCGGCAATTTCCTGTGCTTCGTCCGAATACAGATAGTCGAGATAGGCTTTGGCCACTTCCGCCGTGCCCTTTTTGGCCACCGTGCGTTCCACGACGGCAACCGGGTTCTCTGCCACGATGCTGACCGAGGGGTGCACCGCGTCCACCTTGCCGGCGCCAAACTCGCGATCCACCGACACCACCTCGGACTCAAAGGTCACCAGCACGTCGCCGATATTGCGCTGCAGGAAAATGGTCGTGGCATCGCGCCCGCCTTTGGCCAGTACCGGTACGTTCTTGAACAGCTTGCCGACAAACTCGGCTGCCTGCGCGTCGGCGCCACCCTTCTTGCGCACATAGCCCCAGGCAGCCAGGTAAGCCATGCGGCCGTTGCCGCCGGTCTTGGGGTTGACGATGATGACCTGGATGCCGGGCTTGACCAGATCGTCCCAGTCCTTGATGTTCTTCGGGTTGCCGTTGCGCGTCAGGAACAGCATCGTCGATGTGGTGGGCGAAGCATTGCCCGCAAAACGTTTGGCCCAGTCCTTGGCCACCACACCGGTACCGGCCAGAAACTCGATGTCGGTGGTCGTGTTCATGGTCACCACGTCGGCTTCCAGCCCGTCGTTGACGGCGCGCGCCTGGGCGCTGGAGCCGCCGTGTGCCTGGTCGATCTTGACGTCCTTGCCGGTGCTCTTCTTGTAGTGCGCGACGAAGGCGGCGTTGTAGTCCTTGTAGAACTCGCGTGCCACATCGTAGGAAGCGTTCAGCAGCGTGGTTTGGGCCAGTGCGAAATTGCTCGCGCTTAGCGCCAGGCCGGCCAAGGCCAGCGTCATTGTTCTTTTCGGGTTCATGCGGATTCCAGTTGCGATGTTGAAAGAAGGGCCAAAGCCGCCGGGAGCGGGCCGGGAGTGGCGGATTGTGAATGCGGGTCGTTAAAACACAAACTACTTATTCGGCATTTGTTTATTGCAAAATCCGCATAACGTCTTTTGCGATCATTGCCTCATGAACCTGGATATGCCACCTGCTCCTGCTTCCGCACTCGTTGTTTGCCTTTGCGCAGAATGGTGTGGTGTCTGCCGTGACTACCAGAGTCGCTTTGCCCAGGTGCAAGCCAGGTTTCCACAAATCGAGTTTCTCTGGATCGATGTCGAGGACGAGGCCGACCTGCTGCATCCGCTGGATATCGAGGATTTCCCGACCCTGTTGCTGGCCGTCGGTAGTGAGCCACGCTTCCTGGGTCCGGTCACGCCACAAGCGGAAATGCTCGATCGCCTGATCCGCTCGCAGATTCAGGATACCGCTGCGCCGGCCCTGGCTGACCCATCAGTTACTGACCTCGTCCTGCGTATTCGCGCCAAGACCAGCGCCTGAATCCGGATTGGGCTACGATCGGCCCCCTATGCAACTAGCGCAACCCAAGCCCTTCATGCAGCGCCACATGGCGTGGCTGTTGTGGCTTGCCCTGTTGCTGCCCTTGGCGCAGACCGCCGCCAGCTGGCATGTGCTCTCACACGCAAATCCCGCCCAGCTGAGCGAGCCCGATGAACAGCAGACCCTGCACCAGGCGAATTGCGAATTGTGTCTGAGTACTGCGGCCCTGCTCAGCGGTGCACCGCTGGTCGCCACAGCCGATCTGCCTCACGCCCCTGCGCTGGCGCAACAGGTCGCTGCCGACTTGCGCACTGTCCTCTGGAAGCCAGCCGCACGCGCTTACGACAGCCGCGCGCCACCGTTTTCCTTGCGTTGATCTTGAAACCCTAGCGTCCAGCTCGCGCCATGCGCGAGTGGGCCTTGTTCAATGCATTGTCGGGAGAACTCACCCATGCACAAACTGTTTTCAGCGAGCCTTGCGCTCGCCTTGGTCGCGCCGACTGGCGCTTTTGCAGATACCGCGTCCGGCACCACTGCCGAAATTCAATTGCTGCGCAGTGAAATGGCAGCCATGCGAGCCCAGTACGAGGCCCGCTTGCAGGCCATGGAGCAGCGTCTGCTCAACGTGCAGCGGCTTGCTTCGAGCACGCCGCCACAAACGTCAGCACCCGCTGATCCCCTGCCGGCTGCAGCCCCGCTACCCGTTGTGACCGGTGGCAGCGCCAACGCCTTCAATCCGGCAATTTCTTTGATTCTCACGGGCGGCTACAGCCAGCTCTCCAGCGATCCGGCCAGCTACCGCCTGAGCGGCTTTCAGTTGCCTGCGGGATCCGAGGTGGGCCCGGGTCAAAGAGGCTTTGCGCTGGGCGAATCCGAGCTCGGGCTCACGGCCAGCATCGACCCCTGGTGGCGTGGCACCCTCAATCTGGCGCTGCATTCCGACGATGCCGTCTCCGTCGAAGAAGGCTTTGTCCAGACCACTGCGCTGGGTCATGGGCTGGCATTGAAGGCGGGTCGCTTTTTCTCTGGCGTTGGCTACCTGAACTCGCACCACGCCCATGCCTGGGACTTTGTTGACAACCCGCTGGCCTACCAGGCCCTGCTGGGCACGCAGTACAGCGACGACGGCCTGCAACTGCGCTGGCTGGCACCGACCGATCAGTACATCGAGCTGGGCGCGGAACTGGGGCGCGGGCGCAGCTTTCCGGGCAGCGACAGCGACGCCAATGGCGCCGGCATGAGGGCACTGACGCTGCATACCGGTGGCGATCTGGGCGACAGTCACAACTGGCGCGCCGGCTTGTCCTGGCTCTCAGCCAAGGCCAGCGATCAGGCCCTGATGGCAACGGACTCCAGCGACAGCATGGTGAGCAACGCCTTTAGTGGCAACACGCGGGTCTGGGTGCTTGATGGCGTCTGGAAGTGGGCGCCCAGCGGCAACGCGACGCACACCAGCTTCAAGTTGCAGGGCGAGTACCTGCACAGCACGCGCAGCGGCAGTCTGACTTACGACCTCAATGGCCTGAATCTGACGGACGCCTACCGCGCCGTGCAGTCGGGCTGGTACCTGCAAGGCATCTACCAGTTCATGCCGGGCTGGCGCGTTGGTCTGCGCAGTGAGCGTCTGAACCCGGGAACGCCGGACTACGCCAGCAACGCCGCCTGGCTTTCGGGCACCGCCTATCAGCCGAGCAAGACGACGCTGATGTTTGATTTCACACCGAGCGAGTTCTCGCGTCTGCGCCTGCAACTGGCGCAGGACAGGTCCAGAGAAGGCGTGACCGACAGGCAGATCTTTCTGCAGTACCAGATGAGCCTGGGTGCGCACGGTGGCCACAGCTATTGAAGTCCATGAATTCGAGGAACACATCCATGATGAATCAGAAAACAGTCTCCCGCGTACTGCTTGCAAGTCTGCTCGTGTTGACGCTGCCGGCCCAAGCCGCGCTGCGGGTCTTTGCCTGCGAACCCGAATGGGGCGCGCTGGCGCAGGAGCTCGGCGGCAAGCTGGTCGAGGTGTCGGTTGCCACCAGCGCCCTGCAAGACCCGCATCAAATCCAGGCCAAGCCGAGTCTGATCGCGCGCGCCCGCAACGCCGATCTGGTGCTTTGCACCGGTGCCGAGCTTGAAGTTGGCTGGTTGCCGCTGTTGTTGCAACAGTCCGGCAACGCCAAGGTTCAGGCCGGGCAGAGCGGCAACTTTGCGGCGGCAGACTTTGTTCGCAAGCTTGATGTGCCGCGCCAGCTGGACCGCTCGCAGGGCGACGTGCATGCGGCCGGTAACCCGCATATCCAGACCGACCCGCGCAATATCGCGTTGGTGGCAACGGCGCTGGGTGCGCGTCTGGCGCAGCTGGACCCGGCCAACGCCGGCCAGTATGCACAACGGCTGGCCGATTTCTCGCAGCGCTGGCAGCAGGCGATCGTGCGCTGGAGCGCGCAGGCGGCGCCGCTCAAGGGCGCAGCCGTGGTGTCGCAGCACAAGGGTTTTGTCTATCTTTACGACTGGTTGAGCCTGAAAGAAGTGGCGGTGCTGGAGCCCAAGCCCGGCGTCGAGCCCAGCGCCTCGCATCTGCAGGCGGTGCTGGCCTCGCTGAAGAACACGCCGGCGCGCATGACGCTGTACTCGGCGTACCAGAGTTCCAAGCCGGCCGAGTGGCTTAGCACCAACGCCGGTGTGCCGGCCGTCAAGATCCCGTTCACGGTAGGTGGCACCGACGAGGCAAAAGACCTGTTCAGCCTGTTCGACGACACGCTGGCGCGCTTGCTGGCAGCGGGCGCCAAGCGATGAACTGGCAGGCGCTGGACTGGGGCATTCTTGGCCCGGCGTTGATCGCCGGGCTGTTGGTGCTGGCCACCCACGTGCCGCTGGGCAGCCAGGTGTTGGCGCGCGGCATTGTTTTCATCGACCTCGCGATTGCCCAGATCGCCGGGCTTGGCGTCATCGGCGCAGACGCGTTGGGCCTGCCCGAAGGCGGTGTTGCGGTGCAGGTGGCCGCAGTCACTGCCGCCCTGCTCGGCGCCTGGCTATTGACCTGGACCGAACGGCGCGCGCCGCAGCAACAGGAGGCGCTGATTGGCGTCATGTTCATTCTGGCGGCTTGCGCCGGCATCCTGCTGCTCGCAGGCAACCCGCACGGGGGCGAGCACCTGAAAGAGCTTCTGGTCGGGCAGATTCTGTGGGTCAACACGACGCAGTTGCTGTGGCTCGCAGGCGTCACCGCCCTGCTCTTGCTGGCACTCTGGCAGGGCTGGGTGCAGCGCCTCGGGCGTTTCGGTTTTTACGCCGCCTTCGCGCTCGCCGTCACGGCTTCAGTCCAGTTGGTGGGGGTTTACCTGGTGTTCTCGAGCCTCATCATTCCAGCGCTGGCAACGCGCCAGTTGGAAGGACGGCGTCGCCACTTCACGGCCTATGCCATTGGCGCCCTGGGCTATGCCAGCGGCTTGACCTTGTCAGCGCTGGTTGACCTGCCTTCGGGTGCCGTGATTGTCTGGACGCTGGCGGCGTGGGCGCTGGCGCTTAGCCGGTTTCTGGGCTCACCTACACCCAAGTGAAAAGGCTCGTCTACTCAGGCTGCTTTCAGGTACATGTCGATGTGCATTGTTGAAAAGGGGCACACCACTCCGCCGCTCTCGGTGCGCTCAAGCAGGCCCAACTCGGCCAGCGTTGTCACATCTTCGTGCACTCGTTTCACGTCGCGCTTGACCAATCGAGCCAGTTCCCGCACAGACACTTCACCCCTGCCCTGGCAGGCCCGCACAACTTCCCAGCGCTTTTCAGACAACTGGCCAAAGAAATCACCTGGGCTTTCGAAGTTCAAAACCTCACCCTGGTAGTTGCCAGCTTTGGCCGCACGGCCCGCTGCGCGCAAGGCGCCCTGCCAGTCGGCTTGCATCGTGATGGTGAGGTAACGATCGGTCATGGTGTTCTCCGGGCGGTGACGGCCGCAATAAAGTCTTCAACCAACTGCTCGACGCTGACAAATGCGTAGGGCTGTTCCTGCCCGTCCAGATGGCAGTGATCGCCCTTACCGCGCTCATTGTCAAAGCCAACAATGCGCAGCCCATTTCGGGCGTACACGGCGCGGTATTTGTAGCCGTGTTCTGTGGGAGGCACTGGTGCCGGCACTTTCCAGATCACCAGTTCAATCACACCACCGTCTGGCGTGACGTTCCTGAATCGGGTAACCAAATGGGCTTGCATGTTGGCAATTATGCCAACAAAAAGTTTAGGGGGCAACCGCTACGGTTCGTCAAGTCGTTGCGACGGCCGCACCACTGGCGTCGAATACGCCATCAAACAGCACCGAGCTCAGGTAACGCTCGCCGGAATCGGGCAGGACCACGACGATGGTCTTGCCCGCGTTTTCAGGCCGTTTGGCCAGGCGCACCGCCACCGCAGCGGCAGCGCCGCAGGAGATGCCCGACAGAATGCCTTCTTCACGGGCCAGCCGCCGCGCAAACTCCACCGCCTCTTCGTTGCTGACCTGTTCAATCTGATCGACCAGCGCGAGGTCCAGCACATCGGGCACAAAGCCGGCGCCAATGCCCTGGATCTTGTGCGGTCCGGGTTTGACTTCTTCGCCGGCGCGCGTTTGCGTCAGCACCGGGCTGGCGGTCGGCTCCACCGCCACCGAAGTGATGGCCTTGCCCCTGGTCTTTTTGATGTAGCGCGAGATACCGGTGATGGTGCCGCCGGTGCCTACGCCAGAGACCAGGATGTCAATCTTGCCCTCGGTATCGTCCCAGATCTCGGGTCCGGTGGTGGCCTCGTGAATCGCCGGATTTGCCGGATTCTTGAACTGCTGCAGCAGCACGTACTTGGGGTCGCTGGCAGCAATTTCTTCGGCTTTGGCGATGGCGCCCTTCATGCCCTTGGCGCCTTCGGTCAGCACCAGTTTGGCACCGTAGGCCAACAGCAGCTTGCGCCGCTCAATGCTCATGGTCTCGGGCATGGTCAGCGTGATCGGGATGCCGCGCGCCGCCGCCACAAAGGCCAGCGCAATACCGGTATTGCCGCTGGTGGGCTCGACCAGTTCCTTGCCGGCGCCGAGCACGCCGCGCTTCTCGGCGTCCCAGATCAGCGCCGCGCCAATGCGGCACTTGACCGAGTAGGCCGGGTTGCGACCCTCGATCTTGGCCAGCACGGTGGCGCCAGCGCCATCGGTGATTCGGTTGAGCTTGACCAGCGGCGTGCGGCCAATGGTGAGTGAGTTGTCGGCGTAGATGTGGGGCATGATGGTCCTTGTTTCGTGTCTCTTCGATCAGAACCCGACTCTAATGGCGCTTGAGGGAATCTCAAACGACTTAATTTTTAGTTCTAAATAACGAGAACCGTCTAAAGCCATGGCCTTGCTTGGCATGCAAGACGCAGGCATTCGATGTGTGGCCACCCTCCTTGATTAATTATCTATTGGTTTATCTATTGCTTATTTCACTAAAATCATTTAAAAACAGTCACTTGCAAAAAAGTATCTATTAATGAATGGTTCTTCGTCCGACAC
>Ga0163199_1001030_pt1 | contig 17363 bp, 17 predicted proteins | sample PL_2010_150m_FD_113537 | JGI IMG/M metagenome (GOLD analysis project Ga0163199, IMG submission 113537) | Freshwater microbial communities from Powell Lake, British Columbia, Canada to study Microbial Dark Matter (Phase II) - PL_2010_150m | ecosystem: Environmental > Aquatic > Freshwater > Lake ...
ATTTCAGTTCGTTTTCCAGTTCCTTGTCGCTTTCAGCTTCGACCGCTTCACAAAAGCCCGGAAAACCCAACGCGATAATAACGGCGATAGCATGACTCAAGTATCGGTTTATCCAGGGTATGCTGGCTGCTAACATAGTGTTTTTCCGATGTTTCAATCCGCACCCGCCCTCATCCGCCGGATGAAACCCGCTGACGGATAGAGGTCGGCGGATTGTGCCTCCCCGTAAACGGGGAGGTTACCGCAAAGGGTAACGATACTGGCGCATCGTTGTCAAATTATAAAAATCCCCCTGAAGGGGGAGGTTTCAGCTACGATGCTTGAACAACGTGCCGGGCTATTGGCGCGCCCTACAACGCTTCTTCTACTGTCGAGGTAATCGTGAACAGTTTGCTGAAACCGCTGATATCGAAAACATCGCGCAGTGTATTGTTTAATGCACATAATCGTACCGAGCCTTTAACGGTATCCAGGCGCTTTGCCACCAGTAAAAATACCCTGAGCGCTGCGCTGCTGATATAACTGACGGCGGAAAAATCGAACACCAACTGCGTTTCCCCGCCACCTATCCATTGCAGGCATTGCTGCTCCAGATCCTTCGCACTGGAGGCGTCGATCCGTCCCGTTAAGGCAATAACCAGAGCGCCACCCTGATGCTGATGCGCCGATGAAATTGTAAGCATGATCCTGTCTCTTTTTAATCGTTAAATATCAATCGTAATTCGCAACGCTCACCGTCACGGCGAGTACGCACCTGATCCGCCAGCCTATGCAGCATATAACCGGCCATTTGCATGACCGCCGTATCGTCGGTGAGCATGGCTTCATGACTGGGGGGATGGGTTGTCAACGGCAAGACCGTGCCGGTATAACTCAAAATAACGGTAAAAGTATACTCGTTAAAAATAGTTTCAAGTTCAATTTTATCACTATTGCCGTCCGGTTTATGCAGAAGGCCATGTTCGGTCAAAATTTCAAATGCCTGCCAGGTAGCATATTCCGCGCGATGGACGACTTCATGGCGGGCTCCCCAGCTTTTACCCTGCAACTCCAGAAACCGTATCACATCATCCAGAGAGCTGTGCAGGGCATCGAAGCTACGGCGTTCGCGGGTATGGTTCCTGATCTGAAACAACGCCGACAACACGACCGCAGCAAACACGCCCAGGCTGACGCCGGAAAACAGCAGGGTTTTTATCGCTTCCGGCGAGCTGTCCTGAAATGAGCGCTGCACAGACTCATAACTCACACCCAGGATTAAGCCTATACCCAAGGCAAGCGTCTTGCGGTTATCGAGCAACCTCGACGCAATAACCTGTAAGCCGGACAATGCGGTAAAAGAAGCCAGAAAAATCAATGCGGCACCCATGACCGGCAGCGGCAGGATTTGCCAGAAAACAATAGCTTTGGGCATAAACGCCATCACGACCATAATGCCCGACAAAGCAAACGCCAGATAACGGCTGGTGCAACCCGTCGATGCGGCCAGGCTGACGGCACCGCCGCTGGATGTCAGCGGCAGCCCGTTCAGGAAAGAATTAAACACGTTGGTAAGGCCTTCAGCGAGTATGCCCTGCTTGACCAATTGCAAATCGGGACGCTTCCAGTCGGCATCATTGAAGCGCTGTGCGGCAACCAGCGCGCCAAAGCTGTGCAACGCAAGAAACAATCCCGTGATGATCGCAGGCAATAAGGCATGATGGTCAAACGTCCAGCCGGTATGCATCGGTTTGGGAATATAAAACAACGGCGCGTCATCAAACATGAGCCAATCGCTATCCGGGATGACCGCCATAAAACAACTGCCGGCAAAGCCGAGCATAAGCCCTAAAAATGCCGAAAACAAACGCAGGTAACCGGACGACCAGACATTAAAAAGTATCATCGTACCCAAGGTCAGCGCACATAACAGCGCTTGCTGTTCCCAGCGCATGCCCGCAGGCTCCGCATCCAGCACCAGCTTTATGCCGAAAGAGCCCAGGCCCAAACCGATCAGCAACACGGCAAGCCCTGCAACCTGCACGGTAAATACGCTTCTTAAACGCTGAAAAAGAAAAGCAAAGCCTATCTGCGCCAGACCCACGACACCAACCATGCCAAACACCGCCCCCAGGCCGCCGTGGGCTTTCGCGAGTATCAAACCGGCAAACGTCGATGAGGTTGCCTGCAAAGGACAGAAATAGCCTGACCCGATACCGTATATCCTGAGAGTTTGCAACACGACGCCCAAGCCTGAGGCCAGCAGCGTCGCCGAGATCAATTGCAGGGATTGTTCGTGATCCAGCCCCAGATGACGGGCGAATAACGGTGAAATAACCAGGTAAACGCCCAAAAACGACATTTGCTGCAATGCAAGCACCAGAAGAATCTGTAACGGCGGCTTGTCCTCTGTGCCGTAAAGAATGTTTTCCGGTTTGCGCATGACGGACGGAAATCAGCGGGCTTTATTCAATCACCGGCAGAAAAGCCGAGTTATCTTCATTCGTAGCCCATAAATCGCCTGTTTCCAGATCGAACCACCAGCCGTGCAAACTGAGCGAACCTGCATCCAGGCGTTCCCTGATCCACGGATAACTATGCAGATTATCCAGCGAACCCCGTATCGCCGCACGTTCAACCAGATGCTGGTGTGTGCGCAGATTTTCCACATCCATTTCGCGCACTACAGCGCCATCGTCTGTCTGCATACCGCCTAATTGATCGACGACATAGCGGCAACAGCCGTCCATCGCTATCGAAACCCAATCGCCGATAAAATCGCGCTGGGGCTTTTGGCCGGAAAGCGTACTCAACAACGCATGAATACCGCCGCAATGGGCATGTCCCAAAATAACAATGTGCTCAACCGCCAAATCGCGAACGGCATATTCAATCGCCGAACGCGCGCTGTCGTATTTACCTTCCATACGATAAGGCGGCACCAGATTGGCGACATTACGCAATACAAACAAATCGCCGGGGCCGGCATCCGTCAACAAGGCCGGATCGACGCGGGAATCGCTGCACGCAATCAGCAACACCTTGGGGCGTTGACCGTGCTCAACAAGGTTCTTCATATTGTCTGGACTCAGTCCATAAAAACGGTGCTGAAAACCTTTAATACCTTCGAAGAGTTTGCTTAGAGTCGGATGAATGAATGCTTGCATGATGTGTGACGGTTACATTGAGTTACTTCAGATGAGTTGCCGGGAATAATATCTATTCTCAGTGAAAACGCAAGCCGAAAGGATTAGGGGGACTGGGTACAAGACGAGTAGGGCGTGCCGCGCGCGCCTTCTTTAGCTTGAGATTAAATCGACTTAACTCCCTTTGGCGCGCGCGGCACGCCCTACGCTGAACGATGTGCATGACACAGAAAACAGCAGGAACAGAACGCCGAATGGCATTGCCAACCCGACTTTATTCAATCACCGGCAGAAAAGCCGAGTTATCTTCATTCGTAGCCCACAAATCGCCGGTTTCCAAATCGAACCACCAACCGTGCAAACTGAGCAAACCGGCATCCAGACGCTCCCTTATCCACGGATAGCCGCAGAGATTATCGAGCGAGCCCCGTATCGCCGCACGTTCAACCAGATGCGGGTGTGCGCAGAGCGTTTCCACATCCACTTCGTGTACTAAAGTACCACTATCAGTTTCCACACCGTCCAATTGATCAACGACATAGCGGTAACACCCGTCCATCGCTATCGAAACCCAGTCGCCGATAAAATCACGTTGCGGTTTTTGCCCGGAAAGCGTACCCAACAACGCATGAATACCGCCGCAATGGGCATGCCCCAAAACCACAATGTGCTCAACCGCCAAATCGCGGACGGCATGCTCAATAGCCGAGCGCGCACTGCTGTATTTGCCTTCCATGCGATAAGGCGGCACCAAATTGGCGAAATTTCGCAACACATACAAATCACCGGGGGCAGCATCCGTTAGCAAGGCCGGGTCCACGCGGGAATCGCTGCACGCAATCAGCAACACCTTGGGATGCTGGCCCTGCTCAACAAGCAGTTTCATGTTGTCGGCATTCAGTTCATAAAAGCGATGCTGAAAACTTTTAATGCCATCGAAAAGTTTGGCTAAAGTCGGGTGTATGAATGCTTGCATGAGTTATCGTAAGGATTATTGCATCAGTTAAAGATTATAGGGATGGACCGCGTCAAAACCGTGTACCTTGGCTTTTGTAGTAAAAACCGGCGGTATCCAGGCGTTTTGTTCCTGTCCGGCAAGAAACCCTGCCAACCAGAACGCCTGACTGCGTATCGGCAGTATAAAAGCGTAGAGTTTTCCATTCGGTAATTCGGCAACATCGCCCACCGCATAGATATTTTTATCGCTGGTCTGCAAATACGGGTTTACCTTGATGCCCCGCCCAATCTCAAGCCCTGCTTTTTCAGCCAATTCTGTATTCGGCTTGAATCCGCAAGCGATTATCAACGCATCAAACCCTGCCGTCACATCGGTTTTTACAGCCATTTTTTGATGCTGCTTAACAAAGCCTTGCACCGCCTGATTTAACAATACCTGTACGCCGGAAGCCTGCAATACCTGAAGCAACAAGACCGAATCCTCACCGCCCAATTGCCGCTCCATCAGGCGATCCATCGCATGATATAGCGTGACTTTATCGCCGGCAACAGCCAGGTCGGATGCGACTTCACAGCCGATTAATCCGCCGCCGATAATCGCCCAGTGAGGGTGCAGGTTCCCGTTTAAAAAAGCCTGTCGAAATTTACGCAACGCTTTTAAATCAGCAAGACTGTTAAGACAGAAAAATAATTCGCGATAAGCCCTAAAAGGCGGCGGAATAAACGCCGCAGAGCCTTGTGCCAATACCAGCTTGTCGTATTGCAGCAACTTTTCCCCGCGGCAACCATTAACAGTCAGCGCGTTATCGCTACGTTTAATCGATGTTACTTCAGCGCCGCTGACAACAGTGATCCCGCTTGCATGGAGCTTATCAAATGTTTTTAAGACGATGGTCTGTTCAATATCGCTTTTACTGAACCCGCGCGACAATAAGGGCCTGGAGTAATAACCGTCATTCTCCCTCGTGATCAGCGTAATATCGGCATCCGAGGATAATGAGCGATATTTCTCTGCAAAACTGACACCCGCTATGCCTGAACCAATGATAACGACGTGCATAGTCTTTTCCTTCAGGAAATCTTAAGCCATTAATTCATATTCACTTTTTTCCACACCGCATTCAGGGCAACGCCAATCATCGGGGATATTTTCCCATAATGTGCCCGGAGCAATGTCGGAATCCGGGTCGCCTTCGGCTTCATCATAGATATGTCCACAAACGCCGCATTGGTATTTTTTATAATCAGACATGGTCGTTCCTCTTTAAATTAAAATACAGTGTGCTATAGCAAACCCGACTTTAGCAGGTTTATTTTAATTTTCAATCGGAATCCCGCACACCTTGTTTAAACGGCAGGCATGTTGCCGCGTCGGCTTTATAAGATTGCACGGCTTTTCTCTCTCCGGCTAAAAATTGCGCTACCGCATCGGCAAATCGGACATCTTTAATCCAGTGCGCCGAATAAGTAGTAACCGGTTCAAAACCACGCGCTATTTTATGTTCGCCTTGTGCACCGGAATCAAAACGTTTTAAACCGTGTTCGATGCAATAGTCGATCCCCTGGTAGTAGCAGGCTTCAAAATGCAGCGCATTATATTCCTCACAGCATCCCCAATAGCGGCCATACAAGGTGTCATTGCCGATAAAACTCAAGGCTGCACCGACATATTGGTCCTCTTTGACCGCGAACACCAGCACTATCCGCTCGCCCATCTGCGCCGCCAACTGCTGAAAAAATGCCGGATTCAAATAAGGCTGCGAACCTTTTTTTAAATACGTCATTGCGTAAAACCGGAAAAATATCTCCCATTGCAATGTGCTGACATCCCGCCCTGCAACCCGCCGTAATTCAACGCCCTGCTCGCTGACTCTCTGCCGTTCGCGTTTGATCATTTTACGCTTGCCTGCTTTCAAGGTTTGCAGGAAATCATCAAAATCATGGTAGCCTTTATTAAACCAGTGAAACTGTACATCCTCACGTATGTTCAACCCCTGTGACCGCAACAGCTCAAGTTGCCCTGCATCGGGGAACAGGCAATGCCAGGATGACATGCCGTTTTGCTCCGAAAGATCTTTGACGGCATTCAGCATCAACTGAAAAATTTCGCGCCCGTCGATATGCTCTTTAATGCAAAAACGGGCGCCCTGGCACGGCGTAAAAGGAATCGACGTCAGCCATTTGGGATAATAGGCCAGGCCGTATTGCCGGTAAGCCTGTGCCCACTGATTATCGAATATATATTCGCCGCGCGAATGCTGTTTAAGGTACAAGGGCATAACAGCCAGCAACTCATCGTCGTCAACGACCAGCAGATGGTTGGGCAGCCAGCCGGTTTGCTCCGATACCGCTCCGGACTGTTCCAGCGCCAGCAAAAATTCATGACGCAAAAACGGGTAGGCGTCACCGGCAAGATTATTCCAGAGCACGAAATCGACTTGCGCCAGACTGTTAATCCGTTTTACTTTCATGTTTTCATCTACGATACAGTTAAAACCAACAGTCGCGTCGGCATCCATTGATCACAGGAAAAATCAACATGGCTCCAAACCCTTTTCCCAGGCCTGTGAAAACAATAAAGAACCCATTTTACAAGTGTTGCGCAAAATTTGATGGTATTGCAATGCCGGCCGTGTCTTTCGTGGACAATTACTCATCATTGGAAATCATCTTATCACCGGGTGCCGAACACGACGATGGTTTTGCCGCGTGCGGTAATCAGTTTTTTATTTTCCAGCTCTTTGATAACCCGCCCGGCCATTTCTCTCGAACACCCGACCAACCGGCCGATTTCCTGCCGGGAAATATGCAGTTGCATACCATCTGGATGTGTCATCGCATCGGGTTCTTTGCAAAGATCAAGCAGGATACGCGCAACCCGCCCTTCCACATCCATAAAAGCCAGATCGCTGAATTTACGGCTGGTAATCAAAAGACGCGCCGATAACTGGCAACCTATCAAGTAAAGCAGGTCAGGCGCGTATTCCAGTAATTCATTTTTCAGCGCCTGCCGAAAACGCTCATAGCCTATTTCGGCCAAATGGCATTCGCTACGTGTTTTAACCGTCACCTGCCGCGTTTCTTTGATGCCGTTAAAAACTCCGACTTCGCCGATAAAATCATTCTTGTTCAGGTAAGCCAGCATCAATTCCTGCTTTCCGTCTCCGCCTCCTGCGCAAACACTGACCGAACCGTCAATGATGAAATAAAGCTTATCGCCATTATCGCCCGGCTTGAAAATGCTGGCTTTAGCCGGATAAACTCTTTTGCGGCACAGCTGCAAAAAATTCTCTATCGCTTCTTTTCTATATAAGTCTTTTGGAAGGCTTGGTGTCATGGGAATGTCATCCAGTGTCCATGTGGCATGTCTGTCAAGAGTGCAGGATTTTAACAAAAAATCAACATCAAAATTCTATGGATACGCATTATGTGCTATTCTATGCGTCTTTTTTGCTAGGGTAGAATAAATGCAAGCAACAGTCAAATGGGTCGACGGCGTTATGTTTGTCGGCGAAACTGGCAGTGGCCATGCGGTAGTGATGGACGGCCCCCTCGATCACGGCGGGCGCAATATGGGCATACGGCCTATGGAAATGATTTTACTGGGGGTGGGCGGCTGCTCATCTTTTGATGTTATGCAAATTCTGCAAAAAGGCAGGAATGCTATTGTCAACTGCGTTGCTGAAATTTCCGCCGAGCGCGTTGATGCGATACCCAGTGTGTTTAGCAAGATTCATTTGCATTTTATTGTCACCGGCCATAATTTAAAAGCATCGGCTGTTGAACGTGCGGTGAAATTGTCTGCGGAAAAATATTGCTCTGCTGCCATCATGCTGGGCAAATCGGTGGAAATCACCCATGATTTTGAAGTTATAGAGGTTTAATGAATTGAACAAGTTGCAATTACACGGTTTTAATAATTTAACAAAGTCGCTGAGTTTCAATATATACGATATTTGCTACGCCCCCGCCGAACAGCAGCTGGCTTATATCGAATATATCGATGAGGCTTATAACGCTAACAGGTTGACACAAATCCTGAAAGATGTTGCTGAAATCATCGGCGCGCAAATTCTTAACATCGCCCATCAGGATTATGATCCGCAAGGCGCCAGCGTGACGATGCTGATTTCAGAAGGCGATGTGACACCGCCTTCCAGCATGAACAGCCAGTCTCCGGGGCCGCTGCCGGAAACCGTTTTAGCGCATCTGGATAAAAGCCATATCACCGTCCATACCTATCCCGAGAGCCATCCCGACAGCGGTATCAGTACCTTCCGCGCCGACATTGACGTTTCGACCTGCGGACGTATTTCACCATTAAAAGCGCTTAATTACCTGATCCACAGCTTTGAATCTGATGTGGTTATCATGGATTACAGAGTGCGTGGTTTTACGCGCGATATATCGGGCAAAAAACATTTTATCGACCACAATATTACGTCTATCCAGAATTATATCGCCAGGGACACACAGCAAAGCTATCAAATGATAGACGTGAACGTCTATCATGAAAATATTTTTCATACCAAAATGATGCTCAAGGAAACCGAGCTTGAAAATTATCTGTTTGAAAAAGAAAGCAATCTGACTGATGCTCAAAAAGCGGATATTCAAAAGAAGCTGCAAAGGGAAGTCACGGAAATTTTTTACGGTCACAACTACCGCCGTAACAAATTAAAGGTTGACCAAAAATAGATAACTGTTTTGAGTCTGGGCAAGCACGCCCTGGCTCAAAACATCATGCCTTCAACTGCCTTGCAGCCAGTACAACCGGATGTATGACTTCCAGCGAGATCCCCCTTTCCCTCAAGCCTGCCGCGATATGCAGCGCACAACCGATATTTGAACTGACCAGGTAGTCGGGCCGCTTTTCCAGCGCTATATTCAATAAATCAGCTAACAAGGCTTGCGCCATTTGAGGATGATCCAGCATATAGCTGCCGGCCGAACCGCAGCATTCTATCGTTTCAGGCAATGCTTTTATATTAATGCCGGGAATATGCTGCAGCAGGTCAGCTACACCTTTTTCTGCACGCATGACATTTTTTAACGAACACGGCGTATGCAGGCAGACTGTTGCATCTAAGGACAATAATCGCTCAGTCAAATAACCGGCGGACTGCACTAAAAACAGGCTAATATCAATGATTTTTCCGGCGAATTCAGTTTGTTGATATTCCTGCAAGCAACTGCCGCAGCCGCTGGCAATCGTTACAATAGCATCCAATGAATACCCTGCAAACACGCGGCAATTTATTTCTGCCAGTTGCTCTGAAGTTTCCCGGTCACCGTCATGTAACGCCAACGCGCCGCAACAGGCTTGCTGTTCTGGCAGATGCACATTAAAGCCGACAGCCGTCAGCAGTTCAACAGCGGCATTTACGGTTTCATAATCCAGCAGCGACCCCATGCAGCCGACAAACAGCCCCACATCACCTTTATGACCGGTTTGTGCCGCATAATAAGTTTGCATTGGCGTTGGTTCACGATAATCCGGCAACAAACGATCAATCGTATCCAAATGCAACAACTTCGGTAGTTTAAGCAGGCGCACGGCTTTTTGTAAGCTGCTCTTCTGGTAGAATTTTAAGCTTTTTTGCGCCAGACGGTTGATGATTTTATTATAAGACACCTTTTTCATTAACGACAGCGCCAGCGAAGCATCGCTTTGCAGATAACGCCGGCTGCGAAAATTGTCAATCAACCGGCTGTACGGCACAACAGCCGGACAAACCCGTTCACACGAGCGGCACAATAGGCAGTTGTCGATATGTTCGACGAGTTTTTCCGACGCATCCAGTTGATGGCCGGCCCATGCCTGGATCAATGCTATACGACCGCGTGGCGATTCGTTTTCATTCCGGGTTTGCCTGTAGGTAGGGCAGTGCGGCAGGCAAAGACCGCATTTAACGCAAATATCCGCGTCAGCCAGCAAGACATCATCTCTCTGCACGTACCAGCGCCTCAATGATACCGTTATATTCATCCGCTTTGGGCCGGTATAAAAACAATCCCAAGGCCGACATACCGGTAAATATATACAGGGTATTGTAATTATCGCCCAGAATAAACATGACAAAACCGAATATCCCGACCGTTTCAATCAAGGCCATGGAAAGCAGAGTCGTTATAAAATAACGGCTTTTTGCCGAAGCAACCGCGCCAGCGTCGACTTTCTCTGGTATCGCGCGAGTCAGCGGCATGGTTTGATTAAGTCGCAACTGAATGTGCCGGATCATATTCGTCAATGGGAACGTAACAATGGCAATGCCGTAAAGTACCGTCCTAAGCAGCACCCGTTGGCCTTCCGGCAGAGGCTGCTGTAACTGATTGCCCAGAATGTGACAGATGAAGATATAGGCTATCAGCATAACCAGCATCATGCAGGCGACAGCCCAGGGAAGCGTAAGATCAGCTATTAAACGTTCTTGATTAATTCTGTCCTGCATATCGTTTCCTGATGGTAATGGAACAGCATCATGCATCGCTGCATGTTCCGCAGCAACCATAATGGTGTTGATAATCCTGCATGGATCGCCTGATTACTTCATGCGCTTCATCCCGCCCATAAACATTGGTAATCTCACAGGAACCTTCTTCGCCGGGAAGATTTTTATAGGTCAGGAAATAATGTCTCAATCGATTGATGTAAGATTCAGGGCAATCCGACACATCATTCCATTGCCGATAAAATTCGTCGCCTTTCATGACGGCAATGATCTTGTCGTCGGCTTCGCCTTTATCGAGCAAACGGAACCCGCCTATAGGAATAGCCTGTAAAATAATATTGCCATGCGTTACGGCGCGCTCGCTCAAGACGCAAATATCAAGCGGATCGCCGTCACCTTTTGCAACCGTTTTTCCCGACTTCAATGCGGCAAATTCGGCAATATGTTCGGCACAGTAAGTTTGCGGAATGAACCCGTATAGCGTAGGGACTGTATTGGAAAACTTTTGCGGCCGGTCGATTTTAAGATAACCGGTCGTTTTATCGATTTCATACTTAACGGTATCGGTTGGCACCATTTCTATAAAAGCAGTAACAATCGTCGGCGCCTTATCGCCGGGGTGAATGCCGTGCCAGGGGTGGGCTTTGTGTTGTATATGCATTGTAACTATTTTTACCTAAAGAAAAATTATCTGTACATATTGACAAGCCGATGAAGATACCGGCGTTAAACTGAAATGGGCGCGTTGATGGGTTCATGTGCCCGGTAATGAGCCATTTCAAAATCATCATATTGATAATCGAATATCGATTCCGGCCTGCGCTTTATTGTTAAAGCAGGTAATGAATAAGGCGTGCGGGTTAACTGCAACTTAGCCTGTTCCAGGTGATTTAGATACAAATGCACATCACCGCCTGTCCAGATAAAATCGCCGACGTCCAAATCGCTCTGCTGAGCCACGATATGCGTCAATAAAGCATAACCGGCAATATTGAACGGCAAACCTAAAAACGTGTCGCAACTGCGCTGGTAGAGCTGGCAAGATAACCTGCCGTCAGCCACATAGAACTGAAATAACGCATGACAAGGTGCCAAGGCCATTTTACCTTGCGCGACATTCGCCTGCGGGCTGAGGCGTTCATCCGGCAAATCAGCGACATTCCACGCCGAGACGATAATACGCCGGCTGTTAGGCGCCTCCTTCAGCTGTTGCATGACCTGCCTGATCTGGTCGATATGCCGACCATCCGGCGCAGGCCATGATCGCCATTGCCGTCCATAGACCGGACCCAATTCACCCCGTTCATCCGCCCATTCGTTCCAGATGCTGATCTTGTGCTGATGCAGATAAGCCAGGTTGGTTTCGCCTTTTAAAAACCACAGCAATTCATGAATAATGGATTTTAAATGGATCTTCTTCGTGGTAACCAGCGGAAAGCCTTGCTCTAAAGCAAAACGCATCTGATAGCCGAAAATCGACAAGGTACCGCAGCCGGTTCTATCGCCTTTTGGATAACCCTCGTTAAGGATTTTATCCAGCAGTTCCAAATACTGTTTCATGCTGCTTTTCTATGTGCAAAATAAAACAGCAATACGCCAATTATAATCATCGGAGCAGACAATACCTGCCCCATCGTCACCCAATCCAATGCCAGATACCCTAGTTGCGCATCAGGCATTCTATAAAATTCGACAAAAAACCGGAAACAGCCGTACAGCAGCACAGCCAACCCGGTTGTCGCCATCACCGGCCGTGGCTTTTTCGAATAGAACCAGAGTATGACAAACAACACTAGGCCTTCTAAAAAGGCTTCATACAGTTGCGAGGGATGCCGCGCTAACGGGCCGCCATTAGGAAATACCATGGCCCACGGCACATCGGTGGACCTACCCCACAGTTCCGAATTGATAAAATTGCCGATGCGCCCAGCCCCCAAACCGATAGGCGCGAGCGGCGCGATAATATCGGTCAGTTGCAGCACGGTGCAGTTCTGTTTTTTGCCGAAAAACCACATCGCGACAAACACGCCCAGCATGCCGCCATGAAACGACATGCCGCCTTGCCATATTTTAAACAGGATAATCGGGTTATTGATAAATTCACTGAAGTTATAAAACAGGATATAGCCTATCCTGCCACCCAGAATAACGCCTAAAGCTCCATAAGTGACCAGATCTTCAATAGCTTCCGGTTTAATCGGCGACCAAGGTTGTTTTGCTCTTTCCTGCCCTAAAAAATACACGGCGATAAAACCGACCAGGTACATCAGGCCGTACCAGTGAATTTTTAACGGACCGACAGCAATAGCGACAGGATCAATTTGAGGGTAACTTAACATAATTAAACATCCAGATTGGTTACATCCAAGGCATTTTTAACGATAAAGTCTCGGCGTGGCTCGACGACATCGCCCATCAGTGTAGTAAATATTTCATCGGCGGCAATCGCATCTTCAATTCTGACCTGCAACAATCGGCGGTTATTGGCATCCAGTGTTGTTTCCCAAAGCTGTTCAGGGTTCATTTCGCCCAATCCTTTATAGCGCTGGATATGCTGGCCTTTTTTGACTTCCTTCATCATCCATTCAAACGCTTGTTTAAAGGTACTGACAGGCTGTTGTCTTTCACCCATTTGCACGAATGAGCCTTCACCGAACATACCGGCGGTTTCTTCAGCATATTGGGCAATCTGCCTGTAATCTTTGCTGTTGAAAAAGCTCGACTGCAATACAAATGATTTAGTTACGCCATGCAGGCGTTTATTAACGACAACTGAAAAATCAGTGTCGCTTTTATAGTCCAGTTCAATTGAAAAAACGGCTCCACTATACTTATCGTTCAATTGTTGCTCCATGTCGGCAAACCAGGCACCAAGCTTTTCACGGTCATGCTTATGTTCATCGTTAACAACTTCCATATAGGCCAACTGTTCTAAAAAGCTTTCGTCGTAACGCCTGAATAAACGGTTCGTAATACTGACTATATGCGTAAATGCTTTTGCGAGTTTTTCCAGTCCTTGTCCCTGTATCGGCGGTGCGCTCTCGTCGGTGAACAACTGCGCTTTATCGAGCGCCATCTGGATGAGATATTCATTTAATTCGGCATCGTCTTTAACATAGTGCTCTTGCTTGCCCTTTTTTACCTTGTACAAAGGCGGCTGGGCAATATAGATATAACCTTTTTCGACGATTTCAGGCAATTGACGGTAAAAAAACGTCAGCAGCAAGGTGCGTATATGAGAGCCGTCCACATCCGCATCGGTCATGATAATGATACGGTGATAGCGCAGTTTATCGAGATTGTATTCGTCTTTACCTATACCGCAGCCTAGCGCCGTAATTAATGTACCGACTTCTTCGGATGAAATCATTTTATCGAAACGGGCTTTTTCAACATTCAGGATTTTCCCTTTCAACGGCAAGATGGCCTGTGTACGGCGGTCTCTACCCTGTTTTGCAGAGCCGCCCGCCGAGTCCCCTTCGACGAGGAACAGTTCGGAAAGGGCCGGATCTTTTTCCTGGCAATCAGCCAGTTTTCCAGGCAGGCCTGCTATATCCAGCGTGGTTTTGCGGCGCGTCATTTCACGCGCTTTACGCGCAGCTTCCCTGGCACGGGCCGCATCGATGATCTTCCCCATGATGGCTTTGGCGTGTGCCGGCTTCTCCAGCAGGAACTCCTGTAGTTTCTCATTCATCGTCGATTCAACCAGGGGTTTAACTTCCGATGAAACCAGCTTGTCCTTGGTTTGTGATGAAAACTTAGGATCGGGTACTTTAACCGACAGCACCGCCGTCAATCCTTCCCTGGCATCATCACCGGTAGTCGTCACTTTTTCTTTTTTGGCCAGGCCGCTGGATTCTATATATTGATTGACCGTTCGCGTCAACGCGCCTCTAAACCCTGCCAAATGGCTGCCGCCCTCGCGTTGCGGAATATTATTGGTATAACAGAAAACGTTTTCCTGATAAGAATCATTCCACTGCATCGCCACCTCTACTGTGACACCTTCTTTTTCTGCAATAAAGTAGAATACTTCCGGGAATAACGGGATTTTGTTTTTATTCAGATGCTCGACAAATGCACTAATGCCGCCTTCAAATTCGAAGACATCTTCTTTATCGCTACGCTCATCCAGCAAACTGATACGTACACCTGAATTCAGGAAAGACAATTCCCTGAGTCGTTTGGCCAAAATATCATAATGGAACTCTACATCGGTAAACGTTTTGGAGCTCGGCTTAAAATTAATCAGGGTTCCCGTGCCTGTCGCAGGACCGACAGCTGCCAGCGGCGCAACCGGTTCACCCATCAGGTATTTTTGTTTGTAAAGCTGCCCGTTCTTGCGTACTTCCAGATTCAACTCTTCGGATAAGGCATTAACAACTGAGACGCCTACGCCGTGCAAGCCGCCGGAAACTTTGTAGGCATTGTCATCAAACTTTCCACCGGCATGCAGCACCGTCATGATAACTTCGGCGGCCGACCTGCCTTCTTCTTCATGAATATCGACTGGAATACCGCGCCCATCGTCGGCAACGGTAACCGAGCCATCGGCATGGATAATAACCCTGACCTCTTTACAGTAACCGGCCAGCGCTTCATCAATCGAATTATCGACCACCTCAAAAACCATGTGATGTAAGCCGGAACCGTCGTCTGTATCGCCAATATACATGCCCGGTCGTTTTCTTACGGCGTCCAGTCCTTTTAAAACTTGAATATTCGAACTATCGTATTGATCGTTACTGTTACTCTTATTGTCAGTCATATTAAGCGTTTTCCGATTTTCCTGTTGTTGCTGAATGTTCCACGTGAAACATATTTTGTTTAACCACCAAAGAACGGCTTTATACGTCCATGTTCCACGTGGAACACTTTGTATACCGCTATCTGACTTAAATCACCGAAATCAGTTAATTCGGTTGCCGTAATAAATACCTGACATGCCATTGCCGACAAATAATTAAGTAATTTCGCTCGATTGCGACTATCCAGTTCCGCAGCAAAATCATCAATCAGGATGCAGGCAAGATTATTTTGTTCATTAGATAATAATTTGATTTGCGCCAGTTTTAAGCTCAACACCATTAATTTTAATTGGCCGCGAGAAACAAAATCCTTTGCCAAGCGGTTATTAATCGATAACTGGATATCGCCGCGATGAGGCCCACTGTGCGTGAAACCATATCGCAGATCCTTATTCAAATCCTCGATTAAAACCTGCTGTAATTCTTTGGAGACATCCCAACCCGGTGCAAGCGTTAGGTTTATCGAACTCATATTGAGAAACCCGTCAACAATCTCAATAAAAACGGGTTTAAACTTTTGTAAATAATGTAATCGGCAGTTATTGACTATTGTACCGTAATAAACCAGTTCCTTATCCCAAACATTGAGTTGGTTAAGCTGTTTGGTTTTTAACAGGGCATTGCGTTGCGCCAACGCTTTTTTAAATTTACGCCATGCGGGCAGGAAATTTTTATCATCATTAAAGACACCCCAATCTAAAAACTCTCTTCTTGCCTGAGCGCCGGCATCGAGCAATTCGTAGCTTTTAGGATGAATAAGCTGTAACGGCAAGGTATATGCCAAATCCGACTTATGCTGTGTTGATTGCTGATTGATATGGATCTCGGTATTTTTACCATCCAATTGAATACCTAAATGACAATGCCTGCCATCCGATTGCAATATCTGGGCAGAGACAATTAAATGATCCTGTTCCTGGTTAATAACCGGTTTAATCGACGCAGAACGAAATGATTTCGTCCGGCCTAAAATGAAAATAGCTTCGATCAATGAGCTTTTACCGCTGGCATTTTCCCCAACAATAAAATTGATTGCCGGAGAAGGACTGATCGATTCTTTTTGAATATTCCTGACGTGGTAAATATCCAGCTTCAGCAAACTCATAAGAGGCTTACAGTCTCATCGGCATCACGATAAATTTATAGGCGCAATCGTTTGGTTCATCTATAAAACAACTGCTGGCATTGCTTGCAATCGTTAATACCGCCAGTTCAGAATCTAGGTTTGTAACGGCATCCAATAAATATTGCGCGTTAAACGCAATGGATAACGGTTCGCCGGTATATTCAATAAACAGCTCTTCTTCGGCCTCATCATGTTCCGGGTTATGCGTACTGATTCTTAAGCTGTCAGGACTGATGTCAAACGTAACCCCCTTGAATTTTTCATTGGATAAAATCGCAACGCGGGTCAGTGCTTCTTTCAATAATTGTTTTTGAATATGAATTTGATTAAAAAAATCCTGCTGAAAAACTTTGCTGAAATCGGGATATTTGGAATCAACCAGTTTTGCTGAAAAAATCAGGCTTTTGATAAAAAGCCTGATGTTGTTATTGGAGAATTCAATTTTCAACTCCGCTTCGGGATCATCCAGTAATCGGGTCAGCTCCAAAACACCTTTTCTCGGAAGAATAATTCTAGCTTCAAAACCGGTTGCCTGATCTAGCTGATCTTCGTAAATAGATAAGCGATGACCGTCAGAAGCAACCAGTTTTAATTTACTGTTCGAAATATTAAGCAGCAAACCGTTCAGGTAATAGCGAACATCCTGGTTAGCCATGCAAAAAATAGTTTTATCCAAAGCTTTTTTGAATTTACCGGCATTGATAAAAAACTGGTTATCAAAACCGGATTCGGCGAATTCAGGATAATTTTCAGCAGGCAGGCAACTTAACAAAAAACGGCTGCGATTCGATAAAATTTTAACTTTATCATCCTGCTGCTCAAATTTGATTTCGGCACCTGCTGGTAATAATCGACAAATATCCAGAAATTTTCTGGCAGGTACTGTAATCGCTCC
>Ga0163199_1001032_pt1 | contig 17349 bp, 21 predicted proteins | sample PL_2010_150m_FD_113537 | JGI IMG/M metagenome (GOLD analysis project Ga0163199, IMG submission 113537) | Freshwater microbial communities from Powell Lake, British Columbia, Canada to study Microbial Dark Matter (Phase II) - PL_2010_150m | ecosystem: Environmental > Aquatic > Freshwater > Lake ...
ATATGGCTGTTGGTCTAGTGGGGAGACTGGATTGACAAACATCTTTACCCTTCTGCTCTCCCCTGACCCTGCGCTCAAGTGGCGCCGCATTGATATGCCACGATGTCCATGAAGATCGAAGTCGACGACCTCTCTCGCCCCGCCATACATGCTCTGCTGAATGAACACTTGCAAAGCATGTATGGGCTGTCGCCGCCTGAGAGCGTTCACGCGCTTGATCCAGAGAAGCTCCGGAAACCCGAGATTACATTCTGGTCCGCCTGGGAAGGCTCGCTCCTGCTTGGTTGCGGCGCCCTCAAGGAATTGGATGCAAGGCACGGCGAGGTCAAGTCCATGCGCACTCCCAACGAACTCCGGCGTCAAGGTGCTGGCCGAGCGATCCTGGCTCATATCATTCAGGTCGCAAAGTCTCGCGGTTATGCGCGCCTTAGCCTCGAGACCGGACATGTGGAGGCATTCAAACCCGCGCAAAAACTCTACGAAGGTTTCGGCTTCGCATACTGCGGTCCGTTCGGCGAGTATGTCGAAGACCCGAACAGTGTGTTCATGACATTGTGTCTATAGCAGGAATGCGGCCCAACCCTTGCATCAAGCGGTCCCGCCGGGGTCGGTCTTGTCAGGCGCCGGGCATGAAAGGAAATCGTCCATGAATATTGATCAGCTTCCCTTCGTCACGACCGACTGGTCGACGGTTCCCGTCACCGAGCACCACGGTGAGACCGGCAGCGCTTTCTGGCGAACGATCCAGATCGGTCCCATCAGGGTTCGAATGGTTGAGTACTCCCCTGGTTACCGCGCAGACCATTGGTGTTCGAAAGGCCACATCCTCCTTTGCCTGGCGGGCGAACTCCACACGGAACTGAAGGATGGAAGGCAATTCGTCCTTGCGCCGGGGGTCAGTTACCAGGTCGGCGACAACGCCGAACCGCACCGCTCGTCCACGCCGGTCGGGGCCACATTATTCGTGGTGGACTGAACCCGACCGCGAGCCGGCCATTCAAGGAGTATCGCGAAACGCCGTTTGTCGGTACTCTTCGCACAACGCGCTCGCGCGGCCCCTGAGTCGACCGGTCGGACATCGATGCATTTCTATTCAATCGGAAACGTGAAATGATAAAGAAAATTGGCAGCACGGAGATTCAGCCAAGACACCGAGCCTCGTGTCACTGCGGCGCCGTGGTTCTTGAGCTTGATTTGCCGGATGGCGTCGTCGATCCACGCCGCTGCGATTGTTCGATGTGTCGTCGCAGAGGCACCATAGTCGCGTCTGTTCCTCTCGCGGGAATCACCATCGTGCAGGGCGAGGATGCATTGAGGCTATACCAGTTCAATACGAATACTGCGAAGCACTATTTCTGCGCCCACTGTGGCATCTATACCCACCACCAGAGGCGTTCAAACCCGACGGAATTCGGATACAACGTGGGCTGTCTTGAGGACGTGAATCCCTTCGACCTGGGGCCGGTTCCAACCCACGATGGAGTTAACCACCCGGCGGATCGAACACCGTGATGATCGGCGGCTCTGGCTCGCCCCCCGGCGCCCCGATGAGGTCAAACGACAGCTGCCTATAAGGAGATCGCGTATGAACGCTCACGAGAAAATCAACTACGTCGAGTTTCCTGCCAGGGACCTGGAACGCACCAAGTCTTTCTTCGAGGCCGCGTTCGGCTGGTCATTCGTGGACTATGGCCCCGACTATGCGGCGTTCTCGAATCAAGGTCTCGACGGAGGGTTTTTCAGATCCGAACTCAAGGCCACCACTGAGTGCGGCAGCGCGCTTATCGTCCTCTTCAGCAATAGTCTGGAAGAAACTCAAGCCAAGGTCGAGAACGCGGGCGGACGAGTTGTGAAGCCCATCTTTTCCTTTCCCGGCGGGCGCCGGTTTCATTTCGTCGAACCGAGCGGAAACGAGTTAGCTGTGTGGGGCGAGGCCGGCGCCTAGCCGGCCACTAACACGAGTGCAAGCGAAAATGTCGCGTACCCCATCGTTTACCTCGTTCCTCGCAGCGCTTCGACCACCGAAACAGGGCCGCGGACATGAGCAATGAACTGACATCCAAGATACGGACGTTACAAGTGCGTGCAGTGCGAGTGCCGATGACGCACCCGCATCAGACCGCCGGGGGAACCGTTTCGGAATCACCCCTGGTTTTGACGGACATAACTACAGAGGACGGAGTTGTCGGCCACAGTGTGGTGTTCACTTACACTGCCGCGGCGTTGAAGCCAACGGCTGACCTGATCCGGAATCTCGAGCCGCTGATTCAGGGCGAACTGCTCGCTCCGGCGGAACTCGAACAGAAGCTGGCCAGGCGTTTTCGCCTGCTGGGCACCCAGGGCCTGGTCGGGATCGCCCTCTCCGCTATCGACATGGCGCTTTGGGACGCGCTCGCGCGCAGCCAAGGTTTGCCGCTAGTCCGTTTGCTTGGCGGCACCGCAAAACCGATTCAGGCCTACGGCGCTGTGGGGTATGACGGCGTCAAAGAGTCCATGAAGGTCGCCGAGCAGTGGGTGAAACGGGGATTTGCCGGGATCAAGGCGAAGATCGGCTATGCCACCGTGCAAGAAGATGTGGCGGTGATTCGCGCCATGCGAAATGCGGTCGGAAATGCGACCGCGATCATGGTGGATTACAACCAATGTCTTACTCCGGTCGAAGCGGTGGGCCGTCTGCGCGTGTTGGATGAGGAAGGCCTCACCTGGGTTGAGGAGCCGACGTTGGCCCACGACTACGCCGGGCACGCACGCGTTGCCCGTGAGGCGAAAACACCGATCCAATGCGGAGAGAACTGGTGGGGTACCCTCGATATGCAGCATGCCATCGATGCCGAGGCGTCGGACTTCATGATGCCGGACGTCAAGAAGATCGGTGGCGTAACGGGCTGGATGCGGGCGGCTGCCCTTGCCCAAGCCAAGGGCATTCGCCTTTCCAACCATCTCTGGCCGGAGATCAGCGCACAGCTTCTATCGCTGACGCCGACCGCCCACTGGCTCGAATATGCGGATTGGTGGAATCCGATCATCAGCGAGCCGCTAGAAATCCGTGAGGGGATGACGATCCTGGAAGGAACGACTGGAACCGGTGTCGCCTGGAATGAAAAGGCGGTTGAACGGTTCTTGGCTTGATAGGCAGGCACTGTCAGGTATCCCAAATGTCCGCGCTCGTCGAATTCCTTGCCAGGGTCAAACCGGAGCAACATGACGTGGTTTGCGCCCTGGATGCTTTGATTCGAAAGGCCGCGCCTGAACTCGCGGCGAGCCTGAAATGGGGCAACCTGACGTATCACCACGCGAGCAATGTCTGCGCGCTCATCGTTCATGAAGAACACGTCAATCTGCAGGTATGGCGCGGCGCTGACATTGCCGACCCGAAAGGGTTGCTGGTCGGCAGCGGAAAGCAAATGCGTCACATCAGGGTTGGCAGGGAGACAAAAGTACTCCGCTCTGCCATCAGCGCGATAGTCAAGGAGGCTGCCGAGGCGACGCGTGCCTGATCATTGCATCGAACGGACGCGCATGGATGAGGCGCTGCGCCTGCACATGTCAATCATTGGGAGATCCCATGTCGTACGATGAAAAGCTTGCCGAAAGGCTCAGGGAGACGCTTCAGTCGCGTGAGGAAATATCCGAAAGGAAGATGTTCGGTGGGTTGGCGTTCATGTCCCGGGGCTACATGTTCATCGGGATTAACGGGGCGACATTGATGGCGCGGGTGGGTCCCGGCTACTACGAACAAGCCTTGTCACGTCCGCACGTCCGCGTAATGGACTTCACGGGACGGCCAATGAAAGGTTATGTCTTCGTTGATCCTCCGGGATTTTCGAGCGACTCGGAGCTTGCGGAATGGGCGCAACGCTGTCACGGTTTCGTGCAGTCTCTGCCGCCAAAGAAACCAGGATGAGCGCCGACCACGCCTCCGACCCACCGCGCTAGCGTGAAAAGCCAGGTGATGCGTCTCGCCATCGTTTCGGACATTCACGGAAATCTCCCGGCGCTTGAAGCGGTCGCCAAGGACATCGCGCGCCGCGGCGTTGATGCCGTCGTGAATCTGGGGGACAGCCTTTCCGGCCCCTTGTTGCCGCTCGAGACGGCGCAATTTTTGATGGACCAGCATTGGTTGCACCTCGCCGGAAACCACGAGCGCCAAATCCTTGCCGAGGACGGCGGGCAGTGGAGCGCCGCTGACGAATTCGCACGCACGCAGCTTGGCGCGAAGGAATTTGTGTGGATTTCCTCCCTCAGGCCGTGCGTTCGTTACAGTCCCGAAGTGTTGCTTTGTCACGGGACGCCGCGTAGCGACGTCGAATACTTCCTCGAAACGGTTGAACGCACCCACGTCCGTGCCGCCACTCAACGCGAGGTCGACGAGCGCCTCGGCGCAGTTGCAGGCGAACTCGTCGTCTGCGGACATACACATGTGCCGCGGTCGATCCGCGCATCGACAGGCCAGTTGGTCGTCAACCCGGGTAGCGTTGGCCAGCAAGCCTACAACGACGATGATCCGCATCCGCACGTCATCGAGACAGGCTCGCCTGATGCGCGCTACGCGATTGTGGACCGGCTGGACGATAAGTGGATATCCCTTCTCATTGCCGTCCCGTATGCTTACCAGGCAATGGCGAAGCTCGCACTGGCGCGTGAAAGGCCCGATTGGGCCCATGCGTTATCGTCCGGACGCATGTCATGAAGTCGGCCAGGCGATTTCATGCTGCATCGCACGGATGCGAAGCAAGCAGCCGACGAGTACCATACGGATTTCCGTAAGTGCCAGCCTTCCTCGCGAACAAGGAGCCCGCATGAATCCGCACCGACCTCTCATGACTCTGGTGTTCGCCTTTGGCATGGCAGCGTTCGCCGCGCCCGCAATTGCTGCCACGGCCTGCGACTCGTTGGAACATCGGGCATTCGACTTCTGGCTCGGAGAATGGGCAGTTCGAACGCCCGATGGCAAGCTCGCGGGAGTCAATCGCATCGCAAAGGAATACGATGGTTGTGTCATCCATGAGCGTTACGACACGGGTCGCGGCTATAGCGGCGAAAGCCTGAATATATACGACGCCGGGCGAAAGACGTGGCACCAGACCTGGGTGGACACTTCAGGCACCCTGCTGCTACTGGAGGGGGGCCTTCGCAGTGGAAGCATGTTGCTCGAGGGGCAAACCGTCGGAGCCGAGGCGCGGGCGATCAAACAGCGCATCACATGGACGCCGAACGCCGATGGAAGCGTCCGCCAATTGTGGGAATCTACCGACGCCAAAGGTCAGTGGAGTATTGTCTTCGACGGCACTTACAAGAGGAAGTAAAGTCAATTGTCAGACCACCGGCAGCTCGGACCGAGGCCATGAAGTTCACAGACCCCGCGCCATCCTTCAGCCGATGCGCGTCGTGAGCAGGCTCGCCTCGACCGACGAGGCGATGGCATTCGTGCGAGCACACGGGGTCGTCCTGGCGTCGGCAAAGGGGGTCGCTCCTCGACTTACCGAGTTCATTGCCGGTGAGCCCATCGAGGGCAACTGGTGGACGCATCCGCAGAGCCGTCAAATCTATGCCATCCTTGAGGCAGTCGCGGCATCAAGAGAGATACTGGTATGCCGACTTCTGGACGGCAAGATCACCCTGGTTCATCAGCGGCTCTGGCCGTCTTTGGTCAAGCTCGCCAAGCACTTCTCTCCGGAACGGTTGGCTCAGGTTCGAAACGAGCATACGGCGTCGGGACGCCACGTGAGTCACGAAATTCCTTTCCGGCAGTGGCTGCCTGCGGATGTTGCCGAGCAGGCCATGACAATCACGAACGAAGCTGCCCGCGCCGAATTCGGCGCCTGGCTGCCGAATTCAAAACCTGGTGTCGGGCGGGGCAGAACGGAGCGCGCCAGACCCTGACACCAATGGCTTCTGTTCGGCGGCCGCCCACTGGCAAGCCGGGTGGCGGTCCTCCGGTCAATCGTCTGGTATTCTTTTGCAATCCAACCGCAGTCAAGAGGAGAATGAAATGTCGAGTGTCGGATTTCACGAGTCAGTAAACGAACTTTCGGACGCGACCCGCGACATGCATCGCGCAATAGCTTCCCTGATGGAAGAACTGGAAGCCGTCGATTGGTACAACCAACGTGCTGATGCATGCAAGGATCAGGATCTCAAGGCGGTTCTCGAGCACAATCGGGACGAGGAAAAGGAACATGCGTCGATGCTTTTGGAGTGGATTCGGCGCAGTGACCCGGTTTTTTCGAAGGAGCTCAAGGACTACTTGTTCACCGAGAAATCGATTGCCCACAAGTAGCCGCGCGAGCACGTGTCGACCCTGAACCCCAGGTCGCGCCATGAAACTCGAACTCATTTCCCGACTTCCCGACTCCGGCGCGCATTCGACACCCCTGTTGTTCGTGCACGGTGCGTGGCACGGAGCCTGGTGTTGGGATGCGCATTTTCTGGATTTCTTCGCCAGTCATGGCTATGCCGCCCATGCGCTGAGTCTGCGCGGACACGGCACCAGCGAGGGGCGCGAGAATTTGCGCTGGATGCGCGTCGCCGACTACGCCGAGGACATAGCGGCGACGGTTCGGCGCCTGGCCTGCCCCCCTGCCTTGATTGGCCACTCGATGGGTGGATTTGTAGTTCAGCATTATCTACGGGAACATTTTGCGCCCGCCGCGGTATTGTTGGCTTCCGCGCCACCCGCCGGAGTTCTGGCCACGACATTGAGGATCGCCTTGCGGCATCCACTGGCTTTCGCCCAGGCCAATCTGACGCTCAGTCTGTACCCGCTCGTGGCCAGCGTCGAGCTGGCACGCGAGGCCTTCTTTTCAGAAGACCTGTCGGATGCGCAGGTGCGGGCCTACGCTGGACGGCTACAGGACGAGTCCTATCTGGCGTTTCTCGATATGCTCGCTTTAAATCTGCCCAAACCCGCCACGGTCAAGACGCCCCTCCTGGTGTTAGGTGGAGAACGGGATATCATTTTCCGGCCAGAGGAAATCGCGGCGACGGCGCGTGCCTACAATACCCAGCCCGGGATGATCGCCGACGTGGCGCACGACATGATGCTGGAAACCCGTTGGCAAATCGTCGCCGAGCGCATCCTGGCGTGGCTGACACAACGGGAGTTGCCTTGAAACCGCTCAGCGTCCGTGCCAGTAGCGCCGGCGTTGCTCACGCTCGGCGACGATGCGCGCTCCCGCCGCCGCCAGACGCAGGGTCAACGCACCGTCCCGGTCGGTGCGATGCAGAATCGCGCCACTGAGCCGATAACGCTCCACGACATCGGGCCGCGGATGGCCGAATGAGTTGCGATAACCGACCGGAAAGATCACCTCGCGCGCGCCCACTGCGGCAATGAACTCCGGAGTTGACGAAGTGCGACTGCCGTGATGCGGCACAAGCAGCACGTCGCTGCGCAACATTCCACCCTGGGCGTTGCCATAGCGCGCCAGCAACGCCCGCTCGGAACGGGCCTCGATGTCCGAGGTCAGCAGCGCGCTGCCATAGGCATTGCGAATCCTGAGTACGCAGCTCATGTCGTTGGTCTTGCGGGTGGGCGTCTCATATTGCGCCGCTGCCGGGTGCAGAATCGCAAATTGTACGCCGTCCCAATCCCATGCCTGACCGGCTTCGCAAGTGACCGCCTCGACCGGCGCCGCCGAAAGCGGATGTTCGAACGCCAGCGAACTCATCAGCCAGTGCACCGGCATAGATTCCAGCACCGACTCGGCGCCGCCGGAGTGGTCGGTATCCTGATGAGTGACGATCAAGCCGTCCAGGTGCTCCACGCCACGCGACCGCAGGTAAGGCACGATCACGCGATTGCCGCTGTTAGCTTCGAGCGTGTAGGCGGGTCCGGTGTCGTAAAGCAGATCGTGGGTGGCGGTCTGGATATGGATCGCCAAACCCTGGCCGACATCCAGCACGGTCAGTGTCACTTCGCCTGTGACCGGCCGCTGCGGCGGCACGAACAGCAGCGGCAGCATCAGTACCAGTCCCAGCCAGCGCGCCGGAAATCCGCGCGGCAAGAGCAGCCAGGCGCTGCCGACGAGTGCCGTCAACCAGGCCCAGGTCGGCGGCACATGTTGCTGCCAGACGGCACCGGGCAAGTCCGCCAGCCAACCCATGAACGCCATCAGCCAGGCAGTAACGAGATGCGCCGGTTCTAGCAGGAATCCGCACAGCGGCAAGGCCGCGAGAAGCGCCAGCGGGGTGATGACGAAACTCACCACGGGGATCGCAATCGCATTCGCCAGTGGCGAAACCAGCGAGAATTGCTGGAACAGCAGCAACAGGGCCGGAATCATGCTGATGGTGATCGCCCATTGTGCATGCCCCCACTCCGCCAGCCAATGGACGGAACCCAGGCGCGCGCTGCCTATGTAGAACAACACTCCGACGGCACCGAACGACAGCCAGAAACCCGCTGCCAGCACCGCCCAGGGATCCAGCAACAGCACCAGGAGCAAAGCCAGTGCCAGCACGCGACTGGGCGAGGCGCTGCGCTGGGTCCACAACGCGGCGGCGACGACGCCCAACATGTACAGAGTGCGCTGGGCCGGCACGCCGAATCCGGCGATCAGGCAGTAAAGCAACGCCGCGACGAAGCCGCCGACCACGGCGGCACGCTGCGCCGGAATTCGCAACATCAATGACGGGCTGCGCCGCCACAACCAGTTCAGCAGCGCATAAACGAGGCCGGCGAGCATCGTCACATGCAGGCCGGAGATGCTCATCAGGTGGGTGATGCCGGTTCGCGAAAATACTTTCCACTGCTCGGCCTCGATGGCGCGCTGGTCTCCGACGGCCAGCGCGATCAGGATGCCTGCATAGGGTCGCTCGGGAAGCGCCTGCAGAAATCCGTCGCGGATATTCTCGCGCATGCGTTCGAGGTAATTCCTAGGCGTCATCACGAAGTCGTCACTGCGCAGGTTGTCCGGCGCCGGACGAATGTAACCGGTGGCCCGGATACCGGTCTGTAGCAACCAGGCCTCATAGTCGAAACCGTCGGGATTCAGATTGCCATGCGGGCGCTTCAGGCGCACCGTCAAATGCCAGCGTTCCCCGGCATGGACTTGCGGCGCGGCAGGAAGCGCATCCCGGCGCATCTCATCTGAATCCCGCCGGGAGCCGTGATACCAGGCGAGAGAAATACCGGACGGCACGACCGCGTCAGCCTGCTCGACCTTGAAGTCGAAGCGCAGACCGTTCTCAAAGCGCTGCGGCAGGCCATTGATCAAGCCGACGACACGGATGTCCCGACCCTCGCTGGCCTCCAGCAGGGCGTCGGAAAGTCGCTGCTGCGCCATCCCACCGGCCCAGGCGATACCGAACAGAAAAGCGCCGATCGGAACCAGTATCTTCGATTTGGGGAACCTGCTGATGAGCACAGGCATCAGCGTCAGGATCGCGCCGCCCAGCGCGAGCATGACAAGCAGGGAATACTCCGGCAGGCGGGCCTGCTGCTGCAACCAGCCGACGCCAACGGAAAACCCGAGAATGGACAATCGCATGCGTGAATTAGAGCAGATGCCGGGTGGTTTCCGCTAAAATCGGATTCGAGTTGACTATGCGAAAATTGATCAGAAGCTACCTCCCCGACGATCAGGCAATTCGCTCCAACCGCTGGCTGGCCCCGTTCGCCGATACGTTGCTGCACCCGCGTTTGTGGCACTTGAACCGCCGTTCGGCCGCGGGCGCGGTTGCTGTCGGCATGTTTTGCGGGCTAATTCCAGGGCCCTTTCAGATGCTCGGTGCGGCAATCTGCGCGGTGATCTTCCGGGTGAATCTGCCGCTGGCGCTGATTGCCACTTTCTACACCAACCCGCTGACCATCCTGCCTCTATATGCGGTCGCCTTTGCGCTGGGCCAGCTGGCATTGGGCGAAATCGGCAGAGTCGCAGTATTTGCGCCGCCACCCGAATACGGCGCGGCAGGATTGCAAGCCTGGGCCAGTGCGCTTGTGGATTGGATGATCGGTCTGGGCATGCCGCTAGCATTGGGTCTGGTGCTGCTGGCGTCAATGCTGGCGCTGCTCGGCTACCTCGCCGTGCGCATCCTCTGGCGCGCCTATCTGATACGCACCTGGCGCCAGCGCGCCGCCACGCGCCAGGAACGGAGAACATAAGCATGGATATTTTCGGCGAACGCTCCAACCGCCGGATTTTTTTCAGCTTCTTCTGGTCACTGCTCGGCTTTCTGGCCATTCTGTTTCTGGGTACCTATGGTTACAAGATCATCGGCGGCGACCGGTACTCCTACCTGGATGCCCTGTTCATGACTTTCGTCACGGTTACGACGATTGGCTATGAGGAAGTCATCGACCTGCACAATAATCCAGCCGGGCAGGTTTTTACCATGGTCATCGCCTTTGCGGGCATTGGCCTGATGACCTATTTTTTCTCGACGGTGACGGCCTTTGTGCTGGAATCCGACCTCAATACCACATTGCGGAGAAGGCGCATGGAAAAGACCATCAGGAAGCTGCGCAACCACTATATCGTCTGCGGCTCGGGGCGGGTCGGACGCAACGTGGCGGCGGAACTGGGAGCGACCAAACGGCAGTTCGTCGCCGTCGACGAAAACCTCGAGAACCTCGAATCGCAGCGCGAAAGAAAGCCGGGCCTGCTATATCTGCATGGCGACGCCAGCGACGAGGATGTCCTGATCGCAGCAAACATTGCCGAAGCTCGCGGCGTCTTCGCCGTGACCGGCGACGACAGCAAAAACCTGATGATCGGATTGACCGCCAAGCAGTTTAATCCGTCCGTGCGAGTGGTGTCGCGCTGCCACGATACGCGCAATGTGGAAAAGATGCGCAAGGCAGGAGCGGACGAAATCGTCCTGCTGGATTTCACGGGCGGCATGCGCATCGTTTCGGCAATGATCCGCCCGCATGTGATTTCGTTTCTCGACGAAATGTTGCGCTCGGAAAACCAGCTACGCGTCGAAGAGGTGCTGATACCCAGTGAGTTCAAGGCGCGTCCGCTTGGCCCGCTGTTGCTGCGGAGCGGGGATTACGTGCTGCTGGCGGTGCGGACGCCCGGCGACTCGATTTTCAACCCGCCGCGCGACTTCATGCTGGAACCTGGGTATCGATTGATCGCCATGACGACGCCGCAGGGCCGGCTGCAACTTGAAGCGGCCTTGCTGCACGGCACGCTCTAGCGACCGCGGTTCGGCGCAATGCATTAGTCGGCGCGCAGCACTCCATCATTGAGGCGCAGGATGCGTCCGGCACGCGCCGCCAGTTGCATGTCGTGGGTCACGATGATGAAACTGGTGCCGTGGCTGAGATTCAGCGCCAACATCAATTCGAAGACTCCTTCGGCGGTATGCCGGTCGAGGTTGCCGGTGGGCTCGTCGGCCAGCACGCAGGCAGGCCGCGTGACCAGGGCGCGCGCAATCGCGCAGCGCTGGCGTTCGCCGCCGGAGAGTTCCCCCGGAGCATGCGTCAGACGGTGGCCGAGCCCGACCTCCGCCAGCATTGCGCCGGCCTGTGCCATCGCCGCCGGTTTGTCCATGCGCCGGATCAGGAGCGGCATGGCGACGTTTTCGAGCGCCGAGAACTCGGGCAGCAGGTGATGAAACTGGTAGACAAAGCCAAGGCTTTGGTTCCTCAGTTGGCCGAGCTCAACTTCCGACAACGTGGCCAATTCTCGCCCGAGCACACTGACGCTGCCCGCGGTCGGCGTATCGAGTCCGCCCAGCAGGTGCAACAGCGTGCTCTTGCCTGAACCGCTGGAGCCGACGATGGCGACGCGTTCGGCGCGTCCGATGCTGAATTCGACGCCGCCCAGCACCGGCACCGCGACCGCACCCTGGTGGAAGACCTTGGTCAGGCCGCTGCAGGCTACGACGGCTTCACTCATAACGCAAAGCCTCCGCCGGATTAACACGCGAGGCGCGCCAGCTCGGATACAGCGTCGCCAGCAAGGTGAGCGCGAAGGACACCCCGGAAACGATGCCGACGTCGCGCCAAAGCAGGTCCGACGGCAGTTCAGAGATGTAATAGACGTCCTTGGCGAGGAATTGCGTCCCCAGCAGGCGTTCGATCGCCGGCACCACCACATCGACGTTGAGCGCCAGTGCCACACCGCCACCGACGCCCAGCACCAGACCGATGCAGCCGATCAGCGCACCCTGGACGATGAAAATCTGCATGATGCTGAGCGGTCCGGCGCCGAGGGTTCGCAGGATGGCGATGTCGGCCTGCTTGTCGGTCACCGCCATCACCAGGGCCGAGACTATGTTGAACGCCGCCACCGCGACGATCAGCAGCAGGATCAGGAACATCATGTTCTTTTCGATCGCCACCGCCCGAAAGAAATTGGCGTGGTTGCGCGTCCAGTCTGAAACCGCCAGCTCGGGATCTATGTATCGATACAGTTCGCGAGCCACGCGGGGCGCCGCGAACAGGTCATCTATCTTGAGGCGCACGCCGGATACGCGATCGTCCATACGATACAGCTTCTGTGCATCATTGAGATGGACCAGGGCGAGCGTGGCGTCGTACTCGTACATGCCGACCTCGAAGATGCCGACCACCCTGAACTGCTTCAGTCGCGGCAGCAGCGCCGCCGGCGTCACCATGCCCTGCGGGGCGATCAACGTCACCTTGTCGCCGGCCGATACTTGCAAGGCGCGCGCCAGTTCGGCGCCGAGGATGATGCCGAATTCCCCGGACCGCAATGCGGCGAGGTGGCCGCTCTTCATGTGCTGTTCGAAGTCCGCGACCTTTTCCTCCGATTCCGGCAACACGCCACGCACCATCGCCCCACGCACCTGCTGGTCGAACGACAACATGCCCTGGGCCTGGACATAAGGTGCCGCGGCCCTCACCAGAGGATGTCCGGCCGCGCTTTGGGCCACCTTGTTCCAGTCATCCAACTCGCCGCCGGCCGGTCCGGTGATCTGGAGGTGCGAAGCGACGCCGAGGATGCGCGTGCGCAATTCCTTCTGGAATCCGTTCATCACCGACAGCACCACGATCAGGGCAGCCACGCCGAGCGCGATGCCCAGCATCGAGATCAATGAGATGAAGGAAATAAAACGGTTGCCGCCGGCGGCACCGTCGCGCTTCTTGGCGCGCGTGTAGCGCAGCCCGACCCAGAGTTCGTAGCGCATGGAAATAATCGGCCGGGAACCTGCGCCGTTAGTGGGTATCCTGTCTAGTCACGCAATATCTGTCCAAAACTCATTTGGAGTTTAACCCAAATCTCGGACCTATCTCCAGGGACGCCGACTTGGCAATTCGGGTCAGGCGGAATTCAGGAGGGCGAGAGGCGCTCCGGTCAGGCTTGCGCGCCGGAACTATCTGACCCGGTACCCCGCGTGGCAGGCCACGCACTGGGCGCTGACGCCGGACAAAGCCTCGAAGACCGGTTTCATGTCGTTGGTGGCGGCCGCATCCCTGACGGCCAGAGCCAGGCGGCTGGCACTGCGGTGCATTGCCGTTCCTGCCGCCTGCATTCCTTCGGGCATGTATCTGGCAACCTCATGGGCGCCATGCAGGGCCATGGAACTCATGCCTAGCCGTTGCTCTGCGATGTCGCCGGCCTGGTCGAACTCCTGCTTTGCCAGCGCTTCCTGTATCTGCTGCAGCGCCAGCAGATGGTCACGCATATTCGCGAGCGTATGCTCCCTCAGGCGCGAGGGAAAATGCACAAGCTGGCGCGTGTCCTTCATCGACGCCTGGACATTTTTCGTGGCTGACTGCTTGGCCGCCGTGCCCTGATTCTGCGTCATGTGCTGCATGTGCGTCGCCGGGTCATGTTCCTGCGCCTGCGCATACCCAAGGCCTACGGCTGCGACGACCGCAACCATTGTCAGCTTCTGGTTCATGCTCGATCTCCTCGGTGTTCTGGTGTTGCAATAATATGCGGGGCGAGCGCCCCTCTCTGCCGTATGCTTCAGATCAGTTGGATCGGACCGGTTCGGTGGTGTGAAACCCTCAAACCGCGCCTCAGGACCCCAGGCAGTTCTGCACCTGCAAAGCCTGTAGCACCCTACCGCTGCGCTCATCCTGCACGAACGCGATCACGCCCAGTCGCCGCCGAACCCACTCGGCCGGCAGCTCAATGTTACGCTGGACCCGCGCGGCGCCGCCGGCGAGGCGCACGGGTCCGATCCAGGCGCGCACCACATGATCGTGAAGCAACGTTTCGCCGCTGTTTTCACCGCGCGTCACCTGCGATACCAATCCACTCTCGGTAACGGCGAGGTACAACACGGCCGCAGAGCTTGCGACCGGGGTCGTCGCCTCGGCGCTGAGCGCCGCCGCCCCGCTGGCGGAAAGCCCGGCCTGCAACCTGATGGCGGCCGCTGGCGGCAAGGCATTCAATCGTCGCACCTGTTCACGAATTCCTTCCTGGGTCGAGCGCAGTTCCGCGCCGCCGACGAAGTATTGCGGCGTATATACAACCTTCTGTTGATTTGCGCGTACCAGCCAACTTTGGCGCTCGCCGAAGACAGCCTGTGAGTATGGATCCTTCCAGCCGATGTAATCCCAGTAGCCTACGTGCAACGCCAGCGGCACCGCCACGGCGGCCGGATCCAGAACCTGACGCAGCCGACTGAGTTGGCGATCTGCCGGCGGACAACTGGAACAACCTTCGGACGTGTACAGTTCAACCAGGGCCGCCGTCTGCGGCCCGCTGCGCGAGTCGCACGCCGAATACGCCGTCGCCGGCACTGTAGTCGCGAATGCCGCAAGCAGGCCGCGAATGACAACAAATCTATGCCAACACATTTGTGTGGGTTCCGCTGGCGCTGATCGAAGACCGGCGCTTCATTGGTACAAACTCGGAAAGTGCTGACGCAAATACTGTAGCTTGGGCATATCGTTATAGACGATGTAGGGCTGAGTGGGATGCAGGGCGAGGTAGTTCTGATGATATGCCTCGGCCGGATAAAACTGCTGCAGTGGTGCCAGCTGAGTGACGACAGGCCTCGAAAACGCATGCGCGGCGTTCAACTGCTCGATGTAGCTTCGAGCGGCGGCCTGCTGTTCGGCGCTGGTATAGAAGATCGCCGAGCGATATTGACTGCCGACATCCGGCCCCTGACGATTGAGCTGGGTCGGGTCGTGAGCAGCGCTAAAGAACACCTGAAGCAATTGCCGGTACGTCACTTGCTCCGGATCGAAGCGAACGCGTACCGATTCGGCATGCCCGGTATTGCCACTCCCAATTTGGTCGTAATGGGCCGTGGCCGCCTCCCCTCCGGCGTAGCCAGACTCGACTTCAGCGACTCCCCTGATGTGTTTGAACACCGCGTCCACACCCCAAAAGCACCCACCCGCAAAAATTGCTGTCTCCTGGACAGGCGCCGCCGCGGCACTCAAGGCTGCGCCAAGACCGAGCAGGAGAACTCCGCCCCCACCGCGGATCATGCGGCAAATGCGCCGGATGAAGAGGTTGCTGACCCCAAGATATTGCGCCATCGAAACTCTCCAGCTTCGTTGAAATCGTCTGTTCAATCGGATGGCACCACTGCCGCCGCTAGTCGAATCAGGAATCATCTGCGGCGCATCCTGCACTGCCGCCAGTCTCCTGGTACGAACCCACTGCCGGGAAGCTTACATGCAATTTCGCCGTGAAAGTGGAAATTGGCCTGGAAGGACCGATGCGCCTAGCTGCGGGTGGGCATATTGACGGCCTCACTTCGCGCATCACTGCTTGCGTTCCCCGACGTGGATTTGAAACGTGGCCTGGGTATTGCCCTGCATTGGATATTCCAGGGATACCGAATCATGATGCAAATTGCCTGGCATGCCGATAATCCGCCCGCCGCATTGCCAGAGCATAACGTCGAATGCGCCGGTTGCCTCGTCCTGATGACGCTTTTGCCCACCGGGCGGGCCCAGCGACTCTATCGCGCACGTCGTCGAACGGCACTGCCTAACGATGTTGGCGTTTGGGCCTCCTGGCCTGTGGATCGCAGGAGAGCACCAAAGTGGTGACGACTAGACCGCTATGTTAACATCCGCACATGCCTTTCCATCTCGTTCTTCCCGGCCTGCTCTGGCCGCAAAAGGCGCTTCGCGATACTGCCCACGACCTCCTGCTACCCAACCTGTCCTGGCTGCTGGGGCGTGGACGACTCGACTTGCAGGACCCATTGCCCCTGGAGAACTGGTTGTGCCGCGAGTTCGGCTGCTATCGAGACCAGCAGTCGCCTCCAGCCGCTGCTTTGCGCCTGCTCGGCGAGGGAGGAAGTCCCGGCGCTGATATCTGGCTGTGCGCGGATCCCATGCATATGCGAATCGAACAAGGCCGAGCCCGTCTGCTTGGCAGCGATTTGGCCATCTCCACCGCAGAGATGCAGCAGTTGGCGGATGCCCTGATCCCTTTCTTCACGGAAATCGGCGCGTTCCAGACGGGCGTGCCCGGACACGGCTATCTGCGTCTGAACAAGATGCCGCGCCTGCTCGCCAAGCCGCCGTCCGCAGCCGCGGGTCGTGGCACGCTGCTGCCGGCGGGCGAAGATGCCGCACTCTGGATGCATCTCGGCAATGAAGCGCAGATGCTGCTGCATGCCCTGCCGCTAAATACACGGCGCGAAGCCGCCGGGCGGCCCCGGATCAACTCGCTGTGGTTCTGGGGTGCCGGCAGCTTGCCAGCCTCGACGGCCACCGCGACTGCCGCTGCCGTTGCCGGCTACCAATCCATGCGCGGCGATCAGCCGCTACTCAAAGGCCTGGCAAAGTGGGCCGGAATTGCCCACTACCCGGCCGTCTCCAATCCACCGACGTCACTTGGCCCGCGCGAGCCGATCCTGCTGTTGCTCGATGAACTGCAACAGGCAGCGCAGACGCTCGACGCCGGTGTCTGGCGTGACGCGATCATGGGCATTGAACAGGGCTGGCTAACAAGGCTCTGCACGGCTTTGCGCTCGGGTCGTCTCGACAGTCTGCGTCTCACCGCCCTGGGCGACGAAGCCTGTCTGGAGGTCAGGGTGACGCGATCCGATGCAATGAAATTCTGGCGGCGTCCCCGACCCTTGCACGAAATGGATTTCGGCCAATGACCCGAATTTCGACCCGGCGCATCCCGCTCAAGTCCAGCATGATGCTCGAACAGCAGGGTGTGACGCCGCTCCTGGCGCGGTTGTATGCTTCCCGGGGAATTACCTCCGCGGACCAACTCGACACACAATTGTCGGCTTTATTGCCGCCGACGCTGTTGCGCGGTAGCGATGAAGCCGCCTGCCTGCTGGCCGATGCCATTGCCGCGCGGCAAAGCCTGCTGATCGTTGCTGACTATGATTGCGACGGCGCCACCGCCTGTGCCGTCGGCCTGCGCGCGCTCAGATCCTTCGGCGCGACGGTGGACTATCTGGTGCCGAATCGTTTCGAGTATGGTTATGGCC
>Ga0163199_1001033_pt1 | contig 17337 bp, 12 predicted proteins | sample PL_2010_150m_FD_113537 | JGI IMG/M metagenome (GOLD analysis project Ga0163199, IMG submission 113537) | Freshwater microbial communities from Powell Lake, British Columbia, Canada to study Microbial Dark Matter (Phase II) - PL_2010_150m | ecosystem: Environmental > Aquatic > Freshwater > Lake ...
ATATTATTGAGCATCGCGTGCTCGTATGTGGCGAGCAACTACAACAACGCGATGGACATCATCCAGCTCGTGTTCGGCTTCGTGAACGCGCCGCTCTTCGCCACGTTCGTGCTCGGCATGTTCTGGGCGCGCACGACTTCACACGGCGCGTTCTTCGGCCTGCTTGCCGGCACCGGTGCCTCCGCCCTCTTCCATGCGACCACGCTGGCTGTCGGGAATGCTCCCGGGATCAAGGGCGGCTACCTGGGCGTTCTCGCCGTCTTCCCGAGCGAGATGGCCCAGAACTTCTGGCTGGCCACGGTCGCATTCTGCGTCTGTTTTTTCCTGACCCTCTTCATCTCGCTGGCGACCAAGCGGACGAAGAGCGACGAGGATCTCAAGGGCCTTGTCTATTCCCTCACGCCGAAACTCGTCGATGAGGAGAAGGAATGGTATCTTCGCCCGGCATTTCTGGGCGTCGTTCTCCTTGTCGTCTGCGTCATCATGAACATCATCTTTTGGTAACACTAATATAATCCTATGGGCCTAGATATCCGACTTCCAATTGGCATGATGTTCAGCCTGATCGGCGCACTGCTCGCCGTCAGCGGCTTCTTCACTCGTGACGACACGGCGATGTATCAGCGCTCGCTGAATATCAATGTCAACCTCTGGTGGGGGCTGTTCCTGCTGGTGTTCGGGCTGCTCATGCTCTTCCTTGCCCGGCGGAAGAGCTGAGCGCTCGCCCCGGCAGTTCCCCGACAGAACTCAAATTCCCCCCATGAGAACAAGTAGACGATCCCCCGTTTTCATTTCACGTCTGGTGATGACCAGACATCCTGGCACGGGAGGAAATCGATCGAGACGACATTTGGTAGGGCGGGATCGCCGAGCCCGCCGACTTCTATCGACGGACGCCTCGGCGAGGCATTTGCTTCGCTGCGCTCCCCGCTTCGCGGCTGCCTGCGGCAGGCTGTCTCCCTTCGGTCGGCTCTACCATTGCGGGTTGGGGCATTCATTTTCCTCGCTCCACCAGTTTTTATTGATGGCATCAGGATGTCTGATGATTTCTGCCGTCCTGCTGACAGGGTGGGGGACGTGTTGTGCCGCTTCTCCCGGATTCGTCACCTTGGAAAAGGATGCTGGCGTCTGGTGGTTCAAATCTCCCGATGGAAAACCCTTCCTCTCCATCGGAGCCAACCATGTCGAGCCGACCTATTGGCAGTCTCCGAACAATGAGAAGTTTGTCTCGGAGACCTATGGACCGGACTTCCTCCTCCCGGATGGCAACATCCGTGACGGCTCGCCGTCCGCTGCCAAGTGGGCAGAGCACATCGCCACGAATTTCAAAAACTGGGGGTTCAACACGTTCGGCTTCCACAACCCGCCTTACACCAGCCTCCATTCGGCGGGCGTCCCCTATTATGTCGTCCAGTTGGATATTCCGACTCCATGGGGATGGAACATGTCGCGATCCGAACTGCTGAGGGCGCTGAAGAAGCGGCCCGTTGATGTCTTTAGCGACGAATTTGCGGCAATTGTCGAAGCCAATGCGTTGGAACAGGTCAAGCCTCGCGCGAATGATCCGCAGGTTTTGGGCTATGCCTATACCGACGGCCCGCCTTGGACGGTCGATGACGACAAGGATCCGGCCGTGCATGAAAAACTCAATACCGCTGAAAAAGTCCTCCACCCCTGGGTTCTGGTTTTGATGTCCCAACCCGCCAGCGCAAAGGGGAAACAGGCGTGGATCGCAATGATGAAGGAACGGTATCCTTCTGCGGAAAAAGCGGGAGCGGTTTATGGTGTGAACACCCTCACATGGGATGCACTCGCCGCGACGACGACTTGGACAACTATTTCCGATCCCGCAAAAGCGGCGGATGACAGCCAGGCGTTCCTCGAAAAAATCATGCGCCAGTGGTATGCGGTCCGAAAGAATGCCATCCGCAAGTATGATGCGAACCATCTCATCCTGGGTGACAAGCTGAATATGAACCGGGACAGAAAGCACCCCGGGGAACTCGCACGGAGCCTTCACCTCATGAAGGACTACGTGGACGTGATCAATATCCAGTATTACGCGCCTTTCGACGAGCAGAAGGACACGCTGGATTTCCTTTACAAGGAGTCACAACTGCCCGTCCTCAACGGGGATACCGCCTGCAGTCCCCTCTGGGAGGACAACCCTGTCACCAACACGGAATTTTATGGAAAGCTCGGCCAGACGTATGCGGACCACGTCACCAGGCTTTTTGGTTTGCCCTACTTCGTCGGCTGGCACCACTGCGGCTACATGCGCGGGCTGCGCCAGCCGTATATCGAAGCTGTGAAACGCGGGGACAAGAAGACCGTCGAGTTCTACGAAAAGAGCAAACACACCTACCGCGAGGGCTTTGTTTCGGAGTTCGAGGAGCCGATTGATGCGCTTGTCAAGCCGCTTGGTCTCGCCATTCAGAATTGCGAGAAAGTGCACCGTGAATCGGGTGGGGCGCCCTGAAAAACGACTTAAAGGACGCAGAGGACGAAAGGCTTCTCTCAGTTACTGAATCTTAGCTTTTTCATGGTTGGTTGCCGCGGAAGGTTAAGCGGGCTCGGGTCATGCGTTCGCGAAGTCCGCCCTCTTTGAGGAAATCCCGCTCCAAGCGACGGAGTTGCTGGTCAAGCAGGTAGTTGGTCAGTTTGATCAAGCCGATCATCACATTGGCGGCGATGGCAGGGTCGGTGTGCTCGATTCCTTTCTTGAAAGTGTCGTAGTTGGCATTCGGTTGGCGGTTGAGCTCGCGGAGGCGTCGGGTGTGGGAGTGTTCTTTCGGCCATTCCGCGAGGCTGCGCACGCGCAGGAAGTCTCGGTAGTCTTCGAGGAGCTCCTCGAGGCTCGCCCGGGCGACATTGGTGAGTTTGATCTCGGTTTCCTTGGAAGTGCCGCTGGCTTGGCTGCCTTCAAGGATGTTCTGTTTGCCCGAGCGGGCGGCTTGCACCATCTGGTCGGTAGAGCGGGAGCGTTTATCCACGAATCGGTCGCAAAAGCGCACGGTGCCGTCATAGACGATGCGGGCTTTCTGAAACGAGATGAGTTCTTCATAGCCGCCGTGGGGCGGGATGAAATGGCTTCCCCCTGAAGGAATCGACTGAAGGGACGCAGGGAGCGGAAGATTTTCGTCCTTTTCCGATGTCCCTTTTGTCTTTTTGTTATTGCGCTCAGGCATCTCCAATCTGCCGCATCCTAAACGAACCAAATGCACCTCGCGAGGTGATTTCCAGATAATTCAAAATTCCTGATCGACCGGGTGAACCTTTTGCCCTGATCTTTACACATAGATGGATGGAGGTGTCTTCCTCTCCAGATTTTTTATGAACCCAGCCATCAACCATTCTCCACCCGATCTGGAAGACCTCTTCTGCAGATGTGAGGGGGATTTGATGCGCTATTTTTCCCGAAGGCACGACGGGAACGGGGTGGCTCGGGATCTGGTCCAGGAGACGTTCGCGCAATTTGCACGGGCCGTGCAGCAGAAGCAGGAGTTGAAATGTGCCAGGGGATATCTTTTCGGCATTGCCCGCCACCTGAGCCAGCGGGTGTGGACGCGGAGGCAGAGCGAGCCGCTGCCTCTGGATGAGGAATCCTCCTCGGTGGCCATGCCCCAGCCCGACGACCGGATCGAGGAGGCGAGGGAGTCCATTGCCGCTTTACCCGCCCTCCAGCGCGAGATTCTGGATTTGAGGTTCGCTCAGGATCTTTCCTATGCCGAGATGGCCGAGGTGCTGGGGATCCCCGTGGGAACCGTTCGCTCGCGCCTTCACAACGCCATCGCCCAGCTCCGGCTCCGCCTAGAATCCGATATTCTCCAATTCCCACCATGAAATCGCTACAATCACTGATTATCGACCGCCATTTCGGAGAGCTCTCTCCCGAAGACGCAACAATCCTGGAAGCCCGCCTTGCCGCAGAGCCGGCGGCTCAGGCCGAAGCCAAAAAGATTCTCGCAACTCTTGCCACAGTCCGCCGGACGGTGCTCGCGCATCCGGAACTCGCGCAAGTCACGGAGCAGGCAGTCGAAATACGGCCCTCTTCAGCTCATGGCAACTGGCTCGCTCTCGCTGCGGCTGCCGTCTTCTTGGTCGCACTGAGCGGAACGGTGGGATTTTTGGCAGGACAGGCCTCGCCATCCGCCAAGTCCGTCCAAGCCACCGTCCCGGTCGAGAAGAGCCCGTGGACACACTACCGGATCGCGTCGAATCCCGGTGCCGCAGGCTTTCAAATCGTCCGTCTCGAAAATCAACAAGCCAACTAAACAAATGAAAAAAACATCCCTTATTCCCTTGCTTGCCCTCTGTCTGAGCGGCTGTCTCCCTGAAGATCGGTTCTGGTGGTCACCGGACGGACAGGAGACTGCTGTGCTGTCGGAAGGTGCATTGTATCTCGTCAAGCCCGATGGCGAATTGGGGAACCCGGTTCAGGGCGGAGCCGCAGATAAGGCCATAACTCCCACGTCGCTGAGTTGGCGGCCGGACGGGAGCGGGTTTGTTCTGTGCCGGGAACGAAAGATCGCTTCGTGGGATGAAGTCACCAAGCTGATCCCGCCCGCCGAGGCATCCAGGGTGGAATTGTTGGCTCGCGCCTTGCCAGCTCTGTTGGAGGGTGCCGAGAAAATGGCTGTCCAGCCAAACGACGCCGAAACTCTGCTGACCTCGGTCGTCTCCGGGGATGGTGACATCCTTACGGCTTTGCTCCTTGCCTACCAGACTAACAAGGCGGCGGTGGGAGCCCTGCTTCAGAAGCTTCCGAAAGGAGCGGAACTGGTGGAAAGCCTAAATGGCGACGACTCCAGTTTCTCAGTCGCTGAAATTTGTCTGGTCCGCGTTCAATCGGGGAGGGTGGACGGGGAACCGGTATCATTGGCCCGAAGCTTGTTTGCCATGTCTCAACCGAAAGTGTCTCCGAAAAATGGCGCCGTCGCCTGGCTTCAAACAGGGAATAAGAGCGCGTCGGTCGAAGTCAGCACGCTTGATGGAAAGGAACGCCTAACCGTTTGCAAATCCGCCAGGGCGACATTTGATTGGTCGCCGGATGGTCTCTCGCTGATCTTTGCCGCGCCAGTGGGCGGGAGTGGCGATTCACTCGCGAAAATTCAAAAATCGACCGTGATTCAGGAATCCGGCGACTTGGTGAAGACCGCATCCGGTGAGGGAACGGTGAATGGCCTTCCGGCTCCAGTGGACATGGGAATGGCAATTCTGCTCGATCCTCCCCGGCTGGAGGTCCTTCCGGATGGGCGTGTCCTATTTTCCAGCCTCCCGGCGAATCTTCCATCGGCGGGATCCGGTCCGGAGATCAATCCGGGATTGTCTATCCTCTCAGCGGATGGGGGAAAGCTGGCGGCGGTTCCAACCGCTCCCGGTGCACTTCCGACAAACCTCAGCTTTTTTACCGTCTCGCCGGATGGCAAGCAAGCCGCCGTGGTGGAGAGTGGAAACGACGCGGTCGCCGTCGTCGATCTGGCCACCGGAGCCGTCAATCTCATTTCTCCGTCACACACCGACTGGCAGTGCCGGACGATGCCGGCATGGAGGTCGTCCACCGAGCTGACTTTTGTCGCCCTTGGAAAATCCGGATCCCCGGAATGGATGCTCTGGAGCAAAGCCGGAGGCGTTCGCACGATCAGCGGAAAATGGCCTGCCGCCGCCACATCCGGCTGGCTGGAAAAACAGGAACCAAAAAAAGAACCCGCCACGACACCGGCGGCGAGGTGAAGGGAGGTTTCAAACCCGCCAAGGAATTTCACACAGCCCGCCACCGTCGGCCGTGAGGAAATCCTCGCCGTGCCGACACCACTCGGAACCCGGCTTTGTATCCAGACTTCATGATGCTGCGGGCCTATCGCTGCGGCTGAGATTCCTGTGGCGGGATTTGGCGTTTGAGCACGGCAGAGAGGCGGCCAGCGAGCCAGAGGTAATGATCGGATGGCAGGCCTTCAAACGCCCCGAATTCTCCTTCCGGCGGTTCGTTGGAACATTTAAAGATGGCTGTGCCCTCGTCCATCTCGTCGAACATCGCGACATAGAGCATTTCGCTCCCTGCTTGATAGAGGGCAATCCCCTGGCGCCAAAAAAAACCCCCTTTCTCCCGGGGAATTTCCTTGCCGGGTAGCTCGTGCCGGAGTTTTTGCATATTGTTCCAGCGGAATCCCGGAAAGATGACAGGCATGTAGGCGATGTTCTTTTCCTTGCACCATGCCAGGTCGGGCTTCGCCACTTTTTCCAATTTGTTGGCGAATTGGGGCGGGTGATATCGACCCACGCTCCACGGGCTTACGATGTCGGCCTGCTGCACGAGATCCAAAAGTTGCGGGTCCGGCATGGCGTCCGCCTTCATCTCCCTCCAATAATAGGGAACCCCAAGCATGATGGCGTTGCCTCCGTATTGGGGATCGTTCTTGAGAAAATCCACCAGCGCGGCGCATTCGCCTAGAGAATATTCGCGTGAATCGTTGAAGCCGACTCCCCAGATGGCAACGAGGGGTTTGCTGTTTTGGTGCTGGTAGGCGGGGTCTTTTGTCACCTCCATGCGATCGATCAGGCACTTCCAATCTTTCATCACAAGCGATTCGATCTCCCCCTCATGCAGGCCGCTCAGGTCATACATCACCGCCCATGTGCGACCGTTCGCATTAGCGGCAATCCTCACATTATCAAGAATGGCGTTTCTCGCGTCGAACGATTTGGGTTGCCGTGTCTCGGAGGCGAAACGCTGGAGAAAAACCCCGTCGATTCCGAATTCGGCCATCCATTTGAAATGGCGGTCCACCGTCCGGGGATTGTAGGAACTGAAAACCATGGCAGGTGATCCGTCGGCATTGCGGAACTCCGTGGGATACCGTTCCCCGGGACTCGTCTCCAGCATGTCGGGCCAGAGATCGATGGTGCAGGTTCCCGGCTTGAAGGTCCCCGGGCCATAGTGAACCCAGCCGTTGTCTGAGCCGTCTCCTTCTGCGAAAAACCAGCCTTGATATCCGCACATGAGCTTCCCCGCCATTGTCGAAGGGTCAGCCCCGCCGGAAGCGTGTGGACCGGAGAAAGGCGACATGCGGTCCCAGGCCTCTTCCCATGTCGTGGCAAGCGGGCCGCGCGATTCATCTCCTTCACCACGGGCACCCGGCGTCCATGCAAGGGAAAAAGCGAAAGTGAGGCACAGGACCAGGCGAGAAATAAATTTCATTCAGCCGATATTCTGTTCTCAAATTCGTCACGCCGCATCACAAAAACAGCAAGATTATTATTCCTGCAGGCGCCTCTTAGCCGGATTTTTCTGATTCGCCGGCCGTTTGCTCCAATCGCGGGAAGTTCCGCCGAAGTGCTTGCGGAAGGCGGTGCTGAAATGCTGCGAGAAGCACCTAATCTCATTGTTGATGGTGCGCCTTTTCCCTATAAGCGCCACCGATGAAAGTGTTTTCCATTTCTTTGATCCTGCTCGTTCTGTTTGGTTTTTATTCCCTTCTGCACTCCGAAACCACAGTTAGCCGCGAGCGGCAGCTTTTCAACGACGGATGGTTGTTCGCGAAGGGAGATGATCCGAGTTCGGCGCTGGTGGATTTCAACGATTCCAAGTGGCGCAAGTTGAACCTGCCGCACGACTGGGCAATCGAAGGGCCGTTCAAGTATGAGTATCCCGGCGAGACGGGGAAGCTGCAATACTGGGGGCCGGTCTGGTATCGGAAGCATTTTACTGTTCCCGCCGGGGACCGTGGCAGGCGGTTCTATCTCGATGTGGATGGTGCCATGTCGAATTCCACGGTTTTCCTGAACGGGCATGCTGTGGGTGGCTGGCCTTATGGTTATGCGTCATGGCGTGTGGATCTGACCCCGTTCCTCAAGCCTGGTGAAGAAAACACTCTGGCCATCCGGCTCGCCAATCCCCCCGAATCGTCGCGCTGGTATCCCGGGGCGGGGATTTACCGGAACGTGTGGTTGGTGAAGACGGCTCCCGTGCACGTCGGCCAGTGGGGAGTAAGCGTCACCACGCCGGAAGTCACGAAGGAATCGGCGACAGTGGATCTGAAGGTGACTATGGACAACCGCTCATCGGTGGAGGCGGATCTAAAAATCACGACGCGGATCTTCGAAGCAGATGCTGGCGGTGCAAAAACCGGGGAAGCCGTGGCATCCGCCGGTCCGGCCGATTTGAAGGTCGCGCCGGGCGCGTCGGCAACCTCCGCCCTGAACGCAACGGTTTCCAATCCGAAGCTGTGGGATGTGAAGAGCCCGAGCGGGTATGTTTCGGTGACAACGGTCGAGCAGGACGGAAAGATCGTGGACACCTACACCCAACCCTTCGGCATCCGGACCATCGAGTTTACGGCAGACAACGGATTTTTGTTGAACGGCGAGCGCGTCCAGATCAATGGAGTCTGCAATCACCACGATCTGGGAGCCTTGGGAGCGGCGATCAACGTCCGCGCGATGGAGCGGCAGATCGAACTGCTGAAGGAGATGGGATGCAATGCGATCCGCACGAGTCACAATCCTCCCGCTCCGGAGCTGCTCGACCTGTGCGACCGCATGGGCATGCTGGTCATGGATGAGGCGTTCGACATGTGGGCGATTGCCAAAAAGAGCAACGATTACCATACGTTCTTTCCTGAGTGGCACGAGAAGGACCTGCGGGCCATGATCCGCCGCGACCGGAATCATCCCAGCGTCATCCTCTGGAGTGTGGGCAACGAGGTTCATGAGCAGCTTGACAAGACAGGGCCGGAACTCGCCGCGAAGCTTGCCGCGATCGTCCGATCCGAGGACCCGACCCGGCCCGCCACCGCCTGTTGCCATCGCGCGGATGTCGCCACAAACGGCTTTCAAAAAGGACTCGATGTTTTGGGCTACAACTATAAGCCGATGTATTATGGTGACTTCCAGAAATCGAACCCCGGCCGCCCGATTCTCGGCAGCGAAACGGCGTCGGCATTGAGTTCCCGGGGGGAATACTTTTTTCCTGTGACCCCGGCGAAGGAGGACAGCATGTTCAACTTTCAGGTGAGTTCCTACGATTCCTACGCGCCGATCTGGGGCACCAAGGCCGAGGGCGAGTTCAAAGGGCAGGAAATGTTTCCGTTTGTCGCCGGGGAATTCGTCTGGACCGGCTTCGACTACCTTGGCGAGCCGACCCCATACAACCAGGATGCCACGAACCTCCTGAACGCCAGCAACCCGAAAGAGAAAGAACGCCTGCAAAAGGAGCTCCGGAAGCTCGGCAAAGTGGAGGTCCCGTCGCGCAGTTCCTACTTCGGGATTTTTGATCTTGCGGGATTCAAGAAAGACCGTTTCTACCTCTACCAGTCACACTGGCGACCGGAACTCCCGATGCTCCACATCTTCCCGCATTGGAATTGGCCGGAGCGCGTCGGCCAGGTGACCCCGGTCCATGTTTATACATCCGGTGACGAGGCGGAACTCTTCCTCAACGGGAAATCACAGGGCCGGAAAAAAATGGGGGAATACGAATACCGCCTGCACTGGGATGACGTGATCTACGAGCCCGGCGAACTGAAAGTGGTCGCCTACAAGGATGGAAAGGAATGGGCGCAGGAGGTCGTCAGAACGACCGGGCCAGCGGAAAAGGTGATGCTGCAGCCCGACCGCGCAAAGATCCGTGCTGATGGGAAGGATCTGTCGTATGTCACGGTCACGATCGCCGACAAGGACGGCGTTCTTGTTCCCCGCACCAACAATCCTGTGAAGTTTGAGATTTCCGGGCCAGGAAAAATCCTGGCGGTGGACAACGGAGACGCCACCAGCTTCGAGCCGTTCCAGGCGAAGGAGCGCAAGGCATTCAACGGGCTAGCGCTTGTCGTCGTCCAATCCACAAAGGAACCCGGACGGATTGTTCTGAAAGCCACCTCGCCGGACTTGAAAGCGAGCGAGGTGAAAATCCAAGCCGAGTAAATGGCCTGTTACTGATTCGGGGCAGGAGCGACATGCTCCAACAATGCCCCTCTCCAAGGGATCAGGTTACGCCCGGACGGCTGCCGCGCGCCGACGGAAGAACATCCAACCCCCTCCCGCAACGATCAGCAACTGCACGATCACCGTCGAGGCCTCAGGGACTGGAACCGGGCCAGGGTTGACGTCGTAGGTGTAGGTGAGGGTGAGCAATGTGTTGGCGGTTGTATTCGTGTAATTCTCAAGGATGTTGCCACCAGTTTTGCCTAGATTTGGATACATGTTGACCGTAAATGTCGCGTTACCGCTTCCCTGGTAACCGCTCAAATCGCCAGTTATTGGGACGATATCATTATTTGCTAAAACCGGCAGACTGCCGATCGTGAAAGTTTTTGTGGTATGGGCTGGCACAGAAACAGGAAGGCCTACACCCGCAGCCGAAACAACGACCGGCACAAGAGAAGTGTTATATCCGTCAAGCCCTGACCCACCGTTCAAATCGGTGAAAGACAAGAGATTTCCCCAAGAATTCACAATTGCAGCAACGCCTGTAGTGGCTTGAACTGTGAAGGTGCCTGCGTTCTGGACACTATAAATGGTCATACTCACGCCAGTGAGTGTGCCAAGACCTGTGTCGAACTTGTTGAAGGCAAAATCAATCCCAGCAAAAGTAGCATTCTGCGTAGAATTCTGAGTAATCGTCGCTGCATTGAGCGCGCTACCGGCGAGAAGGATTGCGGCGATGCCGGCAAGCGTTTTTGCGAGTTTCATATGAGTAACTTCGTGAGTGAGCAGTAGTGAATATCGTGCTGTATCAATGACGGTTAATTTGCTAGCATGGGGCCGAGACCGCAATACCCACAAGTTGGTATTTATCATGCCGTGAAATACTGATATAAGGAAATTGATTGGGTCTGTATCTTGGAAAAGCTGATCGCAGCCGTGAACACTATTGAGTTTCAGACCGATGAAGACTTAATCGCGCTAATCGGCAAGGTCGAGGGATGAGTCTTCTCGGATCGGTGGTGCCGTCAACGGGTTCTGTTACAATGGTCCATGGCATGCGGCTGCCATTCCGTTGGGACTTGAAAGATGGGCACCGGCAGTTAATGTCAAGGGCGGTGACGACAAAATGTTTCCAAAAGATTTTAAATCCTTTTCGAGTGGCTTGGCCTTGTGGCTTCTGGCCTTTGCGGTTTTGGCCTGTGCTGCGGGCGGAGTGCTGATTTACAAGAATCTGTTGCCCGGTTTGGGATTTTTGAGGAGGGTTGAAGTTGAGGCTCCGGGTGAACGTCCGGGCATTTCGGAATCCAGAGAGGGGTCCCGGCTGAGGGCCGAGCCATTTATACCTCCGATTGTATCCGGCGAGACAAACGCGCTACCGACGGCCAGGCCGTTTGTGCCCCGGCTTGTTTCCGGTGCGACAAACCCGGTGCCAACGGCGGGGCCATTTGTGCCTGCGATGGGTTCCGGTGAGACAAACGCCGATCAAAATGCGGCCCCCTTTGTTCCAAAAATTGCGGCGGCGACTCCGGGACCGGACGGCCGGACGGTCGAGCCGCCGAAAGCTCCTGCATTCGTGCCGTCGATCGGAACCGGTGCGGAAAACACCTTCCGGCAAGCCGGGCCTGTTGTGCCGGCGATCACTCCCGGCCCTGCCGCTTCGGCGACGCCCGCCCCGGCCCCGCCGGAGGTCGTCTCTGCTCTGCCGCCAAGCGATCCATACCAGGATCGGATTGCCGCTGCGGTGAAGACGTTTATGTCAGGGGATCGTTCCGGCGCGCGCGATCTGCTCGAAGGGATTGACCTGGTAAAAGCGAATTCGGCGCCCGCGTGGGAAATGGCCGGGCAACTGAAGGAATTCGACGGCGACAAAAAGGCGGCGGAAGATTTGTATACGCGCGGGATCGGGCTGTCGCCGACCGGGGGGCTCTTTTACCGGCGTGCGGTCCTGCGGCGGACGGCGGGAGAATTGCCGAAGGCCCTGGAAGACATGGAGCGCGCCGTGAACATGACGGCCGACAATCCGGTGTTTTCCAACGATCGGATTCTCCTTCTGATCCAGATGGGGCGCAAGGAGCAGGCGGGTTCGGAGATGAAGGTGCTGAGCGATCGGGGGGGGGATTCCTCCGGGTGGGCCTTCGGGTTTTGCGGGATGGCGCTGGAAAGAGGCGACTACGGCCTGGCGGCGAAACTGCTCACCCTGGCGAAGAGGAGCGTGCCCCCGGAGGTTTTCGAAGAGATGCTTCGGAACCCTGTGATCTCCCGCCACCAGTCGCGGCCGGAGATCATGCCGTTTTTCTTCAGCAACATCCATCCGTGAAATCCAGCGGCGCAACTTCTCCAGCGGGACAACGGACAGGTGGAGCGGGCACGGCTCCACTGCGGGCCTGGATGCTCGGGCTCATGGGGCTTGCCGGGTTCGGCCCGCTGATCATCCAGTTCTTTTTCAACCAGTGGAAGCAGGATGCCCACCAGTTCTTTCCGCTGGCCGTCGCCGGTGGAGCGCTGCTCGCATGGCGTGGCTGCTGCGAAGTGAGGGGGCCGCTTGAGCCGGGCACCCGGTGGATTGGCGTCCCGCTGATGCTGGCCTCGCTCGCAGTGCTTTTCCTCGCGGCTCTTTTCTGGTCGCCCTGGATGGGGTTGGCAGCGCTGCTGATCTGCCTCGCGGCGACGGCCTGGAGCCTGGGCGGACCCGCGCTGGTCCGCGCCCTCGTCCCGGCCGGGCTTGTGCTGCTCACCATCCTGCCTATCCCCCTCAAAATGGACGAGTGGCTTGCGCTGACGCTCGAACAATGGGCGGTGGCCGGGAGCAGTTGGGCGCTTTCTTTGCTCGGCGTGGGCCATGTTCTCAGGGGCAACGTGATCGAGATCCATGGCAGCCGCCTGCTGGTTGAAGAGGCCTGCAGCGGGATCGTCTCGGTGATCTTCATGACGTCGGCCTGCGTTTTCTACGCGATGTGGCGCCGCCGCTCCCTGCCAGCCCTGCTTCTCCTGTGGGTGGTCACGATCATCTGTGTTCTTGCCGGCAACATCCTCCGGATCACCTCCTCCATCTGGGTGCTTGTCAACCGCGGGATCAACCTTTTTGGGGGGTGGCGGCACGAGACCATCGGCATCGTGTTCATGCTTGCCTACCTGCTTTGCATCGTGCTGGCAGAAGCGGCGATCCCGCGAAGGGCGGCCCGTTCCTGCGGCGGGGCCGACAGGAAAGATTGGCGGAGCATCGAGGAATTGCTGCTGGGCGGCCGCCTGTTCCGGGGAGGAGTCCGGTTTCTGGCGGTGGCGCTGGCGGTCCTGGGGGTGCTCCAGATTTTTGTTTTTGCGCAGCGGAACCACTTCCGCCACCACGTCAATCCCCGGGAGATGGACGGGTCCGCGAAATTTTCCCTGCCCGAAGAAATCGGGGGCTGGCATCTCGTCTCTTCCTCGATACCGGCACCCATCCGCACCCCTTTCGAGGACGGGGTGTATTCGCATATCTGGGTTTACGAGCGGGGTGGAATCGTGGCGAACATTGCGCTCGACTACCCGTTCTTCTACTACCACGACGTGCGAATCTGCTACCGTATGAACGGATGGAACATCGCGAAGAGCACGCTGCATTCGGACGGCATACCTTGCGTGGAGTTCTCTCTCCTCGGCAAGGATGGCGGGAACGGGGTGGTGTTCTTCAGCACGGTCAATGAGTCTGGCGGGTGGCTCGACGAAGAGAATCATCTCTACTATGAGGGAGAAGGAGCCAGCGAAGGAGCCGGAGGTGTCTGGCAGCGGCTGTTCAACCGGGTGACCGCGATCCCGTTTTTCCGCCAGTTTGCCGAGGTCGGTGTCACCTACCGCATCCAGCTCATCGCCAGTTCCGGACGCGGATTCTCGGGATCCGAACTCCAGCAGCTTCAGAAACTTTTCGAGGAGGGCAGGGGGCTGCTTGTGAAACAGTTTGTCAAACCCACTCCGACCCAACGCAACAATCCGCAGTAATAATTCGGGAGGTTCGGGTGTCGTCAAAGCCGGTTTTCAGGAATGCCAAAGGAATGTCGTTGTTGCGATCGTGTGTTTTTTCCTATAAGCGCGGGCAATGAACGTCCCCCAAAAGCATTTTGTTCTGCTGGCCCTGTTTTGTTTGTCTTCGCTTTTGCGAGCCGCCTCTCCAGCGGGCAGGGATCGGGAGCTGTTCAACGACGGATGGCTGTTTGCAAAGGGAGATGATCCGGGTTCGGCGCAGGTGGATTTCAACGATTCCACATGGCGCAAGCTGAACCTGCCGCACGACTGGGCGATCGAGGGGCCGTTCAAATACGAGTATCCCGGCGAGACGGGGAAGCTGCAATACTGGGGGCCGGTCTGGTATCGGAAGCATTTTACTGTTCCCGCCGGAGACCGTGGCATGCGGTTCTTTCTCGATGTGGATGGTGCCATGTCGCACGCCACCGTCTTCCTGAACGGGCATGCCGTTGGTGGCTGGCCCTATGGCTATGCATCCTGGCGCGTGGACCTCACTCCTTTCATCAAGCCGGGTGAGGAAAACCTCCTCGCCATCCGTCTTGAGAGTTTGGAGAATTCGTCGCGGTGGTATCCCGGGGCGGGGATTTACCGGAACGTCTGGCTGGTGAAAACCTCCCCCGTCCATATCGGCCAGTGGGGAGTCAGCATCACCACGCCGGAAATCACGAAAGAATCGGCAACCGTGGACTTGAAGGTGACCGTGGACAACCGCTCATCGTCGGAGGCGGGTCTAAAAATCGCGACGAAGATTTTTGTGGCGGATACAAGCGGTGCAAAAACCGGTGAGGCGGTGGCATCCGCCGGACCGGTGGATTTGAAAGTCGCGCCGGGCGCGTCGGCAACCTCCGCTCTGAATGCCACGGTTTCCAATCCGCAGCTCTGGGATGTGAAGAGCCCGAACCGATATGTCTCCGTCACGACGGTCGAGCAGGACGGGAAAGTTGTGGATACCTTTGCGCAACCGTTTGGCATCCGTAGGATTGAGTTCACGGCAGACAACGGGTTTTTGTTGAACGGCGAGCGCGTCCAGATCAATGGGGTCTGCAATCACCACGACCTTGGCGCCCTGGGTGCCGCGATCAATGTCCGCGCGATGGAGAGGCAGATCGAGTTGCTCAAGGAGATGGGGTGCAATGCGATTCGCACGAGTCACAACCCTCCCGCTCCGGAACTGCTCGACCTGTGCGACCGCATGGGCATGCTTGTGATGGATGAGGCGTTTGACGCATGGATCAACCCCAAGCGGACAAACGACTACAGCACGCTCTTTCCCGAGTGGCATGAAAAGGACCTGAGAGCCATGATCCGCCGCGACCGCAACCATCCCTGCGTCATCATGTGGAGCATCGGCAACGAGGTTCATAAGGAACAAAAGACTCCAGAGGGTATGAAGATCGCGGGCGAACTCGCTGCAATCGTCCACTCCGAGGACGCGACCCGCCCGGTCACTGCCGGCTGCAACATGGCCGAAGCCGCGACGAATGGATTCCAAAAGCAGCTTGATGTCCTTGGCTGCAACTACAAGGCAATGAACTACGGGGAATTTCACGATGCCAATCCGGGATTGCCCATCATCGGCAGCGAAACCGCTTCGGCACTCAGCTCCCGCGGCGAATACTTTTTCCCTGTGACCGCAAAGAAGGAGGACGGCATGGTCAACTTCCAGGTGAGTTCTTACGACTCGTTCGCCCCCACTTGGGGAACTCGTGCCGAAGGCGAGTTCAAGGGGCAGGAAATGTTTCCGTTTGTCGCCGGGGAATTCGTCTGGACCGGCTTCGACTACCTCGGCGAGCCGACGCCTTACAACAAGGATATCACGATTCTGCTGAACGCCAGCAATGCCACCGAGAAAGCCCGCCTGAAAAAAGAGATTCAAGAACTCGGGAAAGTGGACATTCCCTCGCGCAGCTCGTATTTCGGCATCCTTGACCTCGCCGGGTTCAAAAAGGACCGTTTCTACCTCTACCAGTCGCACTGGATGCCGGAGCTCCCGATGGCGCATATCTTTCCGCACTGGAACTGGCCGGAGCGGGTCGGGCAGGTGACGCCGGTGCATGTCTATACATCCGGCGACGAGGCGGAACTCTTTCTCAACGGGAAATCGCAAGGCCGGAAAAAGAAAGGGCAATACGAATACCGGCTGCACTGGGACGATGTAGTCTACGAACCCGGCGAACTGAAAGTAGTCGCCTACAAGGATGGAAAGGAATGGGCGCAGGAGGTGGTCAAAACAACCGGTCCGGCGGAAAAGGTGACCCTGAAGCCCGACCGCTCGAAGATCCGTGCCGACGGAAAGGACCTGTCCTATGTCACGGTCACCATCGCGGACAAGGACGGCGCACTTGTTCCCCGCACCAACAATCCCGTGAAATTCGAGATTTCCGGTCCAGGAAAAATCCTGGCGGTTGACAACGGGGACGCCACCAGCTTCGAACCGTTTCAGGCAAAGGAGCGCAAGGCATTCAACGGGCTTGCACTCGTCATCGTGCAATCCACCAAGGAATCTGGGCGGATCGTTCTGAAAGCCACCTCACCCGGCTTGAAAGCGGGTGAAGTAGAACTCAAAACCGAGGCGAAAGCGCAATAGCGAAACGAAATACATTTGAATAAAAAACCATGCTTTTTACTTTGCTGGCGCTTGTGTCCTTGGCGGTGCTGGCGGACGAGTCGCACGTTGCGCTGGATAAGAAGGACGCCGGTGTTGATAACGACGATGTCTTGCTCTTTTCATTCTTTCGGGACAACGGGAAGAACGGAGTCTATCTGGCGGTCAGCGAAGATGGCGTGCATTTCTCACCTCTGAACGATGATATGCCAGTAATGAAGCCTGCTCCTTGGGAAGAGCAAAATATCACGCGCGATCCTTCAATGGTATTCCACGATGGGAAATTCTACGCGGTCTGGTCGTCGGGCTGGTCGGGGAAATGTTTTGGTTACGCGGAATCGAAGGATCTTGTCCATTGGTCGGAGCCGGTGAAAGTGGTGCCTCCATTTCCGGCTAATCAGATTCCGCGCAACACTTGGGCACCGGAAATCTGTTGGGATCCAGGACAGAAAAACTTCATGATTTTTTGGAGTTCGCAAATTAATGCCAAGCGAGAAAAGCAAATTTTCGTCACCCGCACAGTTGACGGGAAAGAATTCTCGGTGCCGGAATTGTCTATCAATCCAAATTTTAACTGCATTGACGGCTCGATGGCGTTGGACGACAGCGAGGATGCAGCCCGCTGGGTGATGATTTACAAGAATGCCGAGCCAGACGCCAAGAATCTATACGTTGCCACAGCACCCTCCGATTTTTCCTGTCCGTGGTCGCTGGAGCCAAACCCGATTGTCGGGCGTGGCACTGCTGTGCGTCCCAATGAATGCGCGGAGGGGCCATCGCTTGTGAAATGGAAGGGGAGTTGGTATCTCTAC
>Ga0163199_1001036_pt1 | contig 17294 bp, 12 predicted proteins | sample PL_2010_150m_FD_113537 | JGI IMG/M metagenome (GOLD analysis project Ga0163199, IMG submission 113537) | Freshwater microbial communities from Powell Lake, British Columbia, Canada to study Microbial Dark Matter (Phase II) - PL_2010_150m | ecosystem: Environmental > Aquatic > Freshwater > Lake ...
CCTGAGCGCCTACCGCCAGCGCCCGCTGGTGGTGGCCTTGCCGGAAACCCAGGAGCAGGTGCAAGCCGTGCTGCGCTGCTGTCATGCGCTGGATGTGCCGGTGGTGGCGCGCGGTGCCGGCACGGGTTTGTCCGGCGGCGCCATGCCACATCGCATGGGCGTCACACTGTCGCTGGCCAAGTTCAACAGAATTCTGCGTGTCGATCCCGTCAGCCGTAGCGCGGTGGTGCAATGCGGCGTGCGCAACCTGGCCATCAGCGAGGCCGCAGCGCCGCATGGCTTGTATTACGCGCCGGACCCGTCGAGTCAGATCGCCTGCACCATTGGTGGCAACGTGGCAGAGAACGCCGGTGGCGTGCATTGTCTGAAATACGGCTTGACGCTGCACAACATCGTCAAGGTTCGCGGCTTCACCATGGACGGCGCGGCGGTGGAATTTGGCGCCGACGCGCTGGATGCGGCCGGTTATGACTTGCTGAGCGTGGTGATCGGCTCCGAGGGCATGCTGACGGTAGCCACCGAGATCACGGTCAAGCTGGTACCCAAACCGCAACTGGCGCGGGCAATCATGGCCAGTTTTGACGATATCCGCAAGGCCGGCGATGCGGTAGCCGCCGTGATTGCCGCCGGCATCATCCCGGCCGGTCTGGAGATGATGGACAAGCCGATGACCGCCGCGGTGGAAGATTACGTGCATGCCGGCTACGACCTGAGCGCCGAAGCTATTTTGCTGTGCGAAAGTGACGGCACACCAGAAGAAGTTGAAGAAGAGATTGGGCGCATGAGCGCCGTGCTGCGCCAGCATGGCGCCACCGCCATCGCCGTCAGCCGGGACGAAGCGGAGCGGCTCAAGTTCTGGAGCGGCAGAAAAAATGCCTTCCCGGCCAGCGGTCGCATCAGCCCGGATTACATGTGCATGGACTCGACCATTCCGCGCAAGCGCCTGGCCGACATGTTGCTGGCGATCCAGCAGATGGAGAAGAAATACGGCCTGCGCTGCGCCAACGTCTTTCACGCTGGCGATGGCAACCTGCATCCGCTGATTTTGTTTGATGCCAGTGACGCTGACCAACTGCGCCGCTGCGAACTGTTTGGTGCCGACATTCTGGAAACCAGCGTTGCCATGGGTGGCACCGTGACTGGCGAGCACGGTGTGGGCATTGAAAAACTCAACTCCATGTGTGTGCAGTTCTCCGGTGAAGAAAACGAGCAGATGTTTGGCGTTAAACGTGCCTTCGATGGCAAGGGTCTGCTCAATCCCGGCAAGGTGATACCGACGCCGCAGCGCTGCGCCGAGTACGGCAAGATGCTGGTGCGTGGCGGCAAGCTCAGCTTCCCGGAGCTCGAGCGCTTCTAAAGCCCTGTGACTCCAGCTCGGCTTACCCGGGCAGCCGAGCGGCTAGCTCGGCGCGTATGCGGTTCTTGTCGATTTTTCCGACACCAGTTTTCGGCAGTTCTGACACCAGATCCACGGTCGCTGGCACCTTGTACTTCGCCAGGTTGGCGCGACAGTGTTCGGTGAGTTGCCCGACAGTGACGTCACCGGTACGCGGCACGACCAACGCTTTCACGACTTCACCACGATAGCTGTCCGGCACCGCCACGACTGCCGCTTCCTGCACTCCGGGGTGCAGATACAGCACTTCTTCAATTTCACGCGGAAACACATTGAAGCCTGAGACCTTGGCCATCTCCTTCTTGCGGTCCCGAATGTAGAGGTAACCATCGCTGTCAAACTCGCCGATGTCCCCTGTATAGAGCCAGCCCTCGCGCAGGGTGGTCAAGGTCTCGCCAGGGAGGTTGCGGTAGCTGGCCATGACCTGCGGTCCGCGCACACGGATTTCGCCCTTCTCTCCAACCGGCAGCACCCGCGCGCCCTCATCGGTGTCAACGATTTCGACCAGTGTGTCCGGTACCGGCACGCCAACGGAGCCGGGTTTTCGCAGTCCATTTTGGGGATTGAACGAGATGACGGGCCCGGCCTCCGACTGGCCGTAGCCCTCTATCACCGGCGCACCGGTAGCCGCTTCCCAGCGTCGGAGCAGTTCTTCCGGCAATGCTGCCGAACCGGAGTACGAGAGATGGATGCGGGAGAAATCGGTTCGAGAGAATTGGGCCTGGCTCATCAGTCCGACGAACAGCGTGGGACTTCCGGCGAAGATGGTGATGCGCTCGCTCGCCAGAAGCTCAAAGACCGCCTCAGGCGTGTAGCGTGGCAACACAATCATGGTGCCGCGCGCGTAGACCATGTTGTGCAGACACATGGCTGTGGCATAAACATGGAACAGGGGCATGACGCAGAGCAGGCGCTCGCAGTCTGTGCGCGTCGGTACCAGTGCTTCGCGCTGGCTGATGTTCGTGGCAACCGAAGAATGGCTCAGGTTGACGCCCTTCGGGCGGCCGGTTGTTCCTCCGGTGTACTGGAGCGTGGCCAAATCCGCAGGGGAGGGCATCGGCTGCGGCAATTCTTTGTCCGCAGCCTCGCGCCACGCGACCAGCCGCCTGTCTTTGGGCCCGATGCGAATGCGGTTTGGAATCGCGAACTCATCGGCAAGAAGCGAGACCACATCATGCTTTTCATCGGCATAGATGATGGCGTGCAGATCGGCATCTTCGAAAATGGTTCGCAACTCCCGCTCGGTGTACATCGGGTTGCAGGGCACGACCTGGCTTGATGCCGCATGCGCAGCGAACATCGCCACACAGATGTCGAGCGAATTGCCCAGAACGATGCCGACGCGCTTGCCGCTGGCCCCCAGATTGACCAGTTCGTGGGAGAACCAGGCAACACAACGAAAGTACTGCGCATAGCTCAATCGTTCATCCTGGCAGACGAGCGCCTCGTGGTCTGGCGAGCGCTCAGCCGCCGCCGCAAGCATGTGCACGGCCGTCGGGTAGATATCCGGTATCTTGTTCATTGGTTCACCACTTAGAGTCCTATCTGGCGCGCCACCACAAGACGCATGATGTCACCGGTCCCGCGGCCTTACATCCGCCGCGTGATGCGCGCGCCCAGGCCCAGCAGCTTTTCCTCAACGCGCTCATAGCCGCGCTCGATCATGTTGGCGTTTTGCACGGTGGACTTGCCAGTGGCGCACAGCGCGGCGCCAAGCAAAGCCATGCCGGCGCGGATGTCGGGTGAGCTCAAGGTGGTGGCGCGCAGCTTGGCGCGGCCACTGATCACAACCCGGTGCGGGTCGCAGACCACGGCGCGTGCGCCCATGGCGATCAGCCGGTCCACGAAGTACAGGCGCGACTCGAACATCTTTTCGAAAAACAGCACATTTCCTTCGACCTGGGTTGCCAGCGTGATCATGCAACTCATCTGGTCGGTGGCGAACTGCGGCCAGGGGCCGTCGTCAATCACCGGCATGGAGCCGTCGTAATCGGGTGTGATGCGCATTTCCTGCTGGCCCGGCAGAAAAATGTGATCCTTGTAGAGTTCGATTTTCACGCCCAGCGTGGCAAAAACACGCCGGCACATCCAGTAGGAATGCAGGTCGGTTCCTTGCACCCTGATTTCGCCTCCGGTGGCAGCTGCCAGCGCCAGATAGGACGCCGCCTCGATGTGATCGTGGCAAACCTGGTGCGTGGTGCCGCTGAGCGACGAGACACCTTCAATGCTGAGCTGATTGGTGCCGATGCCGCTGATTTTGGCGCCCATGGCATTGAGCATGTGCGCCAGATCCTGCACGTGCGGTTCGCTGGCGGCGTTGCGGATCAGGGTCTGGCCGGCGCTCACCACAGCGGCCATCAGGATGTGTTCGGTGCCGGTCACCGACGGTTCGTCGAAGAACATCTCGGCGCCGGCAAAGGGGTGTGGCAACCAGAAATCGTAAGCGTCATCCAGAGTCATGCTGGCGCCGAGCTTTTGCAGACCGTAAAAATGGGTGTCGAGCCGGCGCCGGCCAATCACGTCACCGCCCGGCGGAAACAAGCGTGCCTTGCCGCAGCGATGCAGCAAAGGTGCAACGCACAAAATGGACGTGCGCACCTTGTTGCAAAGTTCGCGCCCGATCTCGCTGGTCTTGAGTTGCGCTACATGGATGCTGACGCGCTCGCCGCTGCGCTCCACCTTGCCCCCGAGTTCCGTGATGACTTCGAGCATGTGGCGCACGTCGACGATGTCGGGCACGTTGTCCAGAATCACTTCCTGATCGGTCAGGATGCAGGCGGCAATCATGGGCAGAATGGCGTTCTTGTTGCCCGACGCGCGGACGGTGCCACGCAACGGTACACCGCCTTCAATTTCAAATATGGACATAGAGGGGCCAGGTGGTCAGGGATGGGCCGATTTTGCCACGTCACCCCAGCTTGCTGAGAGCAAGCTGTAGCTGTTTCAAAAGCTATTAAAAGTATCTCATTATTGACATTGTATAAACAATGAATAAAATGAGAATCACTATGCCGGCTAAATCACCCATGACTCCAAGTGTCACCGCTGACCAGCTGACGGCGATGGGACAGCAGATTCGCGCCCACCGCAAGGCGCTGAGCATCAGCGCCACCACGGTTGCGCAGGCTGCCGGGATGTCGCGGGTAACACTGCACCGTATCGAGGGCGGGGCGCCTGCAGTCACCATGGGTGCCTACCTCAACGCGATAGCCGCCTTGGGTCTCCAATTTGCGCTGGTCAATCCGGCTGAGACGGCCGTCAAGCCGGCAGACCCAGATCGGGATGGCTGGATTCCGGCGCGCATCGAACTGGCCAACTACCCCCAACTCAAGCAACTTGCCTGGCAAGTGCAGGGCAGCGGCGAGCTGACGCCGCTAGAGGCGCTGGATATTTACCAGCGTAACTGGCGCCATGTGGATGAGCCAGCGCTGCAGCCCCATGAGCGTCAGTTGATCCATGCGCTGCGCCTGGGTTTTGGGGAGCGTGCCGAGCGTGTTTGAGCGACCTCATCATCAGCGCATTGCGCATGTTCTGGGAGCGCTGAACGCTCCCCTGTTGAGGCAGAGCAACTGCCTGTTTGGCGGGGGCACTGCCATTGCCTTGAAGTATGGTGAGTATCGCGAGTCGGTCGATATCGACTTCCTGGTTTCCGATGTGAGCAGCTATCGCGCGCTGCGCCAACTGCTGACGGGTCCGCTGGGCATCGGTGCCCTGGTGCGCGAGGGTGCGACCGCGTTGACGCAGACGCGCGAATTTCGGGCAGACCAGTATGGCATCCGCACCATGCTTCTGGTGGCGGAGCAGAAAATCAAGTTCGAGATCATTCTGGAAGCTCGCATTGCACTGGCGACCCCAAGCGCTAAAGACGAAGTCTGCGGCGTTGCAACGCTCACGCCCCTGGACCTGGCAACAAGCAAACTGCTGGCCAATTCGGATCGATGGGCTGATGACGGTGTTTTCAACCGGGATGTGATTGACCTCGCCATGATGAAGCCGCCGCTGCTGCTGCTGCGCCAGGCCGTTGCGAAGGCGCAGGGCGCTTATGGCCAAGCTATATTGCAGGACCTTGATAAAGCACTGCAAAGACTTCAAACACGCCACGATTGGCTGGAGCGATGCATGCAGGCGACGGCCATCCATTTGCCCAAGGCAGTTATTTGGCAGCGGCTTCGCGCGTTGCGCAGGATTTTGGTCTGACACGAGCACGAACACTTTATGGTACTCAACTACATCTGGACCGGTTTCTTTTTGATTGGCTTTGTCGCCGCGCTGGCGCAATGGCTTTTTCTGGGTGACACCGAAGTCTTCAAACGCGTGGTGGACGGCACTTTCGAGTCGGCCAAAGTGGCGGTGATGGATATTGCCTTGCCGCTGGCGGGTGTGATGACGCTCTGGCTGGGCATCATGAAAATCGGTGAGAAGGCGGGCGCGATTGACTTCATTGCCAGGATCATTGCGCCGTTTTTTCAGCGCATCTTTCCCGGCGTGCCAAAGAACCATCCGGCCAACGGCCACATGGTGATGAACTTCTCGGCCAATCTGCTGGGGCTGGACAACGCCGCCACCCCCTTTGGCCTGAAGGCAATGGAAAGTCTGCAGACGCTCAACCCGAATCCGGATGAAGCCACCGACGCGCAGATCATGTTCCTGGTCCTGCACACCTCGGGGTTGACCCTGATTCCGCTGGCCATCATGGCGCAACGCGCCGTGTTGGGGGCGAAAGACCCTTCCGATATTTTCATCCCCTGCATGATTGCGACCTATGTGGCGACCGTGGTGGGCCTGATCGGTGTCGCCATCCGCCAGCGCATCAACCTGCTGCAGCCGGTGGTGCTGGGCTGGCTGGGTGGTATCAGCGCCTTCATCATCGCCCTGGTCTGGACCATGAGCCAGCACATGAGCCGTTCTGAAATCGAGGTGTTCTCCAAGCTCAGCAGCAACATCCTGCTGTTCTCCATCATTGTGGCTTTCATGGTGGGCGCCATGCGCCGGCGCGTCAACGTTTACGAGGCCTTCATCGAAGGCGCCAAGGGCGGTATCCAGACTTCGCTGACCATCATTCCCTACCTGGTGGGGATGCTGGTGGCCATTGGTGTCATGCGCAATTCAGGTGTGCTGAACCTGATCGTCTCCGCCTTTGGCTGGGTCTTCACGCAACTCGGAGTCAATACCGACTTTGTTCCGGCCCTGCCGACCGCCCTGATGAAGCCCTTGAGTGGCAGTGGTTCGCGCGCCATGATGGTGGATGCGATGAAAACCTACGGCGTGGATTCCTTTGTGGGGCGCCTGGCCTGCATTTTCCAGGGTTCGGCCGATACGACTTTCTACATTGTTGCCCTGTATTTCGGCTCGGTTGGCATACGCAAAACCCGCTATTCGATCCCGATGGGGCTGCTGGCGGATCTGGCCGGTGTGGTGGCCGCCATCTTTGTCGCCTACCTGTTTTTTCATGTTTGAGGGAGGGGGTCGCTGATGCGGTTGTCATGCCGGACTCGATCCGGCATCCAGCGCCGCGCCACCACTGGATTGCGGGTCAAGCCCGCAATGACAAACTCTTGGCCGCAACGACAAACAGGAGGAAAACCGACGACTTTGTAATTTCGATCTCCCAAAGTACTTGTCTTCAGATATTATTGCCGGCCAAACTGTCTAAATAAATGTGAGGAGAATCGTCATGCAAGAGCGCGAGATACGTGATTTGATTGAAGAGGTACGCGTCGGCAAGTTGCCGCGGCGGCAATTTATCGGGCAACTGGTTGCACTTGGTCTGACGGCGCCGATGGCGTCCATGTTGCTGATGCATGAAGGTATCGCGCAGACCCAGGCATCGATTCCCTACAAGCCGACCAAACGTGGTGGTGGTGGCCCGCTGAAGATCATCTACTGGCAAGCCGCTGTGCACTTGAACCCGCATTACGCGGGCGGCACCAAGGATCAGGACGCCAGCCGCATCTTCTACGAGCCGCTCGCTGGATGGGACTCCGAAGGCAACCTGGTGCCCGCACTGGCAACCGAGATCCCGAGTCGTCAAAACGGCGGCGTGGCGGCCGATGGCAAGTCCGTGACCTGGAAGTTGAAACGCGGTGTCACCTGGCACGATGGCAAGCCCTTTACCGCCGACGACGTGGTGTTCACGGCCGCTTACGCCGCCGACCCCGCCGCCGCCATGATCACAGTGAGCATCTACAAAGACATCAAGGTTGAGAAGATCGATTCCCATACGGTGAAGGTCAGTTATCCCAAAGCCGTGCCGTTCTGGGCCGAAGCGCTGGTGGGCAGCACCGGCGCCATCCTGCCCAAGCATGTGTTCGAGCCCTTCATGGGAGCCAAGTCGCGTGAGAACCCGGCCAACACCAAGCCGGTGGGCACCGGCCCTTACAAGGTCGTTGACTTCAAGCCGGGCGACACCCTGCGCGCCGAAGCCTACGCCGGCTACCACGTGCCCAACCAGCCCTTCTTTGATACGCTGGAAATCAAGGGCGGCGGCGATGCCACCAGTGCAGCTCGCGCCGTGCTGCAAACGGGTGAGTACGACCTGGCGTGGAACCTGGCCGTGGAGGACGACATCCTCAAGCGCCTGGAGGCCGCGGGCAAGGGCAAGATGTCCTTTTATACGGGCAGCGACATCGAGTTTGTTGCTCTCAACGTCACCGACCCGTGGAACGAGGTCGACGGCGAGCGTGCCAGCGTCAAGTCCAAGCACCCGGCGTTCACCGACAAGGCGGTGCGCAATGCGATGTCGCTGCTGATCGACCGCAAGGGCATCCAGGAGGTGATCTACGGCCGCGGTGCCGTTGCCACAGCCAACTTCCTGAACAACCCGCCACGCTTTCGCAGTCCGAATAACAAGTTCGAATTCAATATCGACAAAGCCATCCAGGTGCTTGAGGCGGCTGGCTGGAAGAAGGGTGCCGACGGTATCCGCGCCAAGGGCAATGTCAAGCTGAAGTTCGTCTTCCAGACCTCGGTCAGCGGCCCGCGGCAAAAGTGCCAGACCATCATCAAGGACGCCTGCACCAAGGCCGGTATCGAGCTTGAGCTCAAGAGCGTGGTGGCGGCAGTGTTCTTTGGCGGCGATGCGGCCAACCCGGATACTTACCAGAAGTTCTGGGCTGACATCGAGATGTTCACCACGACGATGACGCAGCCCGACCCGCAGACCTTCATGGAGCAGTTCACCACCGACCAGCTGGCACAAAAGGCCAACAAGTGGGCCAGCCGCAATCTGGTGCGCTGGACCAGCGCTGAGTACGACGCCACGTTCAAAGCGGCACAAGAGGAGTTTGATCCGGTCAAGCGGGCCGCCCTGTTCATCAAGATGAACGACATGGTTGTCAATGACGGCCATGTGATTCCGCTGTTTGCGCGCCCGCGCCCCTATGGCATTGTGAACAAGCTGGTGCCTGTCCTGTCTGCTTGGGACAGCGCCACCTGGTCGGTGGGTTACTGGTACCGCGAGGCTTGAGGCGGGTGCCTGTGCGAGCGCACTGGCGAAGAGGCCCAGGTGTTTAACTACATCCTGCGCCGGCTGCTGATCGCGCTGCCCAGCTTGCTGGGCATCAGCGTCATCCTGTTCACCGTGCTGGCGCTGGCGCCAGGCGACCCCTTCGAAGATCTGGCCAACAACCCCAGCGTGCCGCCCGAAGTGCGCATGGCGTTGCGCGTGCAATTCGGCCTGGATGACCCGATCTGGCAGCGGTACGTGCTCTGGTTGACGAATATGCTGCGTGGTGATTGGGGCTTTTCTTTCGTCAGCCGCATCGATGTGGACAAGCTCATCCTGCAGCGCATGCCGGTAACGCTTGCCGTGATCGGCATGTCGCAGTTGCTGGCCTTGCTGGTGGCCGTGCCGGTGGGTGTGCTGGCCGCCGTCAAGCCCTATTCGTGGTTCGATCGCATTGCCAGCACCATCGCCTTTGTCGGCTTCTCGCTGCCGACGTTTTTCACCGGGGTGTTGTTCATCCTGTTCTTTAGCATCTACCTGGGCTGGTTCCCCTTTGTTTACCGCGCCGACCTCACCGAGGTGGGCTGGCACTGGTGGTGGGCGCAGTTCAAGCAGAGCATCATGCCGGTGACGGTGCTGGGGCTGTTCCAGGCCGCCAGCTGGATGCGTTACGTGCGCTCATCGGTGCTTGATGTCGTGCGGCTGGACTACGTCACCACGGCGCGCAGCAAGGGTCTGGCGGAAAGCGTGGTGATCAACAAGCACGTGGTGCGCAATGCGCTGATCCCGGTGGTCACGCTGGTGGCGCTACAGATGCCGGCGGTATTCGGTGGCGCCATCGTCACCGAGCAGATCTTTCGCATTCCCGGTATCGGCAGCCTGCTGATCGACGCCATCCTGCGTAACGACACACCGGTCGTCATGGCCGTGACCTTTGTCTTTAGTTGCCTCGTCATCTTTTTCAACCTGGTAGCAGACTTGCTCTATGGCTGGCTCGACCCGCGAATTTCCTACCGATAGGCCGCATGAGCTGCCGCCGGTCATGCCGACCCCCGGGAGCGAGGCGCCCCCGGGCCGGCCGGACGACCGCGCCCGCAGCTTGAGCGTCTCTCCCTGGGCTGAGGCCTGGCGGCGCTTCAAGCGCCATCGCATGGCGTATTTCAGCCTGTGGCTGCTCGGCGCGCTGGTGCTGGCCGTGCTGCTGGGGCCGCTGTTCTACAAGGTCGGCATCAACGATATCGACTTCAAGGCGCGGCTGGTCGATCCGTCGGCCGCCCACCTGATGGGCACCGATGACCTGGGCCGTGACCTGCTGGCCCGCGTGCTGTACGGCGGGCGCATCTCGCTGGCCGTGGGCGTGGCAGCCATGTTCATGGCGATCTCGGTGGGGGTCCTGGTTGGCGCCGTCGCTGGCATCTCGCGCGGTTGGGTCGACAACGTGCTGATGTGGATCACCGACCTCTTTCTGAGCCTGCCGCAGCTGCCGCTGTTGCTGCTGTTGATTTTCCTGTTCCGCGAGCCGCTGAAGGCGCTGCTCGGACTGGAGGCGGGCATCTTCATCCTGATTGTGGTGGTCATCGGTGGCTTTCGCTGGATGCCCGTGGCGCGCCTGGTGCGGGCCCAGTTCTTCAGCTTGCGCGAGAAGGAATTTGTCGAGGCCGCGCGCGCGCTCGGCGCCTCCACCACGCGCCAGGTCGTGCGCCACATCCTGCCCAACAGCCTGGGCCCGGTGATTGTGGCGGCCACCATCGACGTGGCCGCAGCCATCATCGCCGAGAGCACCCTGTCCTTCCTGGGTCTGGGTTTCCCGCCGGACATCCCGACCTGGGGCCGCATCCTCTACGACAGCCGTGACTACATGGACGTTGCCATGCACTGGGCGCTGTTCCCGGGGCTGGCCATCTTCATGGTGGTGCTCACCATCAACTTCATTGGCGACGGCCTGCGCGACGCGCTGGACCCGAGGCGGGTGCTCTGATGCGCGCGCCGGGCCGCCCCAAGCAAGCATCGCTCCCCCGCGGGGGGACGACGCCGCAGGCGTCCAGGGGGCACTAGGACATGGCATTGCTGGAAATCAAAGGGCTAAAAACCCACTTCAAGACCGACGACGGTTGGCTGCACGCTGTGGACGGCGTAGACATGTCGATTGAAGCCGGCGAGACGCTGGGTGTGGTGGGCGAGTCGGGCTGCGGCAAGAGCGTCACGGCGAAGACGGTGATGAAGCTCATCGACATGCCGCCAGGCAAAATCGTCGCCGGGCAGGTACTGTGGCAGGGGCGCGATCTGGTGCCGCTAGGCGCCGAGGACATGCGCCGCATCCGCGCCAAGGAAATCGCCATCATCTTCCAGGAGCCGATGACGAGCCTGAATCCGGTCTATACCGTCGGCGAGCAGATCGCCGAGAGCATCCGCCTGCACGAGGGCCTGTCCCGCAAGGACGCCATCGCCCGCGCGGTGGAGATGCTCAAGCTGGTGCGCATTCCGACACCGGAGCGCCGCGTGCACGACTATCCGCACCAGTTCTCGGGGGGCATGCGCCAGCGCGTGATGATTGCCATGGCGCTCTCATGCAAGCCTCAACTACTGATTGCCGACGAGCCGACGACCGCGCTCGATGTCACGATCCAGGCACAGATTCTGGACCTGCTGGCTGAGCTCAAGTCCGAGATGGGCATGGCCATCATGCTGATCACCCATGCCATGGGCGTGGTGGCCGAAGTGGCACAGCGGGTGGTCGTGATGTACGCTGGCCAGGTGGTTGAGGAGGCGCTGGTGGGCGAACTGTTTGCACATCCGCGGCACCCGTATACGCAGGGCTTGATCCGCTCGATTCCGCGCATCGACAGTGCGCTGACAAAGAAGGGCCGGCTTGAAACCATCCCGGGTACGGTGCCCAAGCTGATCGCGCCGCCCGAGGGCTGCCGCTTTGCGCCACGCTGCAAATTCGCCATGCCGGCCTGTACCCAGGCTACACCCCCATTGCGGCAGGTGGCACCTGGGCACAAGGTGGCCTGCATTCTTGACACAGGCTCGCCATGACTGAACCCCTGCTCAAGGTCGACCAACTGGTCAAGCACTTTCCGATCACCGGCGGTGTGCTTGGGCGCGTGGTTGACAAGGTGCACGCGGTGGACGGTGTCAGCTTTGAGCTCGACGCTGGTCAAACACTGGGTGTGGTGGGCGAGTCGGGTTGCGGCAAGAGCACCACCGGGCGCTGCATTCTGCGCTTGATCGAACCGACTTCGGGCGAGGTCTGGTTCGAAGGCAAGAATGTCACTGCCATGGGCAAGACCGAGTTGCGCGGCATGGCGCGCGACATGCAGATCATTTTTCAGGACCCTTACGCGTCCTTGAACCCGCGCATGACGGTGGGCGCCATTGTGGGTGAGGCACTGATCATCCACAAGCTGACAAAGACAGCCAGCCAGTACCAGGACCGGATCGTGGAATTGCTTGAGACGGTGGGTCTCAGCGCGGACCAGATGCGGCGTTATCCGCACGAGTTCTCGGGCGGCCAGCGCCAGCGCATCGGCATTGCGCGTGCACTCGCGGTCAGCCCCAAGCTGGTGGTGTGCGATGAAGCGGTGTCGGCGCTGGATGTGTCGATCCAGGCACAGGTCATCAACCTGCTCGAAGACCTGCAAGACAAGTTCAACCTCACCTATCTGTTTATTGCCCATGATCTGTCGGTGGTGGAACACATCAGCGACCGCGTGGCCGTGATGTACCTGGGTCGCATTGTCGAAATTGCTTCGGCGCGCGATCTCTACACCACACCCTTGCACCCCTATACCGAAGCCTTGCTGTCGGCGATGCCGGTGCCCGATCCGCAGTTGAAGCGCAAGCGCATCATGCTGCAAGGCGACGTTCCGAGTCCGATCAAACCGCCACCGGGCTGCCACTTTCACACGCGCTGCCCGCTGGCCCGCAAGGAGTGCAGCGTGGAGTCGCCGCCACTCAAGCAAAGCAGTGAGGGTCATTGGGTGGCCTGCCACCTGCGTACTTGACCGGGACTTAACTGCCGCTGGCGACCCAGTCGATCAGGGCGTCCAGCGCTGGCCGTCCTTTTCTGGCCTCGGGGTCGTTGATGAAAGCGACCACCACCCAGTCCTGATTGCGCACATCGCGCACGTAGCCGGCGACCGCCACTGCGTCCCTCAAAGTGCCGGTCTTGATTCTGGCGCGACCAGCCGCTGGCGACTCACGCAGGCGCCTGCGCATCGCGCCGTCGATGGCAACGATGGGCAAGCTGCTGGTAAATTCCGCAAACCAGTTGCTGCGTGCTCCGATTTGCAACAAGCTGGCAAGTTGGCGGGCACTGATGCGCTCGAGCCGGGACAGGCCGGAGCCGTTCTCGAAGACCAGCCCCTGCGTCGCAATGCCACTCTTGTCGAACCATCTGAGCATGGTGGCATCGGCGTTGCCAAAGCTGTTGTCGCTGCGTCCCTCTTTGGGCAGTTGGGTGCCCAGGGTCAGGTAGAGCGTGCGCGCCATCAGGTTGTCGGAAGCCTTGTTGATGGGTTTGACCAGATCAGCCAGCGTCTCGGAATGGCGCTCCACCAGCAGCACTGCGTCCGGCGGCGTCAGGCCGTCCTTGACACGACCCTTCCATGTGCCGCCCAGCTCCTGCCAGAAGGACTGCAGAAAGCGTTCGATATAGAGGTTGCGATCGAGCAGGCTGAGTCTGGTTTTCGTTTTGCAGTTGCGGGGAAAGGCGCCACGCAGCATGACAGTGATGTTGCCATCGCTGGATGCTTGCACCAGCGGCGGGTCCCAGTCGTCGTCCCAGGCGTTGCAGGGCATATCCTTCAGCGAAAGGTCGGCGTCGATGAGAACACCGGCCAGCGGCGGTTGCGTGCGAACCAAGGTTTTCTGGCCGTTCGATTCGAGACTGAACTCGATCACGTTGCCGCTGAGCACCAGGGCATCCGGGATGACGTTGTAGTAGGCCTTGGGCGATTCATCAAAGTCTGGCACCCCGAGGTCGGGGCGCACCGGCTGGAAAAGACTCCGGTCCAATACCAGGTCTGCTTCCAGGTGCGCTACGCCCTGGGCGTGCAGGGAGCGGAACATGGCACGCAGGCCGTCCCAGTTCAGATTGGGTTCGCCGCCGCCGCGCAGGTACAGCGTGCCGCGCAAGGTCGCAGCTTCGATGCTGCCCTGGCTTAGCAACTCGGTGCGCCAGCGAAAGGTGGGGCCGAGTTCTTCCAGCGCCACCAGAGTGGTCGCCAGCTTCATGGTCGAGGCTGGCGCCATCGCACGCTCTTCCAGAACTGCGAGGCGCGGCGCGCCCCCCTGAAGCGGCAACACCAGCGCACTCAGGGAGGTCTCGGCAAGACCGGCATTGCGCAGGATGGCCGATACGTTTTCCGGCAAAATGGTCTGCGCGCAGACGGCGCTCGTGGCCAGCAGAAGCAGCGGAAGCCAGAAGAATTTTTGTTTCATCATGTCTTGTTTATAGGACACCCATGCTTTGTGAATTGATGGCGGGTCACGCCGATTTTCGGTCGCTCGCCACGATAGCGGGGATCAGTGTAGACCTGCGCTATGCCACTGCCAACAATTTTGTCGGACGCGATCTGTACGGTCAACTCGACTGCGCCTGGCTGCACCGGCAGGCAGCTGCTGGAATCGAAGCCGCGGTTGCTCACCTGCAGCGGCAACCTGGCGGTTATCGACTGCTGCTGCTCGACGCCTTGCGGCCGCACCGGGTGCAGGAAACGCTGTGGCAGTGCCTGGTGGGGACGCCCTTGCAACAGTATCTGGCGGATCCGGCCAAGGGGTCTATCCATTCCTTTGGCATGGCAGTCGATGTGACGCTGGTCGATAGCGCCGGGATGGAACTCGACATGGGAACCGGATTTGACGACTTGTCCGACTTGTCGCACCCAAAATACGAGCAAAAGCATCTGGCCCAGGGGTTGCTCAGCCAAACCCAGATCCACAACCGGCAGATGCTGCGTGAAGCGATGCTCGGCGCCGGCTTCTCGGGCATTTCGACCGAATGGTGGCATTTTGATTTTGGTGACAGGACGGTGGTCCGGCGCGACTATCTTCGCATCGCGTAGCATCCGTGATTCCCCTATGTGTAGCACAGGCAATATTGTGTAAAGTAGCCCCCTACCCTCGAATGGAGCATCCAAAGTGAAATTGAAGAAAATTACGCAATGTCTGGCCTTGGCTGGACTGGCTAGCTGCGCCGCTGCGCAAACCTCCGCAGTCTCGCTGCAGCGGGTGGAAATCACCGGCAGTAGTATCAAGCGCATTGCGTCCGAGGGTTCGCTGCCGGTGCAGATCATTACCGTCGAAGACCTGAAGCGCCAGGGCATCACGACGGCGGAGCAGTTGATCAGCACGCTCAGCGGCAACGGCAGCGGGTTGGACAACCTGGCCAGCAATGCTGACGTTGTGGCTGGCGCCCAGCGCGGAAACAATGGTGCTTCATCGGCGAATTTGCGCGGCCAGGGTGCTGCCAGCACGCTGGTGTTGCTCAATGGCCGGCGCGTCGCTGCCCATGGCCTTAACGGCGGCGTGGTCGATCTGAGCTCGATCCCGATGGCCGCTATCCAGCGCATCGAAATCCTGAAAGACGGCGCTTCCGCCATCTACGGCACGGACGCCATTGGCGGCGTGATCAATTTCATCCTGAAGAAGGATTACCAGGGCATGGAAGTGCAGGCGTTCAAGGACGTCACACAACAGGGTGGAGGCAACATTGGCCGCGTCAACCTGACGGGCGGTACCGGCAATCTTGAAAAAGACAAATACAACGTGCTGTTTTCATTGGGCCGCACCGAAAATCAGGCGCTGCGCGGCGACCAGCGCGATTTTGTCAACACCTTTCAGCCGAACCGTGGTTTGTCGGTGGACACACGCGGCACGCCGTTTGCTACCGTGTTTCCGCTCAGCAGCCTGTGGACGGGTTTGAGCAACAAGAGCGGCGTGGGTCCGATTCAGCCGGGCACCACCACCGCTATGTCGGGCGGTATCAATGTGCTGAATCTGCCAGGCGGCGCCGGCTGTAACACGGTTGACGGGCAAGCCGCCTACGACTCGGTGTTGTGGGCCGTGCCCAACGCCAGATGGTCATGCGCCTGGGACACGGGTCGTGCGGCTGTGTTGCAGCAACCGGTCAGCAATACCAACCTGGTAGCTCGCGGTGCGGTGATGCTTGGCGAGAATCAGCTGTACGCCGAGTTCACAGGGGCCAAAGTCGAGTCGGCGAAGTCCTTCTCGGCTAACCAGATTTCAAGCAGCGCATCTACAACCAGCATGTTCTACAACCTGGCTTATCCGAGCGCGGGTTCGTCTTACAACTCGGTGTTCAACCAGTTGGTTGCCGTGTTCCCGACACTGGAAGCCAATCGCGGTCAGCCGCTGGCTTTCCGCTGGCGCTGTCTGCCCTGCGGTTCGCGCGAACTTGATACCAGCAGCGAGACAGCACGTCTCTTGCTCGGTGCCGAAGGTCCTCTGCCGTGGTTTGCCGGCTGGGATTACCGTGCTGGCATCTCCAAGGCGACCAGTTCTGCCACCTCCGTTCTGGGTAATGGTTACTTCTACGGCAAGGAGTTCGCCGCCACCATCAACAGCGGTCTGCTCAATCCTTTCCTGCTACCCGGCCAGTCCCAAACGCCAGCAGCACTGGCCGCTCTGGCCGCAACATCGGCCAATGGCGTGACGCTGTACGGTGGCAAGTTCACCCTGCAACAGGCTGACGCAACAGCCAGTGGCCCGCTGTTCAAGTTGCCAGCCGGCGACGTGATGGCAGCCGTTGGTATCGATCTGCGTACCGAAGAGTACCGTTTCAATGGCAAAGAAACCGACCTGGCCACTCAAGCTCGGATTTTCAACGCGCCATTTGACAGTATCAACACGCTGGACGTCGTCAAACGCGATATCAAGGCGGTCTTTGCCGAAGTGCTGGTGCCTATCACCAAGCAACTGGAGGCAACGGTGGCGGCGCGACGCGACGACTACACCGGCTTTGGCAGCACCACCAACCCCAAGATCTCCTTGCGTTTCACGCCGGTCGAGCAGTTCCTGGTCCGCGGCTCCTACAACACGGGTTTCAGGGTGCCGACTTTCAACCAGTTGTTCAATGGTGTGACCGAGTCGCCCTATAGCGGCAAGGACCTGGTGGATCCGGCCAAATGCGCCACCGGTAAGGTGGACGCCACGCCAGCGTGTCAGATCATTACGCCTAACACGCTGACCGGTGGCAAGGCGGATCTGGGCCCCGAGCAGAGCAAGCAGGGAACCGTCGGTTTCGTCTGGGCACCAAGCAGCAGTTTCAGTTTGGGTGCTGACTGGTGGAGTATCAACAAGACCGGAACCATTCAGATTCTGAGTCTGACCGATCTGGTCAAGAACTATGCCTTGTTCCCGCAGAATTTCATCCGTGATGCTGCCGGCAACGTGGTGCAGATCGATCAACGCTGGGTGAACGCCGGTGAG
>Ga0163199_1001037_pt1 | contig 17290 bp, 17 predicted proteins | sample PL_2010_150m_FD_113537 | JGI IMG/M metagenome (GOLD analysis project Ga0163199, IMG submission 113537) | Freshwater microbial communities from Powell Lake, British Columbia, Canada to study Microbial Dark Matter (Phase II) - PL_2010_150m | ecosystem: Environmental > Aquatic > Freshwater > Lake ...
CTCTGGCCCGGCGCGCGGCAGTATTGCGTCTTCGCGGCTGTGGGCGAGCAGATCGGCAGGGCGAAGATGGGCACGCCGGAGTTTGACGCGAAGGTCCGCGAGTGGATCGCGTTCTGGACGAGCCACGCGAAGAAGCGCGGGCTGAGGCCGGAGCAACTGGTCATCCTCCTCGTGGACGAGCCTGCCGAAGATCATCGCGACAACATCATCCTGCCGTGGGCGAAGGCGGTCCGCGCGGCCAACACGGGTGTGACGTTGTTCGAGGACGTCTGCCACACGGATCCGCTGAAGGCCAATCAAGAGATGATCAAGCTCTGCCACATGCTCTGCCCGAACCGGCCGCGGTTCCTAAGCGCCGGGCCGAGCTACCGCGACTACTTCGCCAAACAGCGCGCTGCCGGCACGGAACTGGCGTTCTACTCCTGCAACATCGGCTCGCGGCTGGCCGACCCGTATTCGTATTTCCGGATGCAAGCGTGGACAGCGTGGCAATACGGAGCCACGGGATCGTTCTTCTGGGCGTTCAGCGACTCCGGCGGCGGCTCGTCGTGGAACGAATACGCCATGACGCACTCGACGTGCTACACGCCGCTCTTCCTCGAACCAGCCGCCGTCACCGGCAGCAAACAGATGGAAGCCATCCGCGAGAGCGCCGAGGACTACGAGTATTTCGTCATGCTGCGCGACCGCATCGCCGCGGCGGAGCAAGCCGGACGGAAAGGCACCGCCGTCGAGCGCGCAAAGAAACTGCTCGCCACCGCCGCCGGCCGCGTCCTCAACGCGCCCGACGCCGACAAGCTGATGTGGGCCGAGCCAAAGGACCGCACGGTGGCTGATAAGGTGCGCGTGGAGATGTTGGAAGCGATGAGCGCATTGGCTGCACCGGCCGTTCGTTAGCTCCGTAGGAGCGATATGTTTATAGTAAGCGGTATCAAAAGAACGCCAAGCTCCGTAGGAGCGGCACGTGGCTGTCGCGGAAGTGATCGGCTCTGCACGTGTCGCTCCTACGGAGCTTTCGCCATTGCAGGAACCGGCTGCTACAAACATGACGCTCCTACGGAGCTGGCTTAGGAACCGTTTTGGCACAGCCTCTGAAATCGGGACACCAACTTTTCGCCGTAGATCGCGTCGGACGTAAACTCTCTCGCTAACGGCGTGCCGCAGTGCTATAAGCATCGCGTCAAAGGAAAGAACTATGAAGCCTTCAACATGGTTGCTCCTGCCGTTCGCCTTCACGTTTTGCCTCCACTCATCCACCGCCGCGCCGCCGCCGGAAAAACTTCCCGACATCGGCGTCACGCGCGGCATCTGTGTCGTGCTGGGCGATCCGAAGTGCGAGCTGGCCATCAAGCTGGCGAAAGAAACTGAACTGCTCGTCTATGTCCAGTTGCCGGACGCCGGCGCGGCGGAGCGGGCGCGCTGGCGGGCGGACGCGGCGGGCCTTTGCGGGACGCGCGTCCTCATCGAGAGCGGGCCGATCGCGAAACTTCATCTCGCCGACAACATCGCCGACGCGCTGGTGGCTGTGGGCGAGGCGGCCTCAATGCCGGAAGCCGAGGCGCTTCGCGTGCTGCGCCCGCAGGCGACGGCGCGGCTCGGCGGCAAAAAGCTGGTCAAGCCGTTCCCGGCGGGCGTGGACGATTGGAGCCACTATTACCACGGCCCGGATAACAACCCGTTATCTCGCGACACGGTCGCCCGCGCGCCTTACCTCACGCAGTTCCTGGCCGAGCCGCGCTACGCGCCGTTGCCGCAGGTGGCGGTGGCGTCGGGGGGCCGCGTTTTCAAAGCGTTCGGCCACATCGCCTTCAAGGAGCGCGAGGAGCCGTGGCTCGACACGCTCGCGGCGTTCAACGGCTATAACGGCACATTGCTGTGGCGGCGAGAGATTCCGCCGGCACTGATGGTGCATCGCAGCACGCTCATCGCAACGCCGACGGTGGTTTATTTCGGCGACGACAAATCGTGCAAACTCCTCGACGCGGCGACGGGCAAGTTGCTCGGCGAGATCGCGCCCCCCGCCAAGACGGCCGGCGGCACATTTTGGAAATGGATGGCGTTGGAAGGCGGCGTGCTTTACGCGCTGATCGGCGAGCAGGAGGAGCGCGACCCGGTCATCCGCGCCAAGCGCGAGACGCACGGCTGGCCGTGGAACCCGCTGTCGCCTGGCTACAACAAACCGGAGCACTCGTGGGGCTTCGGGCAGACGTTGCTGGCGATTGACCCGAAGACGAAGCGAGTGCTCTGGCGGCATCGCGAGACGGAGCCGATGGACAGCCGCGCGATGTGCATGAAGGGTGGGCGCATTTTCGCCTTTCGCCACGGCTCGTATCTGGCGTGTCTCAACGCGAAAACCGGCAAGGAGCAGTGGCGGAAGACGAAGGAGAACGCCACCGCGCTGTTTGCCTCGCTCGGCGAATACCTGCCGCGCCAGGACTGGCGCACGAACTGGCGCACGACGAACTACCTGAAGTGCAGCGACAAGGCGCTCTACTTCGCCGGCCCGTCGGTCAGCAAGCTCCTCGCCGTCTCCGCCGAGGACGGCAGCATGTTGTGGGAGCATCCTTACAACAACTACCAACTCGTCATTTGCGACGACGGCCTCTATGGCTTGAGCGGACAGATTGATCAGGACCCGACGCGGAAGTTCGATCCGCTGACGGGCAAAATCCTCGCCGAGATTCCGATGGGCCGCCGAGCGTGTTCGCGCGTCACCGGCTCGGTGGACGCCATCTTCTGCCGCGCCGGCGAAGGCTCGACGAGGCTCGACCGCGCCAGCAACCAGCCGCAACTCGTCTCGCCGATGCGCGCGCAGTGCCACGACGGCGTGACCATCGGCAACGGCCTGCTCTATTGGTGGCCGTCCACGTGCGACTGCAACCTGACGCTGTATGGCATCACGTGCCTCGGCCCGGCGGGGAATTTTGATTTCAGCCAGAAGGCCGTCGAGTCGGAGCGATTGGAACGATTCGGCGCGAGCGACGACAAGCTCGCGGCCTTCGACGAATCGCCTGCCGACTGGCCCGTGTTTCGCGCAAACAATTCCGCCACGGTGACGACCTCTGCGACTGTTCCCACGGCGCCGCATTGCAAGTGGCAGGACGATCCTGCCGCGCCGTTTACGCCGACCGCGCCGACCGCGGCGGGTGACCTAGTGTTCTACGGCGGTTCCGACGGCATCGTCCGCGCGCTGAGCGCCGCCACAGGAGAGGCGCGCTGGAAAGGCTACACCTGCGGCGACGTGCGCTATCCGCCCACGATCTGGCAGGGCCGCGTCTTCGTCGGCTCCGGCGATGGTTATGTCTATTGCTTCGAGGCGAAGAGCGGAGGGCTGCTCTGGCGATTCCGCGCCGCGCCCGTCGAGCGCCGCATCCCCGTCTATGGCGAGCTGCAATCCACCTGGCCGGTCGCCAGCGGCGTGCTCGTCGAAGACGGCACCGCCTACGCCGCGGCGGGCATCGTCAACTACGACGGCACGCACGTCTATGCGCTCGACGCCGCCACCGGCCGCATCAAGTGGCAGAACAACACCTCCGGCCATCTCGATGCCGAGGCGCGCACCGGCGTCAGCGCGCAGGGACAGATGATGGTGATTGACGGCAAACTCTACCTCGCCGGCGGCAACGCCGTGTCGCCCGCGATCTATGATATCGCCGATGGCCGCTGCCTCAACGACCCCGCGGTGCTGCATCAGGTGTCGAAGAACAACGTGCCCGGCTCCATCAGCCCGCGCGGCAGTGAACTCTATCGGCTCGGCAACGAAGTGAGAGTCGGCGGCAAACCGTTCTACGCCCATCCGAAATACGCGGTCTATGACAACACCGTCGTGAACAAAACCTTGCTGGCGGCGGCGGGCGACCGCGCCATCGCCTGGGTGAACAGCTCCGCGCTGATGGGCTTCGCGCGCAATGATCTGCCGGCCGTCACCGAGAAGGTTCTCTCATCCTGGGGCAATCCGAGACTTCCCAACCTCACTCCGTTGTGGGCGAACAAGTGCAAAGACATCCTCGCGCTCGCCGTCGCCCCGAATGCCGTCGTGATTGCAAGGCCGTCGGAACTGGTCGCGCATGATTTGCAGGATGGCAAAGTTCTCTGGACCCAGCCGCTGCCAGCCCCTCCGGTCCCGTGGGGCCTCGCCGTCAACCGCGACGGCCGCATCATCGTCACGCTCGAAGGCGGCCAGGTGGCGTGCTTCAGCGCCGTCAGGCGGTGAGAAGCGGATGCATCACGGGTGATTCAGACTTCGCAGAGCGGAATTACTTCCGGGGCGCGCCGGGCGGCGTTTTCTTTTCCGAGTCGGGGACCAGCCTCACCACCTCGCGGAGGATGGTCCGGAACCCCTTGCCTTGGTCCCCCATCATCTCCTGTTCCGTCTCGCGCATGATGGTCGAGACGCCTTTGCTCGGCGCGTCGCCTTCGATGGCAAACTCACAACGGCCGATGCGGACGCGGTCGCCGGGTTTCGCCTCGGCCTCGGCAACGCGCTCGTTGTTGACGAAGGTGCCGTTGCGGCTGCGGAGGTCTTTGACGAGGAGCTTCTCGCCTTCGAGCCAGACCGCGCAATGCGCGCGGCTGACTTCGTCGTCCTCCACGCGGATGTCGGTCTCGATGCCGCGGCCGAGCACGATCGGCTTCGTGGTGATCGGGAGCTTGATGTCCTCTCCCTCGGCGGTGCGGTGAATCAAAAATGCCATAATGTCCTCGTTGGCTGCGGACTCTAGTGCAACGGCCGCCAGCCGGTCAAGGTCGCTCTGGCGGCGGGCTGGCGGATTGGTAAGCTAGCGCCAGTCTGGCGTATTTCTCCGCGGAGGCACGAAGCTTGCCACGCTCGGCCACGCCCAGCGTGCTGACCACCTTCGCCGGCGCGCCATACACCAGCGAGCCGTCGGGCACGCGCAGACCCTTCGTCAACAGGGCGTTCGCGCCGATGATGCACTGGTTGCCAACGACGCAGCCATCCATCACGATTGCGCCCATGCCGACGAGCGTCTCGTCGCCGATGGTGCAGGCGTGCAGCGTCACTTGATGACCGACGGTGCAATACGCGCCAACGATGCAGGCGATGCCACTCGCGACGTGGCAGGTGGAGTTGTCCTGGATGTTCGTGAACGGGCCAATGATCACCGGCGCAATGTCGCCGCGCAGGACGGTGTTGAACCAGACGCTCGCGCCTTCGCCGAGCGTCACCTCGCCGACGAGCCGCGCGCCCGCCGCCACGAAGGTTCGCGGGCCGAGCACGGGCCGTTTGCCGCCGAAGGCGATCAGTTGGCCGGAAAGCGGATGGCTCATGGAGACGATTCTAGCCGCGCCCGCCGCAAAAGCAAATCCCGACCCCGGACGAAAACGTCCGGCATCGGGATTGCGAGCAACCGCCTGCTCCAACCGCGGCCTACCAGCCGTAACCCGGCCGGCAAACGTAGCCGCGGCTGTAGTAAACCGGATACGAGTAGGAGTAGGTCACCGGCGCCGAGTAATACGTCGGCGTCGAAGAGTAGTAATAGGTGCCGCTCGTCGGCTCGCTATAGACCACCGGGGACGAGTAAACGACGGGCGGCGAGTAAACCACCGGCGGCGCGTAGTAATAAGCCGGCGCATATGAGTAGCTCGGGAACCCGAACCCAATGCCAAAGCTCCAACTGGAGTGTCCGTGATGGCCGCCATAATAACCGCCACCACCATAGCCACCACCATAGCCGCCACCATAGCCACCATGATGGCCGCCCCTTCCTTGCGCCTGACTCAGATCTGCTCCAACGACCAGAATCATCGCTCCGATCAGCACTGTCAGCAGCTTTTTCATGTTTTCACCTCTTCCAAGTTTCAAAATCTTTGCTCGGCCTGAACTGCGTTGCGGTTCTTTCGACGCCGCGCAGCTTAATTTATTCAATTCCACCGCCGCCGCAAACAGTTATCATCGGTGCCATGAAACTGATCCTCGCCAGCGCCAGCCCGCGCCGGGCCGAACTGCTGCGGTCGCTCGGTTTGCAGTTCGACATCATGCCGACGGGCGCGGACGAACGCGACGAACATCCCTCCAGCTTCCACGACCTCGCCATCCACAACGCCCAAGCCAAAGCCAGTGACGTGGCCGCGCGGCATCCCGACGCGCTGGTCCTCGGCGCGGACACCATCGTGGTGCCCGGCGGCGAGGTCTTCGGCAAACCGCGCGACCTCGACGACGCGCGGCGCATGTTACGAAGCCTCTCCGGCCGCGGCCACGCCGTCATCACCGGCGTCTGCCTCATCTGCCGCGGCGGAAACCGCGAGCGCGTCTTCGCCGTCGAGACGCGGGTCCAGTTCCGCCCGCTTTCCGACGCCGACATCGAACAATACCTCGACGCCGTCCACGTGCTCGACAAGGCCGGCGCCTACGCGATCCAGGAAGGCCCGCCCATCGTCGCCGGCATCGAAGGCAGCTACTCCAACGTCATCGGCCTGCCGCTGGAGCGGCTTGCGGCGGAACTGCGCGAGTTTGGCGTTCGCGCCGAGCCTGAGCGGCATTGACCTCGCGCAATCGCGACGGTAGTTTGTTTCGGCAGGAGACTCACGACGACGAGAAAACTGATTGATACAACGACGCGGCTCCAAGAGCGTGTGCTGTTGGTGGAACTGGAGCGCACCGGCCGGAACCACTGGCAGGCGTCCGACAGCCTCGACGAACTGGCGGAATTGGCGCGCTCAGCCGGCGCGGTGATCGTGGATCGCGTCACGCAAAAACTCACGCAACCGACTCCGGCGCACTTCATCGGCCGCGGCAAGGCGGAGGAACTCGCCGCGAAATACGTCAGCGGCGTTCCCGAAGCGGAGCGCGTCACCTCGGTCGTCTTCGACGACGATCTTTCACCCGCACAGGCAGGCAACTTGCAGGAGATCTTCGGCTGCAAAGTCCTCGACCGCACCGAACTGATCCTCGACATCTTCGCCCAGCGGGCGCGCACTCGCGAAGGCAAGCTCCAGATCGAGCTGGCCCAGCTTCAATACATGCTCCCGCGCCTGACGCGGCTCTGGACCCACCTTTCGCGCCAATACGGCGGCATCGGCGCGCGCGGTCCCGGCGAAACGCAGTTGGAGGTGGACCGCCGCCGCATCGAGGAGCGCATCCGCCGCCTCCGCGCCGGGATCGCCGAGGTCCGCAAACATCGCACCGTCATGCGCAGCGGCCGGCGGCGTCACGAGTGGCCCATCGTCGCCATCATCGGCTACACCAACGCCGGTAAGAGCACGCTGCTCAACGCGCTCACCGACGCCCACGTCGTCGCCGAAGACAAGCTCTTCGCCACGCTTGACCCGACCACGCGCCGGCTGCGGCTCGCCAACAACCGCAATGTGTTGCTCACCGACACGGTCGGCTTTCTGCGCCGCCTGCCGCACCATCTGGTGGACAGCTTCTACGCCACGCTCGAGGAGGTCGTCGAAGCCGACGTGCTCATCCACGTCGTGGACGCCAGCCATCCGCAGGTGCTCGACCAGATCACCGCCGTCAACCAGGTGCTCCACGAACTGAAGGCCGCGCAGAAGTCCACCGTGACCGCGCTGAACAAAACCGACCGCATGGAGAACCGCGCACTGCTCGACCGGTTGAGCCGCGAGACGCCGAACGCCGTCGCCATCAGCGCGCTGAAGAAAACGGGCTTCGACGTGTTGCTGAGCGAGTTGAGCGTCCAGCTTACGCCGAGGCATGAGTTTGTGCGGCTCGCCATCCCCACCGGCCAGACCGCGCTGGTGGCGCGGATTCATCGCGACGGGCAGGTGTTGCAGAAGAAGTTTGCGGGCGGCCGTTGCGAACTGGACGCCAAGGTGCCGCCGAGCATGTTGGCCGAACTGCAACCCTACCGGCGCGACGACGCGAGCGTATAGCCTCGCAAACAGCTTACCACTGGATGACGCAGGAGGCCCAAGTGAAACCGGCGCCGAAGGCCACCATCAACACCAGATCGCCGCTCTTGATGCGGCCGGAGCGAGCGGCTTCATCGAGGGCGATGGGAACGCTGGCGGCGGAGGTGTTGCCGTAGCGGTCGAGGTTGACGTAGATGCGGTCGGACGGCACTTCAATGCGTTTGGCGAGCGCGTCTATGATGCGGAGGTTGGCCTGATGCGGGATCACCAGCGCGATGTCGGGGCCGGTGAGCTGGCAGCGCGTGAGCGCCTCGGTCGCGGCGGAGTTCATGGCCGTGACGGCTTGTTTGAAAACTTCCTTGCCTGCCATCTGAAGGAAATGCAACCGCGCGTCCACCGATTTGTGAGTCGCCGGATGAAGCGAGCCGCCGCCGGGCATTTTGAGCAGGTCGCCATGCGCGCCGTTGGCGCCCATGCAGGTGGTGAGGATGCCGTGGCTTTCGCCGCCGCGGCTGCGCAGGATGGCCGCGCCAGCGCCGTCGCCGAAGAGGACGCAGGTGTTGCGATCCTGCATGTCAATGACCGAGGAAAGCTTCTCCGCGCCGATGACGAGCACGGTGTTGTAGGTATGCGCGGCAACGAATTGCTGGCCGACCTCCAGCGCGTAGAGGAACCCCGAGCAGGCGGCCTCCAGGTCGAAGCACGCGGCGCGCTTGGCGCCGATCTTGTGCTGCACCAGACAGGCCGTGGACGGGAACAGCATGTCGGGCGTGATGGTGGCGACGATGATGAGGTCAATCTCCTCCGGTTTCACGCCGGCCTGGGCCATGGCGCGGCGCGCGGCCTCGGCGGCCATGTCGGAAGTGAATTCCTTCTCGCCGGCGAAGCGACGCTCGCGGATGCCGGTGCGGGTGCGAATCCACTCGTCGGTGGTTTCGAGTTCCTTGCGCGCCTCGAACTCGGCGTTGGTGACGACCCGGTCGGGCACGTAGCTGCCAGTGCCGATGATCGAGACGCTCCTAGGCAACAGTTGCGGGCGCGGGCTGCGGGGGGTGTTCTTTTTCATGCGTCAAACGGATTTCTTCCACGATGAGAGTGTTGACCTGGCGGGTGATGGCGTCGGCGGCGATGCGCAGGGCGGAGCAGATGGCGTTGGCGCTGGCCTTGCCGTGAGCCTTGATGCAAATACCGTTGACGCCGAGCAGGATGGCGCCGCCGTATTCGTCGGGATTGGCTTTTTTCTTGAGGCTCTGAAAGGCCCCTTTTGCAAGCCACGCGCCCAGCTGGCGCAGCGGGTTCCGCGACATCTCTTCCTTCATCCAGCCGTGAACGAGCCGCGATGTGGCCTCGCAGCTCTTGAGCACCGCGTTGCCGGTGAAGCCGTCCGTGACGATCACGTCCACCTTGTCGGCGAACATGTCGTGACCTTCGATGTTGCCGGTGAAATTCACCGGGCTGTCTTTCAACAACCGGTGCGCTTCCAAGGTCAGTTCGTTGCCCTTCATCTCCTCGGTGCCGATGGAGAAAAGGCCGACGCGCGGATTGGGAACGCCGAGAATCTGCCGCGCGTAGATCTCGCCCATGACGCCGTAATCGCAGAGATGCTGCGGCCGGGCGTCGGCGTTGGCGCCGAGATCGAGGATGAGGAACCTGCCGTGCTCCGACGGCATCACCGTCGCCAGGCCGGGGCGCTCGACGCCCGGCAGGGTGCGCAGCTTGATCAACGCCGCCGCCATCAACGCGCCGGTGTTGCCCGGGGAGAACACGGCATCGGCCTGGCCGTCCTTCACCATGTCCACCGCGCGGCTGAGCGAGGAATCCCGCTTCCGGCGGACGGCTTCGACCGCCTTGTCCTCCATCGTCACCACCTCGGAGGCGTGGACGATGCTGAGGCGCGAGCGGTTGAGCGACCGGCCCGCGAGCTGCGCGTTGAGTTCCTTTTCGATGCCGACAAGGAAGATGTGCTCGATCTGTGGATACAGCCTGAGCGCCGTTGCAGCAGCCTCCACGACAGGCTGCGGCCCGTGGTCCCCCCCCATGGCATCAACGGCGATCTTCAAGGGCAAAAACGGCGAGCCGCGGGAACCTCGCGGGCGTTCTAAGCGCCCGCCTTGATGGTGATGACCTGGCGGCCCTTGTAATAGCCGCAACTGGGGCACACGCGGTGAGGCTGCGCGCTGCTGCCGCACTGCGGGCACTTGCCCGTCTGCGGCGCGCGCCAACTGTTGGCTTTGCGCCGGCTGCGTTGCCGGCTCTTGGACATTTTACGTTTTGGAGTGCCCATATGACTTCTACTTTCTTGCGATTTTAATACGATCGAGCGCGCTCCAAGGCGTTCCCGTGCTGCCGGCGCCGACTCGCTTGGAGTCGGGGCTGGCCGCCCGTTTCGCGCACGAACAAGTTCTTTCGTTCAGGTTTTGTCCGCAGACGGGGCACAAGCCCCTGCAATTCTTGCTGCACAACGGGTTCTGCGGAAGAGCGAGCAAAATATCTTCCCGGAGATTCTCAGTCAAGTCCGCGAAATCCTCCGTTGACGCTATTTCTTGATGAACCACGAAGTCCCGCACCTCCACCGCCTGCTTGGAATCCTTCAGGCAGCGCACGCAGGTGATGCCCACGTGAGTCCAAACGCGGCCCGTTACCACCAGCGCGTGGCCAAGCACCTGCCCGTGCAACCGGTAGCCGACCGGCGACTCGAAGCGATACTCCGGGTCGCTGACGTCCAGAATCTCAACCGGATCCTCGCCCTCGAAATCACGCCCTTCGTCGGGGAAATTTCTCAAATTGATTTTCATCTTCGGCCTCCTTTCCCCAGGCGGCGTTGCAGCGCCGCCTCGACAAACGGCGGCACGAAACCCTTCGCGCTGCCGCCCAGCCGGACGATTTCCTTGATCATCCTCGAACTCAAATACGCGTAACTATCCTTCGGCATCAGAAACACTGTTTCCACCCGCGGCTCCAGGCTGCGGTTCATCAGCGCCATCTGGAACTCAAACTCGAAGTCGCTCACCGCCCGCAGCCCGCGCACCACCGCGACGGCATCCTTCTGGCGGGCGTAATCCACCAGCAGATTGTCGAAACTGTCCACCGAGACGTTCGGCAGGTGTCTCACCGAGCGCCGGAGCATCTCGCGCCGCTCCTTGACGGAGAACAGCGGCTTCTTGCCGATGTTGACGGCGACGGCAACAACGACCTCGTCAAAAAGCCGGATCGCACGCTCAACCACGTCGAGGTGGCCGTTCGTGATGGGATCGAAGCTGCCGGGATAAATGGCACGCCTTTTCATTTCCGCAGCAGCATAATAGCGTCACATCGCGTTCGCAAGAAAACATCCGAGGGCATGTCGGGGGCTTGCAAGGCCGCGCCCAGTCGCTCAGCGCGAACGCTTCGGTGGGATGGTGAGCACGGAGCCGGCCATCAACCGGTCCTTGTCGGGAATGGCGGAGTGGTTGGCGCGGTAGATCACCGGCCATGCATTGCGGTCGCCGTAATACCGCAGAGCAATACTGGCGAGCGTGTCGCCCTGCTTGACTTTGTAGGTGGTCGTTTTCCTCGGATTGATCGGCGGCGCTTGCGAAGTTGCGGGAGTCGGTTGTGCCGATGTCGTGGATTTGGACGGCGCGACGGCGGTTGTGTTGACCGGAGCCGGCGGCGGCGGGGCTGGCTGCGCGACCGGCTGCGCGACCGGCGCGGCGACGGTGTTCGACACGGCGGAAGCAATGTTCGGCTCCAACGGCGGCGGCGGCGGCGCGGCGGCGGCGGTCTGCGGCTGGTTGGCCAGTTTCATCTGCGCCTCGGTCAACTGCTGGCGCAGCTTGTCCACCTCGTCCTGAAGCGCGCGGTTCTTTTGCAACAAGTCGCTCATCTCGCCGGCGTTCTCCATCGGCGAGTTGGGCATCGAGGCAATCATGTTGCGCTTGGCCCGCTCGATGAAGACATTGGCCATCTTCACGCGCTCCGGGTCCGCGTTGAGCTTGACGAACCGCTGGTAGTGGTAGATCGCGCCGGCGAGGTCCTTGAGTTGCTGCTCGTCGAGGATCGCGACGGCCCAGTGGATTGCCGCCGATTCCGGGTTGAGCTTAAGAGCCTGCTCGTAACACTCGGCCGCTTCGGCGTAGTTGCGCCGCTGCTTTTCCGCCTCGGCCTTTTTCAGCCAGGGGTTTTTGTCGTCGCTGATAAAACCGGTCGTGGCCGGCTCGGTGCACGCCGTCACGGCGAGCGCCAGCACGACCAACATGAACACAATCCGTTCCATAAGGTGGGGCATGATAGCAACTGCGGCAGGAAACTCAAGCGCACTGGAGAAATTCCAAACTCCAAACTCCAGGGAAGCTTCAATCTCCAAGCCCCAAGACACAAAGCCGGCGGGGCCGTTTGAGTGTTGATGCTTGGAATTTCCTTGGTGTTTGTGGTTGCGCTTTTCTCCATCGCGTTGTGCTAGAATCCCGCCGTGCGATGGGTTCTCGAAATTGAAAGTGGTTCGCGCGTCGGCGCGGAGGAGGCGTTCGCGTTGGCGGCGAAGTTGGGACTGCGCGGCGTGCTGCTGCCGCTGCCGGCGCTCGCGGTGGAGCCGGCGGAACTGGCGGAGGCGGAGGCTGGCCGGCTGCGGCAGGCGGCCGCGAACGCCGGCGTGACCATCGCCGGACTGACCAGCGTCATGGCCGGCGCGGCGCACCGGCTGGCCGGCGGCGACACGTCGCGCGCGGCGGCCCTGGCGCGATTGCAGGCGGCGGTCCGGCTTTGCACGGAACTGGGCGCCCGGCTGATTTGTTTCGAGCTGCCCGCGTGGGAAACGCTGCGCAGCAAACTCCAGCCCGATCAGGCGCGGACGCTCGCGGCGGAGGTGCTGCGCCGCTGCGGGCCGCTGGCGGAGTCGCGGCGCGTGACGCTTTGTGTGAGCGGTGGCGAAGCCGGTTCGGTGGAGAAGTTCATTCGGAAAGTGGATCACCCCAACACCGCCTCGCGTGCGACGGCGCGGCGCTGAAGCGGTTGGCGCAGCCGGTCCGCGACGCGCGGCTGGTGCGCGCCCGGCCCGGCGACAGTCCGAAGCTGCTGGCCCGGTCGCTCGCCACGCTCGGCTACGACCACTGGCTGGCATTGCGGCTCGGCGGCGAGGCCGACGCAACGGCCGCACAGGCGTGGCTGGGAAAATTCCGCGACGCGGCCGGCGTTGTGACGGGAGGATGACGCCGAAGGCTCTGGAGTGCTGTGGAAACCACAGCTCTGTGGCGCGGCGTTGGGAGCAGGCGGCAGAATAAGCTGCAATGCTTGCAGCAGTCCAGGGCCTTCGGCGTTACCGCTTCCGCAACTGGAGCGTGATTTGTTTCCGGCCCATTTCGTCGCCGGCTTCGCTGACGGTCTCGATCTCCGGGTCGCTGGCGTAGAAGCGGTGGATGACGCGCCGCTCGTAGGGGCTTAGCGGTTCGAGGTGGATGGGATCGCCCCAGCGGCGGACGCGGTCGGCCTGCTCCTGCGCGTGTTTGATGAGCAGGTCGCGCGCGCGCTCGCGGTAACGACACACGTCCACGATGACGTGCGGCGCTTCCAAGTTCTGCTTGCGCAGCATCCGGTTCAGCAGGAACTGAAGATGGCTGAGGGTCTGGCCTTGTTTGCCGATGAGCCGGCCGCCTTCGGCGGATTCGATGTGCAGCAGCAGGCCCTCTTCGGTCTGAAACTGGTCCACCTTGCCTTCGAAGCCCATCAGGCGGAGCAACTCGCTCAACGTGTGTTTCGGATCGTTCGCCATAAGATCACCGTCGGGTCGGCGCCGGAACTGCGGCGGGTTTCTTCGTGTCGCGCAGCGCCAGCCATTGCTGGAGGATGCTGAGCAGGTTCTGCACGGTCCAGTAGAGCACCAGGCCGCTCGACATGCTGTAGAACATGAACACGAACATCAGCGGCATCAGCATCATCATCTTCTGCTGCGTCGGGTCGGCGGAAGTGGTCGGCGTCAGCTTCTGCTGCCAGAGCGTCGTGGCGCACATCACCAGTGGCAGCGGGTTGACCGGCAGCGAGCCGATGGTGAAGATCGTGTCGGGCAGGCTGAGGTCGTGGATCCAGAGGAACTTCGCGCCGCGCAGTTCGATGACGGTCCGCAGCATGTTGTAGAGCGCGATGAAGACCGGAATCTGCGCCACCAACGGCAGGCAGCCACCCATCGGGTTGACCTTGTGCTCCTTGTAGAGCTTCATCATCTCCTGCTGCTGCTTCTGCGGCTCGTCGGGATATTTTTCCTTGAGCTTGGCGATGAGCGGCTGCAACTCCTGCATCCGCTTCATCGAGCGCGTGCTCATGGCTTGGATTGGCCAGAACAGGAGCTTGATGACGATGGTGATGATGATGATGGCGATGCCGTAGTTGGGAATGATCTTGTAGATGGAGATGAGGCTCCAGAGCAGCACTTCGGCGATGCGGCCGAACCAGCCGAACTCCATCACCTCTTCCTGTTTGTTGCCCAGCGCGACGAACCGGTTGTATTCCTTCGGCCCGGCGTAAAGCTGGAACTCGCGCGTGACCGACGCGCCCGCGTCCACCTTCACGCCGCTCATCAACAGCCACGCGTGCGCGCCGAGCGGCGCGGCGCTGGCCCCCGGCGTGAGTGAGTGTGGCAACTCCACCTTCTGCGCGTGAAACCCGCCCGCCGGCTCCTTCGGCGTCAGCACCAGCGCGAAGTAGCGGTTCTTCACCGCCGCCCATTTGACGCCGGCGGTCGCGAACACATCCTGCTTCTGCATTGAGCTGGCGGCGTTGTAGGTGGCCTTGGCGCGGCCCGTGTAGCTGAGCGCGCCTTCCCAATGATCGGCGTTGACGTAGGCGGGATCGTCCTGCGCGTCCAATTGCGCGGCGGTGCCGACCGCCACGCCAAACGCTGGCGCTTCGACCGACTGCTTGTTGAGATTCTCGATCCGCACCCGGCACGTCAGCGCGTAGTCGCCGCCGAGCGCGAACTCCTTGACGACGCGCAGACCGCCCGCCGCGTCGCTCGTGAACACCGCCCGGTTCGTCGCGCTTTCCGTCAGCGTGTAAACGGCGTTGCTGTCCGCGCCCGGCCACGCCAGCACCGACACCGCGCCGTTGGTGTCTTTCACCGAACCGCCCGTCAGCGTGAACACCGGCTCCGGCGCGAAGCGGTTCAGCGTCACCGGCGACCGGTTCGTGTTGCTGATCGTCCACTCCTTCAACAACACATCGCGGATGCCGCCGCCGTAGGTGGTCAACTCCGCGCGAAGCAGCTTGTTCTCCAGCGTGACGGTCTTCTCCGGCTGCTTCGGCGCGAGCGTGGCGGCTGGCGGCGCGACGGCATCCGGCGCGGGCTTCGCCGGCGCGGCTTTCATCTCCAGCGGCGGCACGGAGCGCGCGACGACATTGGTGGGCGACCCGGCCTTTGCCGCAGGGCCTTTACCCAGCGGCGGACCCGGCCAGAAATGATTCACCGCCGCCTGCCATCCGAAGACGACGGCGAAGCAGATGACGACGATGACTAAACCTCTCTTGTCCATTTAACCTCGCGATAAACGGCCGTGAAACTCGTGACTCGTGACTGCTAACTCGTGGTTCGTGGTCCGTGACCCGTCAGCAGCCGGCGCCGGATCGTAACCGTGGCCGCCCCACGGATGGCAGCGCGCCAGCCGCCGCGCCGCGAGCCACAGCCCGCGCCAAGCGCCGTGCGCCCGCAGCGCCTCGATGGCGTATTGCGAGCAGGTGGGCGTGAAGCGGCAGCCCGACGACGCCGGCAGCAGCGTGTGCAACGCCGGCGAGACGAGTAGCTGGTAGAGCCGCAGCAATTTGATCAAGAGCCATCTCATTCAGTTACGCGTTACGTATTACGTCAACCATCACGTTTCCTTCAGCACGCCAGCGGCCTTCACCAACCGCAGCAACTCCTCCTGCACTTCCTGCATCGCGCAGCCGGCCATGCCGCGCCGCACGACCACGACCACATCGCAGGGGGTCACCAGTTGCTCCTGGATCAGCCGCCACGCCTCCCGCACGATGCGGCGGGCGCGGTTCCGCGCGACGGCGCCGCCGAACTGGCGGCTGGTGACCACGCCGAGCCGGCGGCCCGGCAGGTCCTCTGCCCGCAGCACGTTCAGCAACATCAAGCGGCCCGTCAGCCTGCGCCCTTCGTAGCGCGCGCGCCGGAAGTCCGCGCCGTGCTGGAGCCGCTCCCGCTTGCGGAGCGTGCGTTTCACGCGGCTCAGACCGGCGTCAGGCGTTTGCGGCCCTTGCGGCGCCGGCGGTTCAAGGTCGCGCGACCGGCCTTGGTGCGCGTCTTGGCCAGAAAGCCGTGCTTGCGCACGCGCCGACGGCGGTGAGGTTGAAAGGTTCGTTTCATAAGCCAACTCCAACGTTTCCGATAAAAGCCCGCGCATCATACCGGCACTCCCCGGCTTGTCAAGGCAAGGGGGCGGGAAGGTTGGCCACGGCTGGTTTATGAAGGAACGCATGTTGTTGAAGAATCAGGATCGCATGGCGCGCATCGGCGGCCTGGGAGCGCGGGCATCCTGCCCGCCTTCCGTTGCTATTTGACGGCGTTGCGACACGGAGAAAGGCTGTCGTGGTTTGTGCATCCAAGCGGGCAGGATGCCCGCGCTCCCAGGTCGGCGACGTCTCCAAGGCTGTTTCATGCTTTCTGCCGATGCTCGAACAGGTTGAAGTCGCCCATGAACCAGTCGTGAAGGTTGGCCCTGCTGCCGAAGCCGCCCTTGACATAGCCCCGGTCGTTGGCGACTGTGACGGCCAATTCACTTTGCGAAGGATCAACGATTATGAATTCCGACATCATCAAAAAGGGTTTTGAACGCGCGCCGCATCGCTCGCTGCTGCGCGCCACCGGCTCCATCGAATCCGAGGACGATTTCAACAAACCGTTCGTCGCCATCTGCAACAGCTACACCGACTGCATCCCCGGCCATGCCCATCTCAACGAGGTCGGCGCGCTGGTCAAGCGCCTCGTGCGCGAGGCCGGCGGCGTGCCGTTCATCTTCAACACCATCGGCGTGGACGACGGCATCGCGATGGGCCACAGCGGCATGTTGTATTCGCTGCCGTCGCGCGAGTTGATCGCCGACTGCGTGGAGTCCATGCTCAAGGCGCACTGTTTCGACGCGGTCGTGTGTATCCCAAACTGCGACAAAATCGTGCCGGGCATGCTTATGGGCGCGCTTCGCGCCAACATTCCCACGATCATGGTCAGCGGGGGCCCCATGGCGGCGGGCAGAGCGCCGGACGGCCGAGTTCTCGACCTGATCAGCGTTTTCGAAGCGGTTGCCAAGCACAAGAAAGGAACGATCAACGACGCCGAACTCCAGATAATCGAGGAGCATGCCTGTCCGGGTTGCGGCTCCTGTTCCGGAATGTTCACCGCCAATTCCATGAACTGTCTGTGCGAAGCCATCGGCATCGCGCTGCCGGGAAATGGGACCGTCCTGGCCATCGATCCGAAGCGCAAGGC
>Ga0163199_1001038_pt1 | contig 17287 bp, 14 predicted proteins | sample PL_2010_150m_FD_113537 | JGI IMG/M metagenome (GOLD analysis project Ga0163199, IMG submission 113537) | Freshwater microbial communities from Powell Lake, British Columbia, Canada to study Microbial Dark Matter (Phase II) - PL_2010_150m | ecosystem: Environmental > Aquatic > Freshwater > Lake ...
GGAACTGTTTGCTTCCGGGAGACGATGTGTTTTAGGTTCCCTCATCCCCCGCCAGTGATCACCAGAAGGACGTTTCTCAAATCGACAGCCGCCGCTGCCGGAACCCTGGCGCTTCCGCGCTTCGCGATCGGGCAGTCCGGAGTGCCGGTGAACTCCAAGCTCAATGTGGGGGTGATCGGCGTGACCGGGCAGGGCGGAACGAACGTGGTGGACATCGCCGGAAATCCGAATGTGAACCTTGCCGCGATCTGCGATGTGGACACGCGCCTGCTCGGGCTGGCCGGAAAGCCATGGAACAAGGATACGACGGAGTTTGTCGTTCCGGACCACACGAAAAAATTCACCGAATACCGGGAGATGCTCCACGACATGGGCGACAAGCTCGATGCGGTGCTTGTCTGCACGCCCGACCACTCGCATGCCCACCAGGTGGTGAACTGCCTGCATGCCGGCAAGCATGTCTTCAGCGAGAAGCCGATGAGCAATTCGATCTGGGGCGCCCGCCAGATGCATGCGGCCGCGAAAAAATCCGGAAAGATCACGCAGATGGGCATCCACAACCATACCGCCGAGGGGCTGCGCCTATTCAAGGAATGGTATGATGCGGGGTTGCTCGGGCAGGTGCGCGAGATCCATCTGTGGACGAGCCGCCCGTGGTGGCCGTATGGCATGAAGGAATACCCGGCACCCCTCCCGCCGCCGTCCACGCTCAACTGGAACGAGTGGCTCGGCTCCACGGAATATCAGGACTACGGGGAGGGGATCCATCCCTACCTGTGGCGGAGTTGGTGGAAATTCGGCTCCGGCGTGATCGGGGACATGGCGTGCCACCTCATCGACGTGCCGTATTTCATGTTCGGCCTCGGAGTTCCGGAAAAAGTCGAGGTCGTTGACATTTTCGACGGCACGGACATTTCGATTCCGGGCGGTGCCCACGCCCTGTTTCACTTTCCCGCCACGGCGGCCCGGGGTCCGTTGCAACTTCACTGGTATGAGGGAAACCGGATGGTGAACGGCGAGAAGGTTCCCTTCCGTCCTCCGGTTCCTAAAACCATGCCGCAGGACACGAAGCTTTCCCCCGAGGGACGATTCATCATCTGTGACGAAGGCGCCATGTCCACTGAGGGCGTTCCGATCTCCGTGCCTCTCATTTACCCGGACGGAAAACTGGAAGCTTGGAAAAAGGACGGAAAACTGCCGGAGAAAATCCTTCCCCGAACGAAGGGGGGAATCCGTTCGGAGTGGGTGGATGCGATCCTCCAGAACAAGCCTGAGCTCGCCACTGCGAATTTCGATTACGCGGCCGGACTCACGGAGACTGCACTCGTCGGCAACCTCGCCCTGCGCACGCGGGCCGGCCTTGGATGGGATGCCTCCAAGATGCGGGCCACCGGCAACGAGGCCGCCAACAAATATATCATGACGCCTGTTCGCGAGGGGTGGTTCAGCGAGACTTCCGACGTATCCTGAAAACTTTTATGAAATACACGTTTCTCGTTTTGTCTCTGATCCTCGGGATTCCGCTCGCAGCGAGGGCCGAAGACCCCGCCCCGCTGAAAGTCGCTGTCCAGACGTTCAGCTTCAACCGCTTCACCCTCGACGAGGCTCTCGCCAAGATCCGCACCGCCGGCGCCACAAACGCCGAGTGCTACATCGGTCAAAAAATCGGTGATGGCATCGAGGAAAAGGTTAACCCGGGCATGAGTGAAGAGGCGGCAGCCAAGGTCGGACAGCTTCTCGCCAAACACGGAGTCCGGCTGGTGAGCCTCGGCGTTTGCATGCAGGCCAAAGAGGAGGACATCATCGCGAACTGCCGGCTGGCCTCGAAGCTCGGAGCGGAGTTTATCGACGTCGAAGTTCCCTCAGACGCCCTCGCGCTCTACTCCAAACATGCCGCGGAGAGCGGGCTCAAAGTCGCGGTTCACAACCATGCGAGCGATTCGAAGCTCGCCTACTACAAGCCGGAGAACGTGCTTGCGGCCATCCAGGGCCTGGAAAATGTCGGGGCCTGCCCGGATAACGGCCACTACGCGCGCTCCGGCGGCGACGTCCTCGAAAACCTCAAGGCTCTCGACGGAAAAATCTTTCTGATCCACCTGAAGGACATGGACAAGACGGGAGCCCTCGATGCCAGCGTGGTTCCCTACGGCGAGGGAGTCATCAATCTGCCGTCCGTCCTCGCGGAACTCCAACGCCAGAAGTTCGATGGTTATGTTGTCATCGAGCTCGAAGGCAAAGCCGCGACCGACGGCGAGGCCAGCCTGAAAAAAGACCTCGCTTATCTCGCCAAATCCACTTCGAAACCCTGATATACCCTGTCATGAACCCCGTCGGAATCATCATTCTTTCTTTGTTGGCGGCCTGCACGCTTCGTGCCGATGACACGACGATCATCGAGGAACATTTCTTCATCGACGGAAAGGAACGCAAGATGGGCCGCTCGTTGGACGGGCTTCCCATCGGTTCCACGGAGACAGGGATCGAGCCGTCCCCGCTCAATTGGTCTGTGGCGGGAGCCGGGGGGATGGGCGGGATCAGTCTCGCCATCTGCGGAAAGGATTCCACCGGGCCGGGGATCGCGCTGGTGAAGGATTTTCCGAGTCCCCAGAACGTTGTGCTCGGCGCGGAAATTCCCGATCTGGACAGGTATTCCTCGTTGACGCTCGACGTCAATGCCTCCGTTTTCGACACGGAATCCATGCGGTTCGGATTTTCCAGCAAACCGCCTGCCGGATTCGACGAGGACCCCGGGAATGCCGTCTTCCTCGAAGCCACGTTGAAAGAAGTGTCCCTGGTTGTGATTCAGGATGAAAAAAAGACCGTTTTGGAGACCGTTCCGTGGACCGCTCCCAAGGGAGTGGTCAACAGCACCTACAGGCTGACTTATGACGCGGCTTCGGGAAAAGCAGGAGTTACGGTGAACGAGGATTTGGGCAAGGGCGCGGTTGCGATCGCTCCCATGCCCCTGCGATTCCCCTGCGCGTTGCAATCACTGCAGTTTGAAGCCGTCAACGCCGGGATTCTTCACGGGAATTTCCCCCGAATCGCGATCGTCAAACTGTCCGGCACCCTGAAACCGTAGCCTCCCCCTGCCGCATTCCTCAAGCAAGCGGCTCACCCGGGAAGCCGTTCCCGCTCGACGCATCCGGCGGTTGGCTGGTAGGTTTCCTGCGATGGTTTCTCCTCTGCTCGACGAAATCCTGCGCGCCGCTTCCGCCAATGGGGCGTCCGATGTGATCATCCACTCCGGGCGGCCTGCTGTTCTGCGCATTGACGGGGAGCTTCATCCCGTGCAGTCGGAGCATCCGGACGACCGCGATCTGGATGCGCTCTGGGCGGCGTGCGGGGCAGGAGCCTCGGACTCCGACCGCGATGCCAGCCTGACCACCGAAGACGGGGTCCGTTTTCGCGTCAATCTCCTGCGCCAGCTCGGATCACGCGGAGCGGTCCTCCGCAGGATCCGCAAGGAGATCCCTGCCTTGGAGTCGCTCGGGCTCCCGGCGGAAATCCTGCGGGAATGGACCGCGAGAAAATCCGGCATCATCATCGTTTCCGGTCCGACGGGATCTGGGAAATCCACCACGCTGGCTGCCATGCTGGAGTGGATCAATACGACGATGGCGCGCCATGTCGTGACGATCGAGGATCCGGTTGAATTTCTTTTCGAGAGCAAACTCTCGCTTTTCACCCAGCGCGAAGTCGGGATCGACACTCCCGCCTTTGCCGAGGGGTTGAGACGGTCGCTTCGGCAGAACCCCGACATCATTTTTCTGGGGGAGATCCGGGACGCTGATTCCGCGCTGACAGCGATCCAGGCTGCGGAGACCGGACACATCGTTCTCACGACCCTGCACGCTTCCGCGTGTGCGGATGTGCTGGACCGGCTGGAGCTTCTCTTTCCTCCCGACGAGCGGGAGTCGGTGCGGAAAACCCTTTCGACCCAGTTGCTCGGAGTGCTTTGCCAGCGGCTCGTTCCCGCGGCAAGCGGGGGCCGCGCACTGCTCTGCGAGTTCTTTTCCAACTCCGCCTTCTCACGGAAGCTTGTCGCGGAGGGGCGGATGTCCGAACTTCAGGATTTTATCGCGCGCGGCGATCCGCGATCCGCGTGTTCGTTTTCCGAATCGCTCCTCCGTCTCGTCAGGGGAGGTTCGGTGACCGAGGCGGCCGCGCTGGAAATTTCCGACAATCCGCAGGAGTTCTCCCGTTCGCTGCGGGGAATCAGTTCCTCAACCCAGGCAACAAGAAGATAGAACCATGGACAACCCATTCGACCTCGTGGACCTCCTCTCCCGCACGGTTGCGGCGGGGGCATCCGATCTGCACCTCTGCGCGGATGCCCAGCCGATGGTGCGCATCAATGGGAGCCTTGCCCCCCTGGATGAGCGCGCGGTCACGGTCCAGTTCTGCCGCGAACTGATATCCGGGATCCTCACGGAATCCCAGCGCGCCCGGCTTGAGGAGGAGTGGGAGCTCGACTTTGCCATTCAGGTCGACGGGATCGGGAGATTCCGCGCGAATGCCCATTTCAGCCGTGGCGCCCTCGAAGCGGCGTTCCGTTATATTCCGCACGCGATCCCCGAACTCGGCCAGCTCGGACACCGGCAGAGCATTTTCGATATCTGTGCTCTCCAGCGGGGGCTCGTGCTCGTCACGGGAATCACAGGATCCGGCAAGAGCACCACGATGGCTTCCATGATCCAGCATATCAGCAGGCAGATGAGCGGCGTCATCGTCACCGTGGAGGACCCGGTGGAATATATTTTTCAAAACGCCAGCAGCATCGTCAAACAGCGCGAGATCGGCAGCGATACCAAGTCGTTTAGCGAGGCGCTCCGCCATGCCCTGCGCCAGGATCCGGATGTGATCCTCGTCGGCGAGATGCGCGATCCGGAGACGATCAGCGCGGCCATCACAGCCGCTGAAACCGGTCACCTCGTCATCGCGACCCTGCACACAATCGACGCTCCCAAGGCGATCGACCGGATGGTGGACGCGTTCCCGGGAGACCAGCAGCCGCAGATCGTGGCGCAGCTCGCGAATGCTTTGGAGGCGGTTATTTCGCAGCGCCTCATTCCGAATGAAGAGGGCAACGGCCGCGTTCTCGCGACAGAAACGCTTGTCGCGAACTCCGGTGTGTGCGCCTGCATCCGCGAGAGGCGGTGGGAGCAATTGGTCGGGCTGATCGAGATCGGAGCGAAGGACGGCATGCATACGATTGATGAGGACCTTTCCGGTCTGTATCTCTCCGGGGCCATCTCGAAGGAGCAGGCGATCGCAAATGCCAGGGATCGCAAGCGCATGGAATCCCTGATGCGCGAGCCACCGAAGAAAAAAGGGATCTTCGGATGAGGTTTGCCGCCGCGGTGTTGATCGCGTTTTCCGCGGTGGCCGGCGCGATCGACGTCCGACGTCCGCCCACGTCTGCGGATGTGGACTCATTGATCGCCCAGGGCCTTCCGGCGGCGCGGGACGGCTTGGAGGCTGCCCTGATCGCCGGTTATCAGCCGGGAAGGATGGGAGTTTCCGGATCTTCCGGGAATCCGGCCTTCATGTCGTGGCTCACGTTATGGCGGTGGTGCGATGTTCTGACCAGATCCGGCGATGACGAGATGGCCCGGCTTCTGCGTCGGCATCTTTTCAACGATCCGAAGTCCGGCGAGCTCACGTTTGTCGGACCGGGCTGCGACTCTGAACTGGAGGCCATCCCGGAGGCCAAAGCAGCCGGGATGGCACAGAGCCCCCCCGAGGAGATCCTCCGGCAGCTCCTGCCGGATGGCGAGCGACCGGGCCGCGGGCCGCTGTCGGATGTTCTTCCTCACGAACTCCTCGCGGAGTTCATGAAGGACGATGCGTTTTCCCGGTGCTTCTTCTCGACCCTCAGCGAGGACGACTATCTGCCTCTCGTGCTCGCGAACCTTCGTGACATCCGCGCGGCTGATCCAAAAAACTGGAAGAATTACCGGCAGCTCGCGATCGCGCTCGCCGTGGTCAACGATTCCAAACCACCCGGGTTCTGGCCGCACGATCAGGTCACGCAGTCGCTCGTTCCCCGGGAACAGCTTCCGGTCGCCGATCAATTTGCCGCATGGGTCGCCGCAAACGAATCGGGGGGAACCTTGCTCGATTTGAGGAAACTTTCTGCCGGACAGTTGAAGTTTGTCGTGGATGCGTTTGTCCGACAGGACGAACTTGCCTGGGCGCGCAAAAATATCCGTCTTCCTGTCGCTGGCTTCGACAAGGCGTTTCCGATGGTTTCGTATCGGAACGACCGGCTGGTGAAGCAACAATATTCCTGGGACGAGGATCCGTATCTGCTGGAAACCATCCGGGCCCGGGGAGGAATCTGCGTGGACCAGGCGTATTTTGCCATGCTCTGTGGAAAGGCGAAGGGGCTGCCGACGCTCTTCTTCACTGGTCAGGGTGCGGATGGCGGACACGCCTGGTTCGGCTACATGAAAGCCGATGACAGGTGGGAGCTCGATTGCGCACGCTATGCGACGCAGAACTACTCCACCGGCCATGCCTTGGATCCGCAGACCTGGAAGACCATCAGTGACCACGATCTCCGGCTTCTCGCCGCAAGCTTCCGTGACAAGCCGGAATTCGCCGCATCGGTCAACGATCTCGCCATGGCAGGGATCATCGGGCGCGCAGGCAACTCCGCACTCGCTGCCAAGGCGTATGAAAGCGCCGTCCGCACCTGTATGATGAACCCGGCCGCCTGGGATGCCCGTGGGGATTTTCTGGTCCGCTCGGGAGCCCCGCCTGCGGAACGAAAAAAATTCCATGAGGCCGCTCTGACTCAATTCGCCGGGAACGCGGATCTGAAAGCCAGGCATCAACAGGCTTTGGCCTGGGTGGCCCGCGAGCTGGGGGACACGGCGGCGGCTGACCAGCTCGAACGCCTGATCCTGCTCGAAAACAAGCGCAAGCGCTCGGATTTGAGCGTGGGGATCGTGGCGCGGCAGATGCAGGCGCAGCTGGATTCCGGAAAGCTCGACGAGGCCGGGAAGGAGTTCCGGCGGCAGGTGAGTTCGCTGGCGGATACCGGCGGCGGAAATCTCTTCTACGACGTGGCGGCCCCCTACATCCTAGCGCTGTTGGATGCAGGCAAAAAATCCGAGGCCGTAAAGTCGCTCGCCCTGATCCGCAAAAAACTCTCTCCCGAAAAAGATGGCATCCTCGATGGTGAGATCCGCACGCTTGAGGAATCCGCATCCAAGAACTGAGCGCACGCCCCGCGCCATTTCGCATTTACTGCGCGTCGTTGAATGCCCAATATGCACCGCGTGTCTGCCCGATTTGTATTCTCCGGCTTCTCTGCTTTCACCTGGGCGGTCATCGCATTCGTTCTCCTTTTGATCCCGATCAATGGCGACAGCCTGGACATGCTGGAGTCCCAGACATGGGACTACGCCCGCCATGATTCGTTTCCCGCGTTTTGCAACGAGCTGCGCACGGATCAAAACATGGAGTCCAGCATGCCGCTCGGGATGTTCTCCTTCTGGGCCTGGGCGCGCGTGGTGGGAGTGGGGGCCATGCGTTCGCTCAATCTTCTTTGGGCGGCCATCGCTCTGGCGGCATTTGCCCGGGCCGGGCGGCGCCTGTCGATCCCCTGGCTTCCGATGCTTTTCGCGATCCAGCCTTTCTTGTGGTATTACATGAACTACTCGCGGACTCCCGTGATGCAATTTGCAGGCGGGGCTCTCCTGCTTGCCGGAGTGATCGACTGCCTGCAGGCGGGCGTTCCGGCGAATCCCCCGGGATCTTCTTCCTGCGCGCCGAATAACGGAGGAGGTCTCCTGCTCTGCCTGGGAGCCATCCTGCTCAGCGGGGCCAGTATTCATGGATTGATTCCGTTGGCGGCCGTCGCGGCGGGCCTGAGCGTGAACGGGGCTTGGAACAGGGTTCAGAGGAGACGGAAGGACAAGGTGATTCTCTTTGTGACGGTCGGCATTCTCGCGATCCTATGCCTTTATTACATCCTAAGGTTGCTTCATTTGGGCTACGGCGGGGGACTCTGGCTGGTCTCCCCGGTGAATGTGGTTTTTGTGGCCTATGAATTCCTTGGCTTTCAGGGGCTCGGGCTCGGACGCCAGGTCCTGCGAACCGTCATGAAAGGGAGTTCCGCTCCCCGGGAACTATTGCCTTTCCTCCCCGGCCTTGTTCTCTTTGCTGTGGCGTATTTCGCGATCTTTGCCGCAGCCATGAAATCCTGGCTGACGCGCGAAATTCCGGTTTCGTTGTCTCCTGACCGGGTGCCGAAGGCTTCGCCGAGGGCCGGTTTGCTGCGTGCGTGGACGATGGGCATGGGGGTCCCTCTGCTGAGCGCATTATTTCTTTTCCTGCTCGCCGTTGCTGAAGGTTTTCCGTTTTGGGGCCGGCATCTCGCCGGCGCGTTTCCATTTTGGGTCGTCGCCCTGGCGATTACCCTGCGCTGGGCGCGGCAGGGGCTCTGGCGCAGGTCCGGACGCATGGGGGCTCTGGGCGTTCTCGCGCTCCTCTGCATTTCCTCGCTACTGATCAGGTTCGCTCCGCTTCACCGGCACGACGACTATCGTGGGGGCGCGGCGGAGGCGCGGAGAATCGCTTCGGCGGGCCGATCGGTCTGGTGGGTGGCCGACCATTCGGGCGGGGTCTATTACGGGCTGAATATCGCCGACCATTCACCTGCGGCTCCCGGGGAAATCGAATATGCGATGAACCGGATGCATCCGCCCGAGAACCCGCCGGATGCCATCGTGATCTCCCGCCCGGACAATTTCGACACCTTCGGGGTTGCGTCCCGCATGGTTTCCGGCGGTGCATACACGAGGACGAAGAGACTTCAGGCATTTGAGATTTGGGAGAAAACCGAGACTGCCAGGTGAGCGACTTGCTCCCCGCTCCGCTTGCCTAATCTCGCAGAATCCGCTACACGACTTGGCATGTCACAAAGGTTCTTTGTCATTTTGCTTGCGGCACTTTTGCCGCTTGTCCTCCACGCCGATGAGACGGTTTTGGCCACTCAAAAAAAGCTTACCCAGCTCGGCTTTTACAAAGGCACACCAGACGGCCAGATGGGCAGCCAGACCGGCGCCGCGATCCGGCGCTACCAGATCGCCGAAAACCTCAAGGTGACCGGGGAATTGAACCGCCAGACGCTTGAGCAGTTGGGGATCGCAGGCCAGGCCCAAGTGCCGGCATACGTTGCCATCGCGGAGATTTTCAAGGGCGGCCCGTATATCTCCGTCGGGCCGGAGATGCAGGTGGCGGTGGTCCGGCAGGCGCAAAAAAACCTGAAGCTGCTCGGATATTACAGCGGGCCGGAGGATGGCATGCCGAATGGCGGCCTTGTTTCCGCCCTCAAGGTCTGGCAGAAGAGCGCGGGGTTCCGGCAGAGCGGTCGCTTTGATGAAAATACGCTCAAAGGCCTCGACCTGATGCCCGACTAGCGGCATCTTTTCGCCATGAGTGAAGTTCTGGATCTTTTCCGTCAGACGGGGGCGCTGCTCCACGGGCATTTTGTTCTACGCAGCGGGATGCACAGCCGCGATTTTTTTCAATGCGCGCTTCTGCTCCAGGATGCCGCGATTGCGGCACGCGTCTGCGGCTGCCTGGCGGACAAGCTCGGCGGCTTTGAGGCAACGACCGTGATCTCTCCCGCCGTCGGCGGCATCGTCGTCGGTCAGGAAGTCGCCCGGCATCTCGGGAAGCGGCACATTTTTGCAGAGAAGGACGGAAGTGGGGGGCTTGTTCTCCGGCGTGGATTCACGATCCGGCCCGGCGAGAAGTTTCTTGTCGCGGAGGATGTGGTGACCCGTGGCGGACGGGTGCAGGAGACGATCCAGATCGTGCGGGACCACGGGGGAATTGTCTCGGCCGCGGGATCGATCGTGGACCGCAGCGCTGGGGCGCTTCCGGATTTTGGATGTCCGTTTGTTTCGCTCGTGCAGATGACTCCGGAGGTGTTCGATCCGGAAAATGTTCCGGAGGATTTGAAGGGCATCCCCGCGGTCAAGCCGGGCAGCAAGTAACGGGTTCAGGCCCTGTTACCGGCAACCTTTTCCAAAACCTCAAGCGCGAGCCCTTCGACCTCCACGATTTTCTTCCTGGACGCAAAGCCGGAGAAAATCGTGACCGCATGGAGCGGGAGCCCGAATTCCCCGGCGAGAAATTTGCAGAGCGCATCGTTTGCCTTCCCGTCCGTGGCCGGCGCCTGGATCCGGACTTTCAAGTCCTCGCCCAGCCAGCCGACAATCCCGTTCCGGGACGCGCCCGGAACGACTTTGACGCCGATTCTCAACGGTGTTTCGCCGCGATTTTTTCCCAGAGGGCTTTTTCGGCGGCGTCTGGGGATGAGGGGACCGTGACCGCGACGACCGCGTAAAGGTCGCCGCGTTTGCCTCCCGCGAGCGGGAGCCCCATACCGGGGAGGCGGAGTTTTTTTCCGGACTGCGTGCCGGGGGCGATCTTGAGTTTAGCGCGGCCTTCGAGTGTCGGGACGTGGACATCGCATCCGAGCACGGCATCCCATGCCGGGACTTCGAGGTCATAGATGAGATCGTTGTCCTGGATTTCGAAGTCCGGATGGCGCTGGAATTTCACGCGGAGGAAGAGGTCGCCTTTGCCGGCGGAGCCGGCACCCCCCTGGCCTGCGAGACGGATCCGCTGGCCTTCGCGGATGCCTTTCGGGATTTTGACGGTATACGTTTCGATTTTGCCGGAGTCACCTCGCCGGAAGGAAATCTGCCGGGTGGATCCGTGGAACGCTTCCTCGAGGGTGACCATGATGTCCGCCTCGACGTTCTCACCGCGCTGCGGGGGTTCCTCGTAGCCGCCGAACCCTCCGAATCCGCGTCCTCCTCCGCGGCGGCCCCCGCCGAACATTTGTTCGAAAAAATCGCTGAACCCGGTGCCGCCGAATTCGAATTCGACCCCGCCGCCACCAGCGCGCCCCCCGCCGAACCCGCCGCCGGGTTGCGGCCATCCAGGGGGCGGTCCCCCGGCCTGCTGCCATCCGGCCCCGAACTCGTCGTATTTCTTCCGCTTTTCGGGATCACCGAGAACTTCGTAAGCCTCGTTGATCTCCTTGAATTTCTCCTCGGCCTCCTTTTTGTTCTTCGCGGTATCCGGGTGGAATTTACGGGCGAGCTTGCGGAAGGCACTCTTGATTTCGTCTGCCGCGGCGGTTTTGGGAACCCCGAGCGTTTGGTAATAATCGCGGTATTGCGCGGACATGGTATTTTTTGCTTAGCCCATTCTGCCAAAATTGTTCAATCTGTCCAACTCATGCTCGACATCCGACTTCTCCGCGAAAATCCCGACTCCGTCAAAGCCCGTCTCGCGACGCGCGGTCCCGGCTACGAATCCGCCGTGGATGCGGTTCTGGCGCTCGACGTCGAACGCCGTTCTGCCGAAACCAACCTGCAGGGGCTGCAAGCTGAGCGCAACCGGCTCAGCAAAGAAATTGGAAAGCTGCGCGCCGCCAAGCAGGACAGTTCGGCGCTGGAAGCCGAGGTCAAGGCCCGTTCGGCCGAGATGCAGGTGTTGACGGAAAAATCCGAAAAGCTCGCTGCTGACCAGCACGGGCTTTTGCTAAATATTCCGAATCTTCCCCAGCCCGGCGTGCCGGTCGGCGCGGATGCATCCGCGAATCCGGTCATCCGCGTGTGGGGGGAAAAGCCCGCCGTTGCCAGCCCTCGCGACCATGTCGCCATTGCGGAATCTCTCGGTCTCATCGACCCCGACCGCGCGGTGAAGATCAGCGGGAGCGGGTTCGCCTGCTACACCGGCGCGGGGGCGAGACTCGAGCGCGCGCTGCTCAATTTTCTGCTCGACCTCCACACCCGGGAGCATGGTTACACCGAAGTGAGCCCTCCGTTCCTGATCCGCCGCGAGTGCATGGTCGGTACTGGACAGCTTCCGAAATTCGAGGACGACATGTATGGAGTCGATGGCGGCGGGCTTTTTCTTGCCCCTACTGCAGAGGTGCCGGTCACGAATCTGCACCGGGAGGAAATACTGCAGCCCGCCCAGCTTCCGATCAAATACGCCGCCTACACGCCGTGCTTCCGCCGCGAGGCGGGATCCGCAGGGCGCGAGACGCGCGGGCTGATCCGCATGCACCAGTTCGACAAGGTTGAACTCGTCAAAATCTGCCTTCCGGAAAATTCCGATGCCGAACTGGAATCGCTGACGGCCGATGCCGAGCGCGTCCTGCAGTTGCTCGGTCTGCACTACCGGACGATCGTCCTCTGCACCGGAGACATGGGTTTCGGCTCCGCAAAGACGTATGACATCGAGGTCTGGGCACCCGGACAAAATGCCTACTTGGAAGTTTCGAGCTGCTCGAATTTCGAGGACTACCAGGCACGCCGGATGAACCTCCGTTTCAAGGGCGACAAGAACCGCTTCTGCCACACGCTCAACGGCTCGGGCACGGCGCTTGCCCGGCTCTACGTCGCGCTGCTGGAATCCGGACTGCAGCCGGACGGGTCGGTGGTTCTGCCCCCTGCGCTCCATCCCTATTTCGGTGCCGAAGTCATCAAAAAGTGACCCTGTCCGGGCTGCGGTGACCCGGTCGATGGAAGGGGTGTCCCTCCGCCGTCCGCTTTTGGTCGGCGTCTCCGGCGGGCGTGACTCGATGGCGCTGCTCCATGCGCTGCGGGCACTGGGGTTTGAAAAGCTGATCGTCTGCCACCTCGACCACGGTCTGCGCGGACGCGCGTCGCGCGCGGATGCGGAGTTTGTCCGGCGTTCCGCGTCGGGCTGCGGGTTTGAAAGCGCGCGGGCGCGGACGGATGAATTCGCGAAGCGCCACCGGATCTCGACGGAGGCGGCCGCCCGGGAACTTCGATACGCGTTTTTCCGGGAGTGCGCGAGGCGCCACCGCTGCCGCAGGCTCCTCCTGGCCCACCATGCCGATGACCAGGTCGAGACGTGTCTTTTCCAGTTCCTGCGCGGTTCTGGAGCCGCAGGGCTGGCCGGCATGAAGCCTGTCAGCCTGCGCGGCGGGATGACGATCATCCGTCCGCTGCTGGCCGTCGGTCGCGAGGAGATTGACCGCTACATTGCAGAGAACGCGATCCGCTACCGCGAAGATGGATCGAATACCTCAACCGTCCACACCCGGAACCGGATCCGCCATGTCGTGATTCCTGCAATCCGTGATGCATTCGGGCCAAGCTTCCGCGATGCGGTCCTCCGTGCGTCGGAAATTTTGCGCATGGAGGACGAGTGGATGGAAAGCCAGGTCCCGGAGACGGGAGCCAGACTTTCGTGCAGGGAACTCCGTCAAATGCCGGATGCGCTCCGTCACCGCGCGGTGATCCGATGGCTGAGAAAGTCCGGTGTTCCCGAGCCGGGCTTTGCGGAGACCCGGCGGGTGCTTTCCCTGTTGGATCCCGCGAGTGGTCCGGCCAAAGTCAGCCTCCCCGGAAATCTTCACGCGCGGCGGCGCGCCGGGGAAATCTTTCTTGGCAACGACAAAAAATAAAACCGCCGCCGGAGTTTCCTCGCGGCGGCGGTTGCTATATCTGCCCCTTTTCAGGAACGAATCAGAATGTCAGGCCCGTGTAGAAGCCAAGGATTGTGGCGTTTTTTACGGCACCCGTTCCAGCCGGTTTGATCTCATACTGGATGAACGGCTGGAGGAACGCCCACTGGTTGATCTGGATGCGGTAGCCACCTTCGAGGAAGATCGTGTAGTTCGGCTGGTTGACCTTTCCGGTGTTTTGAAGGTTTTCGATGTTGTAATAACTGTAGCTGCCGTAGGCCACCGAGAACATCGTCTGGTCCTGGTCACGGTGCGGGATGAGCCCGGTATAGACGAGGCCGGTCTGGAAATAGAACGGGAAAAGGTTGTTATACTTCGGGGCGAGGGTCACGAGGTTGAACATGCTCAGGCCCTGTTCCGAAAGTTTCGGTTTCTCAGGAGCAACAGGAGACTTGAAGTCCTTGCCCGTGGCCACGCTCTTACCATCCGACGGCCCTTTCGCCAGCGGGGCGGGTTCCTCAGAGGGTTCGCGGAAGAGCATCTGGTCAGCCTGCAAATACATCCCATATTGGCCGAGCGAGCGGGTTCCGAGAAACGAGTTTTTCCATCCGCCATAGTAGTATCCGCCGACCACGTATTTGCCCGGAAGTTTGGAGGCGCCGATCTTCGGGGTGACGCCGGTTTCGGCCATGGCCATGAGTCCGTTCTGGCTCGGGTCCGGTCCGTAGCCCTGATAGGCCAGGCCGTGGTTGCCGCTGGCGGTCGCCTGCGGGTAGGCCATGAAGAGACCGCCCTTGAGGTAATACCACTCGACCGGCTTCACCTTGAGCGTGCCGCCCCATGTGGAGAAGCTCGACGAGAACGGGATGTTTCCGCCCACGCCCTTCGCGCTGTTCACCGCATTGTTGAGGAACAGCTTCGAGAGCGGCTGGTCGATAAATTCCGTCTGAGGGCGAAGCCAACCGCCGCGCAGGACAACCATGTCCTTCACCGGAAGCAAATCGCCGGTTCCGATTTCCATGCCAAACTGGAGGACGCGGAACTGCGTGCCGGAATACCAGTTCGTCGGATTGAACATGCTGTTGCTCTGGACGAACGTGCCGGCATCGGCGGCTATCTGGGAGTCCCGGTAGCGGAATAACCCGAAACCCTTCACGCCGTTGAGCGCGTCCACACCGAGCAGCTTTCCGAAATTCTGCTCGGCACCGAATTCGATTCCCTGATCCCAAATCCCGCGCGCTCCGTTCTGGCTGTCCACGACACCGAAAAATGCGCCGTAATACTTGCCGTTGAATGTCAGGCCTCTGTCGGCGAGCGAATCGCGGACACCGAACCAGTTTCCGGTCATGTATTTTCCGTTCCACCAGTCGGCGAGCGGGGTTGATGACGGCTGGACAGGTTCTGTCGACGCTGTTCCGGCAAATGCCGGAACCGAGAGGAGAGAGGCGGCGAGCAGGACCTTTGCGAGGCCGGCCGCACGCCCGATCAGGGTATTGTTTTTTGTGTTCATGGATAAGGCGGATGCCTTTCTATCAGCTCCGGAAAATCTGGAAAGTGCGAAAAAGAAACATTTTCGTGACACAATCAGAGCGTTTTGTCCCGCGCCTCTCCAAGCGTGGTGAAGACCATCGCCCAGAATGCCTGAATGAGCACAGCCACCGGGATTTGTAAAAGAGGCGGCATCGAATACACGAGCGCCACTCCGGGAATCCAGATGATCCATCCGGAGACCTGGACCGGGAAAATGCGGTCCATATAGAAGCCGGGCCGGAAAATCTTCCGCCATGCGGTGGAGTGGAAGCGCTCGTCGCGCCAGATGAACCAGGCGATCGTGAGCGGGTTCGAAATGAGCGGACTGAACAGGAGCTGATCCACGAGAACCTTCGGGAGAATTGTCATCAGCCCGGTCCCCGAACCAAACCAACCAGTTTGGCAGCGATAGAAAAAATCCACAATGATTCCTAGGCATCCCCATGCGGGCGCGGCGGTGACAAACAGCCACAGGTTCCTCCGGGTCGGCCGGCCGCCCTGGAAAAAGGCAATCCGCAGGATCTCTGGCAGGAGCGCGGCTGCGGTGGCATACGAGACGAAGGCGAAGAGGTATCCAGTTTCCTGCCGGACACGCGCGACCTCCGCCAAAAATATCCGCGTCCCCTCATGCGCCACATAGGCGGACAGGAAGACGACCATCAGGCACTGGAGCAGGATGCCCGGGAGGAGATTGGCCCGGGCGGCGGCCGCTGCGGACTGAAGTGCTCGACGCAGAATTGTCATCCGGCGCACATAACCCCCGGTCAGGGAAACATGCAAAGACAATCCGGCCGGCAATTGACTTTGCTCCGGTCCATCGCGACAATTCGGCCCGGAAACCCTTTCACGCGGTCTGATTCCCATGAGCAAATCCACCGTCGGCTCCTATCTCGCCACCCGCATCCTCCAGTCCGGGGCCCGTGATTTTTTCTCGGTTCCCGGGGATTTCAACCTCGTGCTTCTCGACGAATTTCTGAAGCAGCCGGGTTTGCGGATGATCGGATGCTGCAACGAGCTGAATGCCGGGTATGCGGCTGACGGCCATGCGCGCGCGACCGGCGGGCTTTCGGTCGTGGTGGTTACCTACATGGTCGGCGGGCTGAGCGTGATCAACGCGGCGGCGGGCGCGTATTCCGACGACCTTCCCCTCCTGGTGGTTTCCGGCGGTCCGAATACAAATGACGCTCCGGCGAACCACCTCCTGCATCACACGCTGGCCGAGCACAACTTTTATCAGGCCGAGAAATGTTTTGAGCCGGTGGTCGGGGCCACCTTCAACATCCGGCATGTCGGGGATGCCCCCCGGATGATCGATGCCGCGGTCACGGCCTGCCTCGCAAAACGGAAGCCGGTCTATCTTGAGATCGCCTGCAACCTTGCCGGGGCAGAGGTCCCGGCTCCGGCTCCGTTGACTCTTCCCCCTTCCGCCGGATCTCCCGATCCGGTGGCTCTTGCTGCCGCAGTGGAGGCCGCCGCCTCACGCATTAACAAGGCTGTGAAGCCGGTCCTTGTCGGCGGGGTCAAACTCCGTTCCGCCGGTGCCTGCGGAGGGTTTCTCAAGCTGGCGGATGCCCTCGGCTGCGCGGTTGCGGTGATGCCCGATGCCAAGGGGCTCGTTCCCGAGGATCACCCCGCTTTCATCGGAACGTATTGGGGGGATGTCGGCAGCCCGAATTGCGCGGAGATCGTCGAATCCAGCGACTGCCAGATTTTCGCCGGGCCGGTTTTCAATGACTACACGACCACCGGCTGGACGACGTTGACTCCTCCCGGAAAACTGGTGCATGCCGGGCCGGATTTCCTCCGCTTGGAGGGATTTGAATTTTCCGGCCTCTGTCTGGCAGGGTTTCTTGAGGCGCTTGCCGGGAAAGTGAAGCGGAACGACGCCTCGCTCGTCAGCTACCGGCGCCAGCACGACGAGCCCGCTCCCGCAGTGGCTTCCGCGGAAAGCGCGCCTCTTTCCATCAAGGAACTCCGCCGTCAGATCCAGGGCATTCTCACCCCGGAATCCGATCTGGTCATTGAAACCGGGGACTCGTGGTTCAACGGACAGAAGCTCCGCCTTCCAGCCGGGGCGCGGTATTTTTTCCAGATGCAATACGGCTCGATCGGATGGGCCACCGGGGCCACGCTGGGGGTTTCCCTCGCCTCTGGCGACCATCGCCGGACGATTTCCCTCATCGGCGATGGATCCTTTCAGCTCACGGCGCAGGAGGTGTCCACCATGATCCGCCACGGTGCCGATCCGGTGATCTTCCTTCTCAACAACCGCGGCTATAC
>Ga0163199_1001039_pt1 | contig 17277 bp, 22 predicted proteins | sample PL_2010_150m_FD_113537 | JGI IMG/M metagenome (GOLD analysis project Ga0163199, IMG submission 113537) | Freshwater microbial communities from Powell Lake, British Columbia, Canada to study Microbial Dark Matter (Phase II) - PL_2010_150m | ecosystem: Environmental > Aquatic > Freshwater > Lake ...
ATCCCCTCCCGCAAGCGGGAGGGGAGGCAATCGCCCCTTCCCCCGCTCTTGTACCCAGGCCGAAAGGCCGTCGGGTATGCGGGGGAAGGTTGGGATGGGGGTGGCGCCTCTGCGGTGAAAGATTTTTATGACCAAACAAGAATTCGACCGCCTCGCCGGTCAAGGCTATAACCGTATTCCGCTGGTGCGGGAGACGCTGGCCGACCTCGATACCCCGCTGACCGTCTACCTCAAGCTCGCCAACCGGCCCTATTCCTATTTCCTCGAATCGGTGGTCGGCGGCGAACGTTTCGGGCGCTATTCCTTCATCGGCCTGCCGGCCAAGATCCGCCTGGTGGTGCGCGGGCGCACGGTGACGGTGGAAAACGACTGGGAAGTGCTGGAGCAGGTCGAGACCGACGACCCGCTCGCGTTCATCCAGGCCTACCGCGCCCGCCTCAAGGTGGCGCAGCGCGAAGGCTCGCCGCGCTTCACCGGCGGGCTGGTGGGTTATTTCGGCTACGACACCATTCGTTACATCGAGCGCAAGCTGGCCGCCACGGTCAAGCCGGATACGCTCGGCACGCCGGACATCCTGCTGCTGCAATCGGAAGAGCTGGCGGTGGTGGACAACCTCAGCGGCAAGCTCTACCTGATCGTCTACGCCGACCCGGGCGTGCCGCACGCCTACGAGCAGGCGCAGGCGCGGCTGGAAGAGTTGCATCGGCTGCTGCGGCGTCCTGCCGAGTTGCCGCAGGTGATGCCGCAGGCGCCCGCCGTAGCGGTTTCCGAGTTCGGCGAGGAAGCCTTCAAGCAGGCGGTGAAAAAGGCCAAACGCTATATTTTCGACGGCGACATCATGCAGGTGGTGCTGTCGCAGCGGATGCGCCAGCCGTTTACGGCTTCGCCGCTGTCGCTGTACCGGGCGCTGCGCTCGCTCAATCCTTCTCCCTATATGTTCTATTACGATATGGGCGACCATCACGTGGTGGGCGCTTCGCCGGAAATCCTGGTGCGCCTGGAAGACCACGACGTTACCGTGCGCCCGATCGCCGGCACCCGTCCGCGCGGCAAGAACCGCGAGGAAGACCAGGCATTGAGCGAAGAGCTGCTGGCCGACCCCAAGGAGATCGCCGAACATCTGATGCTGATGGACTTGGGGCGCAACGACATCGGGCGGGTGGCGCAGATCGGTTCGGTCAAGGTGACCGACCAGATGGTGATCGAGCGCTATTCCCACGTGATGCACATCGTCTCGAATGTCGAGGCCAAGTTGAAAGACGGCCTGAACGCGATGGACGTGCTGCGCGCCACGTTCCCGGCGGGCACGGTGTCGGGTGCGGCCAAGGTGCGCGCGATGGAAATCATCGACGAACTGGAGCCGACCAAGCGCGGGATTTACGCCGGTTCGGTGGGTTATCTTGGCTTCAACGGCGACATGGATCTGGCGATTGCACTGCGCACCGGCGTGGTCAAGGACGGCGTGCTGACCGTCCAGGCCGGCGCCGGCATCGTCGCCGACTCGGTGGCGGACAGCGAATGGACGGAAACCCGCAACAAGGCGCGTGCGGTATTGCGCGCGGCGGAATTGGCGCTGGGCGGACTGGTGGGCGGGGAGGCTTGATATGCTGCTAATGATCGACAATTACGATTCCTTCACCTATAACCTGGTGCAGTATTTCGGCGAGCTGGGCGCGGAGGTGCGGGTGTTCCGTAACGACGAAATCACTCTGGAGCAGGTTGCCGAGCTGAAGCCCGACCATCTCGTGATTTCTCCCGGTCCGTGCACGCCCAACGAGGCGGGAATTTCGGTGCCGCTGATCAAGCAGTTCGCCGGCAAGACGCCGATACTCGGCGTCTGTCTCGGCCACCAGAGCATCGGCCAGGCGTTCGGCGGTAATATCATTCACGCCAAACAATTGATGCATGGCAAGACCTCGATGATCCGGCACAAGGACATGGGTGTGTTCCATGGTTTGCCCAATCCGTTCCGCGCCACCCGCTACCATTCGCTGGTGATCGAGCGCGAAACCCTGCCGGACTGCCTGGAAATTACCGCCTGGACCGACGACGGCGAGATCATGGGCGTGCGCCACAAGACGCTGGCGGTGGAAGGCGTGCAGTTCCACCCCGAATCCATCCTGACCGAACACGGCCACGCGATGCTGGCGAATTTTCTCAAGGAGCAACGGTCATGACCCCCCAAGCCGCCCTGACAGTGCTGCTGGAAAAGCAGGATTTAAGCCGCGACGAAATGTTGTCGGTGATGCGCCAGATTATGGCCGGGGAACTGACGCCGGTGCAGATCGCCGGCGTACTGGTCGCCTTGCGCGCCAAGGGCGAAACCGTGACGGAAATCGCCGCTGCCGCCGAGGTGATGCGCGAGTTGTCGGTCAAGGTGCCGGTCGGCACCGACGAACATCTGGTGGACACTTGCGGCACCGGCGGCGACGGCGCGCATACCTTCAACATCTCGACCACCGCAGCGTTCGTCGCAGCGGCGGCCGGGGTGAAGGTCGCCAAGCACGGCGGGCGCTCGGTTTCCTCCGCTTGCGGTTCCGCCGATGTGCTGGAGGCGCTGGGCGTCAACGTCAACCTGACGCCCGATCAGGTCGCGCAATCGATACGCGAAATCGGGCTGGGTTTCATGTTCGCCCCCAACCATCACAGCGCGATGAAATACGCCGCCCCGGTGCGCCGCGAACTGGGCGTGCGCACCCTGTTCAACCTGCTCGGGCCGTTGACCAATCCGGCGGGGGCGAAAAACCAGGTAATGGGCGTGTTCCGCAAGGATTTGTGCTATCCGCTGGCGGAGGCGCTGAAATCGCTGGGCGCGCGGCATGTGATGGTGGTACATGGCACCGACGGGATGGACGAGATTACCCGCTGCGGCGCAACCCATGTCGCCGAGCTGAAGGACGGCATGGTCGAGGAATATGCCGTCGACCCCGAGGCCTTCGGCATGAAACTAGGTTCCGCCGACACGCTCACCGCGCACAATGTGGACGAGGCCAAGGTCAAGCTGCTCAAAGTGCTCGACAACGAGCCTGGCGCCGCGCGCGACATCGTGGCAATGAACGCGGGTGCGGCGATTTACGTCGGCGGCGTGGCGCATACGCTCGAAGCCGGTATAAAAAAAGCGGTGCATGTGATCGCCTCTGGCGAGGCCAAGGCGAAGCTGGCGCAATTGATTGAGTTTTCCAACCGGTTTAACTGATTTTATGAACCGCAGAGGCGCAGAGGCGCAGAGGGAAAACCTCTTAACAGGGAAGATAATCGGTTGCGCAATTGAAGTTCATAAGGAGCTTGGGCCTGGGCTTCTGGAATCGGCCTACGAACAATGCCTTTGCCATGAGTTGGCATTGCAGGGTATAGCTTTTGAAAGGCAGGTGCCGTTACCTGTGGATTATAAGGGCATCAGGCTTGATTGTGGCTACTTGATGGATTTAGTGGTGGAAGGCGAGGTTATCGTTGAACTCAAGACGGTTGAAAAGATATTGCCTATCCACGAAGCCCAATTGTTGACCTACTTAAAGCTCTATCATCGCCCAGTTGGATTGCTTGTCAATTTTAACGTCCCCATTCTTAAGGACGGCGTTAAGCGCATCGTTAACCAGTTTCAAGAACTTCTCTGCGCCTCTGCGCCTCTGCGGTAAAAAAGAATATGTCCGACATCCTGCAAAAAATCCTCGAAGTCAAAAAATTCGAAGTCGCCCGCGCTGTGGCGAAGAAACCCTACCAAGCCGTCTTGGCCGAGGCGCGGGAGATGCCTGCCGCGCGTGATTTCGTCGGCGCGATCCGCGCCAAGATGGCTGCCGGCAAGTCGGCGGTGATCGCCGAGATCAAGAAGGCCAGTCCGTCCAAAGGGGTGATCCGGGAAAACTTCGACCCGGCGGCGATCGCGCGCAGCTACGCGCAACATGGCGCTGCCTGTCTGTCGGTACTGACCGATGTGCAATTTTTCCAGGGCAGCAAGATCCATCTGCTCGAAGCGCGCGCCGCCTGCGATTTGCCGGTGTTGCGCAAGGATTTCATGATAGCCCCGTATCAGGTGTGCCGCGCCCGTATGCTTGGCGCGGATGCCATCCTGCTGATCGTCGCCGCACTCGATTTGGCGCAGATGAAAGATCTGGAATCGTTGGCGCACGAACTCGGTATGGCGGTGCTGGTGGAAACGCATGACGCGGCCGAGTTGGATCTGGCGCTGCAACTCGAAACGCCGCTGATCGGGATCAACAATCGCAATCTGCGCACCTTCGAAACGCGCCTGCAAACGACGCTGGAGTTGTTGCCGCGGATTCCTGCCGATCGCATTGCCGTTACCGAAAGCGGTATCCATAAGCCTGACGATGTCGCGCTGATGCGGCAAAACGGCGTACATGCATTTCTGGTCGGTGAAGCCTTCATGCGGGCGGATGACCCGGGCAGCGAACTGGCGCGTTTGTTTCAGTCAGTCTGAGTGTTTGTTGCAAGAAAACAACAAACCGGGTTTGGTCTTGACGGTAAAGACAGAAAGAACTTGCTGCGTGCTTGGCACGTTTGGCATTATCCAAATAACTTCTCAATCGGAGGAGTTGTTTGGGCATGTAGTTGGTCCCAAAACTCAAATTCACTCAAGGAGAATTTTACTATGAACAAAAAGCTTCTCGCTTTCGCAGTAGCTGCTGCTTTCGCAGCCCCGATGGTTGCCAACGCTGATTCCGGCAACGTGACCATTTACGGCATCGCTCACGCTTCCGTTGACCGTGCCAATCCTGGTTCCGGTACCGCTGCGTTCAACGATAGCGCATGGCGCGTTTCCAGCAACTCTTCCCGCCTGGGTTTCAAGGGTACGGAAGATCTGGGCAACGGCCTGAGCGCTGTGTGGCAGATGGAAACCGGTGTGAGCCTGGATTCCGGTTCGACCGCCAGCGATTTCATGATGCGTAACTCGTTTGTTGGTCTGTCCAGCAAAACTGCGGGTACCGCGATTTTTGGTCGTCATGACACCCCGTACAAGCTGGGCACTGCCAGCCTGGACCCGTTTGCTGACACGATGGGCGACTACAACGCCATCGTTGGCAATTGGAATGGTGCAGTGGCTTTTGACTCCCGTCTGGGCAACGTGATGGCTTACATCTCGCCGACCTGGAGCGGTTTCCACTTCGCAGCGGCTGCTGTGATGGCCAATGAAACCAACAACACTGGCAACAAGGACGGTTCCGCTTACTCCTTGACCGGCGTGTATGCCAACGGCCCGTTGTTCGCTTCGCTGTCCTACGAGCAAGCCAAGGACATCACTGGTAGCTCCACCAATGCCGCTCCGGCAGCTTTGGGTGGTATTTTGGCTACTGTAGAAAAGGCTCGTGCCACCAAGCTCGGTTTGGGTTACGACGCTGGCGTAGCGAAGGTTAACTTCATCTGGGAACAGATCAAGGTTACCCCGGGCGTTGTTGCCGAAGTGACTCGTAACGGTTACTACCTGAGCGGTACTGTGCCGATGGGTAACGTCGCGCTGAACGCAGCTTACGGTCGTGCCAACGACATGAGCGGCACCAGCGACACCGGCGCTAACCAAATCACCGTGGGTGCTGACTACAACTTCTCCAAGCGTACCACCGCTTACGCGTTGTACAGCCGCATGGACAACAAGTCTGGCGCTTCCTATGGTCTGGGCGGCAACGGCGCCGGCGGCGCTTTCGGCCCGGCAGCTGCTGGTCAAGATCCTTCGGTCTTCTCCCTGGGCATGAAGCACAGCTTCTAATTCCTCGCCCGGCCAGTCCGGGTTTGGAACAACGAAGTTTTAAAACGGGCATCCTCGGATGCCCGTTTTTTATTGGTGGCGATTTTGCTACACTGTTCAAATGAAATTTACGCAATACTTTCTTTCCATGCGGCAATGCCCTGATCGTGCTTTGATCAAACTGGAGTGGATTCAGCGTGTAATGGATCATCCAGAAAAGGAGGTGATTCAGGGCGATGGCCGAATTCGTCGATGGGCTACCGTTTCAGATGCTGAGGGAAAGTATCTACGCGTGGTTTTGTTGCCAGACGGGGAAACTGTGCATAACGCATTTTTTGATCGAAGGTTCTCGCCATGAAGATTAAATATTTCCAAGACACCGACACGCTTTATATAGAATTCAAACCGGCGGTTGTGAGCGAAAGCCGGGATCTGGATGAGAATACCCTTCTTGAACTGGACTCAGAGGGGGGAGTTTGCAGTATCACAGTGGAACATGCACGGGAACGTGCGGATATTCCACAATTCTCTTTTGAACAAATCGCGGCCTGATACCCCCCCCATTCCTTGCCCAGTTAGTCCTGGTTTGGTAGAAGTCTTAAAACGGGCATCTTCGGATGCCCGCTTTTTATTTCTTGACCTTGTAAAGAAGTGCTTCTACTATTTAGCTAGAAACTTAGCTAGGAGTTGTCATGTCAACCACCACCGTCAATATGCACGAAGCCAAGACCCGCCTTTCTGAATTGCTGGCGCTTGCATTGCAGGGTGAGGAGGTGATTATCGCCAAGGCGAACAAGCCGATGGCCAGGCTGGTGCCGTTGGAGCAGCCGAAGAAGCGCCGTATTGCTGGTTTGCACGCGGGAGAGGGTTTCTGGATGAGCGGGGATTTCGACGAGCCGCTTCCTGACGAATTTTGGCTGGGTAACGGCCCGGTATGAGATTGCTGCTTGACACTCATGCCTTCATTTGGTGGGATCGTGAGTCCGATAAGTTATCCGACCTTGCCTACGCGTCTTGTCAGGATGAAGGGAATGCGCTTTGTCTGAGCATTGCCAGTATTTGGGAGATGCAAATCAAACTGGGTATCGGCAAGCTTCATTTTGGCCGTTCCTTGGAACAGGTTATTGAGGATCAGATCGAAAACGGAATGGAAATTTTGCCGGTCAAGTTATCGCATCTTTGGATGTTGACGAAGATTCCGCGGATTCACGGCGATCCTTTCGACCGCTTGATTATCGCCCAGGCGCTGGTCGAGGATATGTTTCTGGTCAGTGCGGATCGTGTTTTCTCGGAATATCCGGTGCGGGTGCTTTGGTGATGGGTATTGCGGGGGTGGGCTTCCCCGTGTCATGTTGAAAAATTCCGATTTGTCTTCCCCTGAAAAATCATTGTGTGAAGCCGCCGGCCATTGTGTCGCGTGCGGGTTGTGTTTGCCGCACTGTCCGACCTATCGAAAATCCCTGAACGAAGCCGATTCGCCGCGCGGACGCATTATGTTGATGAGCGCCGTTCTGGGTGGGGAGGTGCCGGCCAATCGCCAGTTTTTCAAACACCTTGATCAGTGCTTGACTTGCCGGGCGTGCGAGAACGCGTGCCCGAATAACGTGGCTTACGGCCAACTGGTGAATCAGGTTCGGGCTGCGCTGGAACCCGCCAGGCGGCGCAGTATTCTTGCGCGCTTTATGCGTTGGATGGCGCTGGAAAATATTGTGGCAAGCCGGTCGGGTTTGCTGTGGGTTGCGCGCTTACTCCGCGCCTGGCTGGGGGTGGGGGGGCGAACTTGGTCTCGTTTGGCGGATGGCTTGCCGTCAATTCCCGCGAGAGTTGTTTGGCGTCCGTCATACCTCGCCGAGGGCGATTCGCGCGGCAGGGTGGCGCTGTTCCTCGGCTGCGTGGCAAGCGTGCTCGATGTCGAAACGCTGGGGGCGACGGTGTTTGTGCTCAACAGGCTGGGTTACACGGTGGATGTGCCGTCCGGGCAGGGTTGTTGCGGTGCGCTGCATGTCGGGCAGGGCGAGTCGAAGAAAGCACAGGCGTTGGCGCACGAAAACATGGCGGCATTCTCCGGCGATCAATGGCAGGCGGTGATCGTGACGGCTTCTGGCTGCGGTGCGGCGTTGAGTGAATATCCGCAGACTATTGGCGCGGATGCGGAGATTTTTTCGCGGGGGCTGGCCGAAATCGGTGAATTTTTATCCCGCGCGGAAGTCTGGCGGGAAATGGAAATCCAGCCGCTACACGCCAAAATTGCGGTGCATGAGCCGTGTTCGCTGCGCAATGTCCTGCACGGCCGTGCCGCGCTTTACCAACTGCTGCGCCGCATTCCGGGGGTGGAACTCGTCGAGCTGGGTGAGAATGACCAGTGTTGCGGAGCGGGGGGGGCTTATCGCCTTACCCAGCCGGAAATGTCGAATGTGCTGCTGGCGGACAAGGTGGCGGCAATGAAGGCGTGCGACACGCAGATCGTTGCGAGTTCCAATATCGGCTGTGCATTGCACCTTGCCGAGGGGGCGCGCCGAGCCGGGCTGGAAATCGAGGTGCTGCATCCGATAACCCTGCTGGCGCGCCAAATGGGATATAAAACCTAGCCTTCGATCAACTCGAAATCATGGGTGACCGCAGCGGTTTTGCCCAGCATGATGGTGGCGGAGCAGAATTTCTCGGCGGACAGTGAGATGGCGCGCTCGACTGCCTCGGCTTTGAGGTTCTTGCCGGTGACGATGAAATGCAGGTGAATTTTGGTGAATACTTTCGGGTCGGTGCTGGCGCGCTCGGCCTCAATCGAGACTTCGCAGCCGTTGACCGCATGGCGCCCCTTTTTCAGAATGAGCATGACGTCGAAAGAAGTGCAGCCGCCTGCGCCCAGCAGCAGCATTTCCATCGGGCGTGGCCCCAGGTTGCGTCCGCCTGAGTCGGGTGGGCCGTCCATCAGCACGGCGTGGCCGCTTTCAGTCGTACCCAAGAAGCTCATTTCCTCAACCCATTTGATCCGTGCTTTCATGCCTGTTTTCCTGGCGAGTTAGAATTCGGGCGATTTTATATGATTATGCGGATAGTCGGTACCGGGCGATTCCCAACAGTTCGTGCAGGGCGATATGGCTTTCGGCAAGCGCTTTGCTGTCAGGAATGAAAGCAAGCAGGTTGATGCGATTGCGGGTTCGGTAGCCGGTGGATGCGGGGGCGACGCACAAACCGAATTTGGCAAAAATCTGCTGCGCTCTCGGCATATGCCATGCCTGGCTCACCAAATAGATGGAGTCGATGCCATTTTTCAGCAATATCCGGTGACTCAGCGCTGCGTTTTCTCGGGTGTTCGTGGAGGCGCCCTCGATCCATTTCGCCGGCACCTTGAAATCATTTTCCAGAACCGCTTTCATCAGTTCGGCTTCAGAAGTTTTGCCGCCATCCGGTTGTCCGCCGGTGAGAAGAATAGGCAAGTGGGTATTCCGATAGAGATGGGCGGCAAGTCGCAAGCGTTCCAAGCCTAAAGGGGGGACGGTATCTCCGCCATACTCCGGTGCGCTGAAATACGTGCCTGCGCCCAGCACTACAATGGCTTGCGGATTGCAGTTCGTATTCGATCGGGCTTGCGCTTCAACCAGGGTGATCAGTTGAAAGGAAAAAAACGGTGTGGAAAGTATCCATAAAAGGAATATGGCAGCGAAAATCGCGGACTTTCCCAAAATGGGGTGGCGGCGATGTAGTAAGAGCCAGCCTGTCCCGCCCAGCAGGAACAAGCTGAGTGGCGGAAGCAGGAAGGCTGCCAGTGTGTTGGTAAGTATCCAGCTCATGATGCAGAGGGTTTGTTGATGCGCGCCAGTATAAATCAAGGTTCAGATATTATGCTGATAATTGATTGACAGTGCTGTGGTACATAGCATAGAATGCGCGTCTTTCTCAGATGGATGCAACTGGATTTTCGCTATGAAAACCTTTTCAGCAAAAGCGCACGAAGTGAAGCGCGAGTGGTTCTTGGTGGATGCCACCGATAAAGTTTTGGGTCGTCTTGCGAGCGAGATTGCTCACCGTTTGCGCGGCAAGCACAAGGCCGAGTTTACTCCGCATGTGGATACGGGCGACTACATTGTGGTGGTGAATGTGGACAAGCTGCGCGTAACCGGCAATAAAGCCGAGGACAAGACCTATCATCGTCACACCGGCTACCCCGGCGGTCTTTACAGCACGACTTTCGCCAAGATGCACGCCCGTTTTCCGGGTCGCGTGCTGGAAAAGGCAGTGAAGGGTATGTTGCCGAAAGGCCCGCTCGGATACGCCATGTTCCGTAAGCTGAAAGTGTATGCCGGCGCACAGCATCATCATGTCGCTCAGCAACCGAAACCTCTGGATATTTAAGGAATTGTCATGATCGGAAACTACTACTACGGCACGGGCCGTCGCAAAAGCTCCGTGGCGCGAGTCTTTCTGAAATCCGGCAAAGGCGCCATCGTTGTTAATGGCAAGCCGATTGATGAATATTTTGCTCGTGAAACCGGTCGCATGGTTGCACGTCAGCCACTCGAAGTGACCAGCAATCAAGGTTCCTTCGATATTCTGGTTAATGTGTTCGGTGGCGGAGAATCTGGTCAAGCAGGTGCCATTCGTCATGGGATTGCGCGCGCATTGGTGGATTATGATGCTGCTCTGAAAAGTGCGCTGAGCCAAGCCGGTCTGATTACCCGCGATGCACGTGAAGTCGAGCGCAAAAAAGTGGGTCTGCGCAAGGCGCGTCGTCGCAAACAGTTCTCCAAGCGCTAAGCGGCATCGCCGTGAGCCAGAAAAAGCCGCCACATTGTTGGCGGCTTTTTTATTGCTTATTGGAAATAGGATTATTATCATCATCGTTTCGCGGTAGTGAATAGGACAGTCATGGTTAAAGTAGGGATTGTTGGCGGCACCGGATATACCGGCGTCGAATTGTTGCGCCTGCTGGCGCAGCACCCGGAAGTCCAGTTGCAGGCGATTACTTCGCGTAAAGAAGCGGGAATGCCTGTGAGCGATATGTTTCCCAGCTTGCGCGGACGGGTGGGGCTGAAGTTTGTCGAGCCAGGCGACGCCGGGTTGTCCTCCTGCGATGTGGTGTTCTTTGCCACGCCCAACGGTATCGCCATGCAAGAAACACGGGCGCTGCTGGATGCCGGGGTTCGGGTGATTGATCTCGCCGCAGATTTCCGTATCAAGGATGTGGCGTTGTGGGAGAAATGGTATGGGATGCAACATGCTTGCCCGGACTTGATAGATGAAGCCGTCTACGGCTTGCCGGAAATCAATCGCGACAAGATCAAGGGGGCCAGGCTGATTGCCAATCCCGGTTGCTATCCCACCGCTGTGCAGTTGGGGTTTTTGCCTCTGATGGAAGCCGGATTGGCCGATGTCAGCCACTTGGTTGCCGATTGCAAGTCTGGGGTTTCCGGCGCTGGCCGCAAGGCGGAAGTGGGGGCATTGTTTAGTGAGGCCTCGGACAATTTCAAAGCGTACGCGGTACCTGGCCACCGGCATTTGCCGGAGATTCGTCAAGGGTTGCAGCTGCTGGCCGGAAAGGCGGTAAATTTGACGTTTGTGCCGCACTTGACGCCGTTGATTCGTGGTATCCACGCCACGCTCTATGTAAAGCTGACCGGTGAGGTGGATTTGCAGGCGTTATACGAGAAACGTTATGCCGACGAATATTTTGTCGATGTTTTGCCGCAAGGCGCTCACCCGGAAACCCGCTCGGTGCGTGGTAGCAACCTGTGTCGTATTGCGGTGCATCGCCCTCAGGGTGGGGATGTCGCGGTCGTGCTGTCGGTGATCGACAACCTCACCAAAGGTGCCGCTGGCCAAGCCATACAAAACATGAATATCTTGTTTGGATTTTCGGAAAATATGGGTTTGCAGCAAATACCGCTGTTGCCATGAAGCTGGCCAGAAGATTTAAGCGTCGCTTCAGCATCGCCTCTTCCCCGCTGGCGGTGCGACGTCACTTGGCGTGGTATTGGCGGATTCCCCTGATTTTGGCGATGCTGGCCGGCGGTTTGGCGTTGGCATGGTGGACCTATAATGAGGGGATGAGTTTTGCAGGCTTTGAACGCGGTGTCACCATCGACGAACTGCGCGAGTTAAGAAGCCGGGTTGCGATTCTGGAGAGCGAAAATGTCGGGCTGCGCTCACTGGCGGCGCAAAGTGACCGTAAGTTGCAAATCGAGCAAGCAACCCAGAGCGATTTGTCCAAGTCGCTGAAAGTCATACAGGAAGAAAATGCGCATCTGAAAGAGGATGTTGGGTTTTTCAGAAAGCTGATGTCGGCTGATAAGAACGATGGCAATCTCAGCATTTATCGCGTCAAGGTTGAAAATAGCGTTTTGCCGGGAGAGTACCGTTATCAGTTGCTGTTGTTGCAGGGTGGGCAGCGCGAAAAGGAATTTCAGGGAAAAGTGCAGTTGCTGGTAAACTTGCAGTCGGATGGCAAGAAGGCGGTAATGACGCTGCCTGCGGCTACAGGAAAAGATGCACAGATATTCAATTTGAATTTCAAATTTTATCAACGTGTTGAAGGCACTTTTCAGATTCCGCCCAAGACTCAGGTTAGGAATATCCAAGTGCGAGTATTTGAAAACGGCTCGTTGCAGCCGAAATTGTTGCAAACGGTGAGTGTCTCCTAATCAATAGGGATTGCGTATGTTTTTTAAAAGCAAAAGTAGCAAACCGCAGAATCGCATCGATTCCCTGATCGGTTCGGAAACCCGGATCGACGGGGATTTGTCTTTTTCCGGCGGGTTGCGTGTGGATGGCCGAGTTTGCGGCAATATTCGTGAAGTTGAAGGTCAGCCCAGCACGCTAATTCTTAGTGAGCAGGGGCGTATCGAGGGGGTCATCCGAGTCTCGCATGTGGTGATTAATGGCACGGTAATCGGGCCTGTGCATGCTGTCGAGTACGTGGAACTTCAGGGAAAATCACGAGTCACAGGCGATGTGTTCTACAAAACGCTGGAAATGCATGTGGGCGCTATCGTGGAAGGCAAGCTGGTGCACCAGGACGTGGCTAACGTCGCGGAGAGTGAGTCGGTTGTGCTTGCGTCAATAAGTTGACTAAAATGGTTGGAAATAGGATAATCAAACACCCCTTGATTTTGGAGATGAAAATGAACACAGCAACAGAGATGGCTTCCCCACTGGTTTTTACTGATAACGCTGCAGCGAAGGTAAAAAGCCTGATTGAAGAGGAGGGGATTCCCGGCCTCAAATTGCGCGTTTTCGTTACCGGTGGCGGCTGCTCCGGCTTTCAATACGGTTTCACCTTTGACGAAAAAACCAATGAGGACGATACGGTAGTTGAGAAGAACGGGGTCAACCTGCTGATCGACTCGATGAGTTTCCAATATCTGGTTGGCGCCGAAATCGATTATAAAGAAAGTCTTCAGGGTTCCCAGTTCGTCATCAAGAATCCAAACGCCACAACGACCTGCGGTTGCGGCTCATCCTTCTCGTCTTAAAGCAGCATTCCAAATACAAGGGGGCGCAAGCCCTCTTGTCGTATTAAGCCGGGTAAATCGCACCCAAAACCCGTAATCCTTTGGCGCCGGTTACTTCCGGTAAATTCCCTGATTTTCCGTGTATGGTTTGCCTGGCCAGCCAGGCGAAGGCTACCGCCTCAACTTGGTCGACAGGGGTACCCAGTGCGTCGCTCTTGTTCAGCATGACAGCCGGCAGCATTTGTCCGAGCCGTCTGGTTAGAGCGGTGTTGTGCGCACCACCCCCACATAAATAAACTTCTTCGGCGTGCGAACAATAAGCGGAGACGGCATCTGCAATTCCGTGAGCGGTGAGGTCAAGCAGGGTTGCTTGAACATCTGCTGGATCGTGCGCGGCTAAGTTAAATTGACGTAACCAAGCCAGGTTGAACAGGTCTCGTCCGGTGCTTTTTGGTGGAGGGGCGGCAAAGAATGGCTCGGCCAGCATTCTGGATAACAGTTCCGGAATGATTTTGCCGCTTTCTGCCCATCTGCCGTCTTCATCGTAGTTCACATCCAGATGTTGAGCTGTCCAGCTGTCCATCAATAGATTTCCGGGGCCGCAATCAAATCCGCCGGTAGGGCCCTGCGGTGGCAAGTATGTCAGGTTGGCGATGCCGCCTATGTTGACAATGACGCGGTGAATGGTCGGATGGCGAAAAGCTGCTGCATGGAATGCCGGAACCAGCGGCGCACCCTGGCCTCCAGCGGCTATGTCGCGACTGCGGAAGTCGGCAACGACAGGGATGCCGCTCAATTCTGCGAGCAATGACGGGTTAAGGAGTTGGGTGGTGAAACCCAGGTCAGGTCGGTGGCGGACGGTTTGGCCGTGGCAGCCGATGGCAGTAATTTGATGCGGCTTTAGCGAGGCTTTGCGAAGCAGATTTTGGATCGCCTCGGCGTAGTGATGGGAAAGCGCGTTGCCGGCTAGCGCCGCACGCTCAAGCTCGTTGGCGCCGGGGGTGTTGAGCGCAAGAAATTCGCTGCGCAAGTTGTGATCGTAGCGAAGGTAATGGTGTTGCAACGCGTTTGGAAGGGCGTTTTCATCGAACGCTACCGCGGCTGCATCAATGCCATCCAGGCTGGTGCCGGACATGATGCCGATATAGTATTCCGGCGTTTTCATGTCCGGTAAAGTGTTAATCCAGCGCAGCGAGATTGGTGTTGCGTAACAGCTCCAAGCGACCGGCCAGCAGTTTGGCCTGCTTCTCGAACTCCGGCTTGAATTGGCTGGCAATCGGAAATGCGGTGGGTAGCGCAATGCTCAAAGGGTTGCGCTGGACGCCGGCCACTTTGAATTCATAGTGCAGATGCGGTCCGGTTGCCATGCCGGTCATGCCAACAAAGCCGATGGCGTCACCCTGATTGACTTTGCTGCCCTTGTGCAAGCCTTTGGCAAAAGCGCTGAGATGACCATAAACCGTGCTGAATTGCCCTTGATGCTTCAGTACAACCATGTTGCCGTAACCGCCCTGCTTCCCCACGAACTCAACGGTCGCATCGGCCGTGGCTTTGACGCGAGTGCCTATCGGTGCGCCGTAATCGATTCCTTTATGGGCGCGCCACTCTTTGAGTATCGGATGGTAGCGGGCAATGGTAAAGCCGGACGTGACGCGGGAAAATTCCAGGGGCGAGCGTAAGAATGCCTTGCGAAGATTTTTGCCGTCAGGTGTGTAGTAACCGCCATGTCCTTCGCGATCCTGAAAGTAGATGGCGCGGTACGCCTTGCCTTGATTGACAAATTCGGCAGCCAGCACGCGTCCGGTTTTAACCGGCTCGCCCTTGTTATAAAGCATCTCATAGACCACGGTGAAATGGTCGCCTTTACGCAAATCCTGGTGGAAGTCGATATCCGAAGAGAACACATCGGCCATCTGCGTGGCGATGTTGTCGGGTATGTTTGCAGCATCTGTGGCAGCGAACAGCGAGCTTTTGATTTCGCCGGATTTCATCAGCGTCCGCTGCTCCATGGGAACGGACTGGTCGCTGGTGCGGAAAGCGCCATTTTCTTTGTCTACTACCAGCATGTTGTCGCTGCCGCTAACGTATCGCAATGACAGCAATTCGCCGTTTTCCGAGGTTCGGGCGCGCACAATGCGACCGGGGATCAGCTGCCTTATACCTTTGGCGTTCTTCGAACTGTGGAGAAATTCGGCAATTTCCCCGTCGCTGACATCCAATCTTTCCAGAAGAGAGGAAATGGTGTCGCCGCGCTGAATTTTTTCTTCACGCCAGTAGGTGTCTGCAGAAGGGGATTGAGTATCCTGAGGGAGAGCGAGGCTTTCAATGACGGTTTGTACCGGTACGTGCTTGGTTTCAGTTCCTGGAGCTATACCGAAGGCGGCGACGATGCCGAATAATGGAAGGCTGGAGAGCCCTACTAACCATCGCAGATTTATTTTTCGTTCTTGAGACGCGGTGTTTTGCGCTAGAATTACAGGTTTGTTGTTCTGCATTGAAAACCCTGAGCTTTTTATCAGCCGAGAGGGTAGCAGAATACGGTGTTAGAGTAAACTTTCAAGGACTATTAATGGCGCAAATCGGTGAATCGCTGGATGTAATCAAGCGCGGGTGTGAAGAGCTGCTAGTCGAGCAGGAGTTGGTGGAAAAGCTGGCTTCCGGGCGCCCGTTGCGGGTTAAGGCGGGGTTCGACCCAACTGCGCCGGATCTGCACTTAGGGCATACCGTACTATTAAATAAGCTGCGTCAGCTACAGGAGTTGGGCCATCACGCCTTATTCCTTATAGGCGATTTTACCGGCATGATCGGCGATCCCACCGGCAAGAACACTACGCGACCACCGTTGACCCGCGAGCAGGTGGCGGAGAATGCCAAGTCCTATACCGAGCAGGTTTTCAAGATTCTCAAGCCGGAACAGACCGAAGTGGTCTTCAATTCCACCTGGATGGATCAAATGGGGGCAGTCGGCATGATCAAGCTGGCGGCAACGCATACCGTGGCGCGTATGCTGGAGCGCGACGATTTTTCCAAGCGCTACGGCAACAATCAGCCCATCGCCATCCACGAGTTCTTGTATCCGTTGGTGCAGGGCTACGACTCGGTGGCGCTCAAGGCCGATTTGGAGTTGGGTGGTACAGACCAGAAATTCAATCTACTAATGGGGCGCGAGCTACAGAAGCATTTTGGGCAGCCGCCCCAGTGTATTTTGACCATGCCTTTATTAGAGGGGCTGGATGGCATTAATAAGATGTCCAAGTCACTCGGTAATTATGTAGGTATAACCGAAAGTCCGGAGCAGATATTCGGCAAGCTGATGTCGGTGTCGGACGAGTTGATGTGGAAATATCTATTGCTGCTGTCATTCGAGCCTGCCAACGTGATCGGGCGTTGGCGCGAAGAAGTGCAGCAAGGGTTGAATCCGCGCGATATAAAGGTAAGGTTTGCTCAAGAGATCGTTGGGCGATTCCATAACAGGCAGGCTGCAGAACATGCCTTGGCAGATTTCGAGGCGCGCTTCAGGCAAGGGGCGGTACCCGATGTTATGCCCGAGTATCAGTTGCCGGGGGAAAACGGTGGGTTGCTGGTGGTGCATTTATTAAAACAGGCGGGGCTTACGGCAAGTACATCGGAAGCAATGCGCATGATCGAACAGGGTGGCGTAAAGCTGAATGGTGAGAAGGTCGCTGATAAATCGCTTAGGGTTTTGAGTGGTGCGGTGGTCGTTGCCCAAGTCGGCAAGCGTAAATATGCCAGGATATCGATCCTTTGATTCTGGCTAGCGGGTTGTTTGTAATGGTGTATTGGTTGCTAGGGAATTAATCGTTCGGAAAGTGCTTGACCGTGCGTTCTCCCTCCGTATAATGCGCACCTTCTCGCCGCCAACTGCGGCAACGCAAAGCAAGGCGAGAGGGTAGTGCAGAATAAAAGCTTGACGGAAACGAAGAGGTCTTTATAATGCGCACCTCGCTTCAAGCGGCGGCAACGCTGGGTTGAAGCGGAAAGGTAGTGCAGAAATAAAAGGCTTGACGGAAGCGGCGAGATGTTTATAATGCGCACCTCGCTTCAAGCGGCGGAAACGCTGGGATGAAGCGGCAAAGGTGGTGCAGAAATAAAAGCTTGACGGAAACG
>Ga0163199_1001040_pt1 | contig 17254 bp, 14 predicted proteins | sample PL_2010_150m_FD_113537 | JGI IMG/M metagenome (GOLD analysis project Ga0163199, IMG submission 113537) | Freshwater microbial communities from Powell Lake, British Columbia, Canada to study Microbial Dark Matter (Phase II) - PL_2010_150m | ecosystem: Environmental > Aquatic > Freshwater > Lake ...
CACCAAGACATCGAAAAGCGAGTTGATCGGACAGGCGCCCTGGCTGTGCCCGCGATTCCAAAGATCCAGGGTGAGCAGCACAAAGCCTCCGAGAATCGCGAACCGGTTCACCACTCCCGGCCGGAAGCGCCCGGCACCCAGCGCGAAAAGCGTATAGCCAAAACTCAGGAGTAGACAAAATGTCGCGCCGGTTAACAAAATTCGATCCATGCGGTGGTGTGCACTATGTCGCAATTCGTTGCATTCTTCAACATGCGAAATGAACGCCCGGGCATTATGTCATGCAATCGCCGGATCCCGGTTCAAAACGACAAGCGACATCTCCTCCCTGGCTCCCCTGATTTTGCGGGTATCCATCAATCTTGGTTTCTGTCATAAGCAATGGGGGAAATGAGCAGGCTTTCCAAAGACAGCAAAGAATCGCCGGCCGGGCGGATTGAGAGGCCTCGCGTCCTGCTGGCTGCCTGCGAGGCGGTTTATCTTCTGGGCTTGAGGACGATTTTCGCATCGCAGGAGAGCCTGGAGATCGTTGGCGAGGCGACGACCAGCCACACCCTTCTTCCCCTGCTCACCCATTTCCGGCCCGAGATTCTTCTCATGAGTTTCCGTCTGTATTGCGGACACGACGCGCTGGGCCTTGCCAGGGAATTCAGCGAGCGCAGCCCGGAAACTGCAGTCATCGTGCTTCTGCCGGGAAACGCCGTTCCTCTCACCGGCCGCCTTCTTTCCACCGGGATTCGAGGCCTCCTGGCGCGCTGTGCGCGGCCCGAAGCCTTCCTGCCCACGATTGAAAAAGTTTTGGACGGGGAGGTTTTTGTGGACCCCGAACTCTCGGCCACCCGTCCGCGTCCCGAATCCACCGCGGGGCAGGTCGATCCATCCGTTCTCACCTCCCGCGAGTTGGAGGTTCTTCGGTTGTTCGGTCTTGGAAACAATTACAAAGAGGTCGCCTCCCATCTCGGGCTCAGCATCAAGACGGTCGAGTCCCACCGCGAGAACATCAAAGGCAAGCTGCATCTCGGAAGCGCTGCCTCCCTCCATCTGGTCGCCAAAGCCTATGTCATGTGGGAGTCGAGTGGGGTGGATTACCTTATATAAGCTGAGCTTATATAACATCTGCCAGAATAGGGAAACACCCCTATAGACGCATGGGTAGGTCAACGGGTAGCACTACACCCGCGCAGGCCGATGTTCCCGTGTCAGGGTCGGCGTTCCTCTTAATGAAAGAAGCGACTTACGACGATTTGGCGGCCCTCCCCCTGCTCCAGAGCTACGAGAAGGCTTTTTTTCAGGCAACCAAGGTGTCCTTGAAGCTCCTCCCGCCGGATGAGTTGAGACGCCGAGCGAATCTGAGGCAGAGTGAAAATCCTTTCTGTGCGCTTGTGGCCAGCACTCCCGCAGGCTGTGCCGCCTGCTTGAAAACCCAAAAGTGCATCGAGCAGAGCGTGGCGAAAGAGATCGCTCCGCAACAGGTCTATTGTTTCGCCGGGCTGACCGATATCGCAATCCCGGTGATGGTCGGGAACCGGCATGTGGCCACCCTCTTGAGCGGGCAGATTTTTCGCAAAGCTCCGCTTCCGGGCGATTTTGCGAAGGCGATGAAGCAGATCGGCGACACGAAGGACAAAGCCTGGGTCAAAAAAGCGCGGCAGGCATATTTCTCCACTCCCGTCATACCGAAAAGCAATCTTCAGGGAGTCATTCAACTCCTTGTGATGTTTGCCCAGCAGCTTCCCGACGGGGTCAACCGGCACCTGATGCTGGCCCGCCCGGAACTTGAGCACGGGGCGGTGGCCGGCGCCAAACGGTTCATCGAGGCCCATTCCGGGGAAAATATCACGCTGGAGCATGTGCTTCGGCATGTGCATGTGAGCCGGTTTCACTTCTGCAAGATTTTCAAGAAAGCCACGGGGGTCACATTTACCGAGTATGTCGCGCGGGTCCGTGTGGAGAAGGCGAAGACCCTCCTCCTCGATCCCTCGCTGCGGGTCTCTGAAATCGTCTTCGCCTCGGGGTTCGGGTCCATTCCGCAGTTCAACAGCGTGTTCAAGCGGTTCGTCGGGCTGGCGCCGACGGAATACCGGACCCGGATGCGGGAGAACCAGCAGGGCGACGGGCTCCAGATCATGGATTGCACGGTGGATGAAACCACTCTTCGCAACTTTCGGATATCCCCTCCGGAAGACGCGGAGATCCTTGGAAAGATCATCTATCCCTTGCCGTTTAAACGAGAGGAAGAATCCGGCAATCGCCGCCGGCGTCTGGCGCAGGAGTGAGGCGCTCCGCCCGGGAGGTGCTTCCAACCGGGCTCTGAAAAGGTTGGGCAAAACCTTTTGGATTTACCTGCGTTCCGTTTTCGATTTGTCTCAAGGGCCTTCGCCGGCATGTCGAGAAACCATGACAGCGCGGAATTATTAATCCTGTGAAAACCACCACGCCCCTGTCCGAGATTCCGCCGGAACCGACCAACCGCGAACGGTTTCTTGCCGCGTGCCGGTGCGCACCGGTGGGTCGTCCGCCAGTTTGGCTGATGCGCCAGGCGGGGCGCGCGCTTCCGGAATACCGGAAACTCAAGGAAAAGCACACGTTCCTCGAGCTTGCCCGGACGCCCGAACTCGCGGCCGAAGTCACCCTGCAGCCGATCCGGCGTTTCGGTTTTGACGCGGCTGTTTTGTTCAGCGACATCCTGGTCGTGCCCGAGGCGATGGGGCAGCCCTACCACTTCCGTGAGAATGGCGGCGGCATCGAGATGGAATTCCTCCTGAACTCGGCGGAGGATATCCGGCGTCTGGATCACAGGGGTGCTGTCGAGCGGCTCCATTATGTTTCGGAGGCGCTCGCCCTGATCAAGCCGGCTCTGGAAGGGCGCACGGCACTTCTCGGATTCGCGGGCTCGCCCTGGACGCTCGCGCGCTACATGATCGAAGGCGGAAGCTCCGGGAAGTCCGACCGCGCCAAGGAAATATTCTACTCCGAGCCCGGGCTGTTCGGCGAGCTGATGGAAAAGATCACATCTGTGGTGAGCGGCTTTCTGCAGATGCAAGTCGCATCCGGTGCCGAGGCGGTCCAGATTTTCGACAGCAACGGAGACATGCTCGCCGACAATGCCTACGAGGCGGCATCGGGCCGGTGGATCCGCGAGGTCATTGCCTCGCTCGATGGAAAAGTTCCGGTCATTTTGTTTTCGAGAGGCGGGATTGGCAGGCTCGATCAACTTGTCGCGACCGGCGCGAATGTGCTGAGCGTGGACTGGACCCAGCCGCTGGCCGGAATCCGAAGGCTCCTGCCGGACAACGTCGGAGTGCAGGGAAACCTCGATCCCTTTCTCCTCACCACGACGCCGGAGATTGTTGCCTCGGAGACCGCGCGGATTCTGCGAGACATGAGAGGCCTCCCGGGCCATGTGTTCAATCTGGGGCACGGGGTGACTCCGTCGGCAAAGCTCGAGTGTATCCAGGCGCTTGTGGACACTGTTAGAAGCTCCGGACAAGTCGGAAGGCTGAAGGAGGAAGTATGAAGTGCCAACTCCCCGTGCGCCGCACGTCTCTTCATTCCACATTCCACATTCCACATTTCGCATTGCCCGACGAAGGAGGGCCAGAATGAACCCGCTGCATGTCGATCTCGAGCTGGTGAAAAAATACAACGTGGCCGGGCCGCGGTATACCAGCTACCCCCCGGCGACGAAATTCACCGACGACTTTTCGGGCGAGGAGCTCTCCGCCCGCATCGATGCGAATAATGCCTCGGCGCGGGACCTTTCCATCTATTTTCACATTCCATTCTGCGAAACGCTGTGCTGGTTCTGCGGCTGCACCACGGTCATCACGCTCAACCACGACAAAGGTGCGGGCTACATCGATTATCTTGCGAAGGAGGTCGCAAAGATGTCGCCGCGCCTACACCCCGCCCGCAAGGTTGTCCAGCTTCACTTCGGCGGGGGGTCTCCGACCTTCCTTCGCCCGGATGAAATCCGGAGGCTCGGAGGCATCATCCACAAACATTTCACGTTTTCGCCGGAGATCGAGGCGAGCGTGGAGGTCGATCCGCGCCGGCTCACTCGCGACCATCTGGTTGCCCTGCGCGAGATCGGTTTCAACCGCGCTTCGATGGGCGTGCAGGATTTTGATCCGAAAGTCCAGAAGGCGGTCCATCGCATCCAGCCGCGTGAAATGACCCAGCAGGCGATGGATTGGATGCGGGAGCTCGGCTTCCGCTCGATCAATCTCGACCTCATCTACGGGTTGCCCCACCAGACCCCGGATTCATTCGACGAAACCCTCGAAGCGGTTCTTGCCATGGAGCCCGACCGCCTCGCCATGTTCAGCTACGCGCATGTGCCGTGGATCAAGCCTGCTCAGAAAATTCTGGAACAAAAAATCCTGCCATCGCCCGAGACCAAGCTGCAGGTCCTCAAGCTGGTCATCGAAAAGCTGACCGCCGGTGGCCGCTATGTCTATATCGGCATGGATCACTTCGCCCGGCCGGACGACGAACTCGCCGTGGCCCAGCGCAACAAGCAGCTCCAACGGAATTTCCAAGGATACAGCACGCGCTCGGGCTCGGACATCTACGCATTCGGGATGTCGAGCATCTCCCAAATTCCCGATGCCTACTGGCAGAATGAAAAAGAGCTGCCGAAATATCAGGATGCCGTGGATGCCGGACGGATGCCGTGGCATCGCGCCTATTTCGTGACGGATGACGACAAAATCCGGCGCGAGACCATCATGCGGGTGATGTGTGATCTGTCGCTCGATTTCGCGGCGATGTCACGGAAACTCGGCATCGACTTCGAGAGCCATTTTGCCGGCGAACTCGCCGGGCTCGAGCCTTTTCAGGCCGACGGTCTGGTGCAGCGCACTCCCGGAGGTTTCACAGTCACCGACAGCGGACGCCTGTTCATCCGCAACATTGCGATGTGCTTCGACAATACCCTCGTCCCGGCAGGCGAACGCAGGCACTCCAGGACGATCTGATGAAATCCGTCGCGATTATCGGGGCGGGCGTCAGCGGGCTGACAGCGGCATTCTACCTCAAGCGCGCGGGCATTCCTGTGACGGTTTTCGAGGCTGGTGGCCGCGTTGGTGGCGTGATCCGGTCTCTCCGGCAGGACGGCTATCTCGCGGAGTCCGGCCCGAACACGATCCTGGAGACGTCGCCAAAAATCGCCGCACTCATCCGCGATGCGGGTTTGGAATCCCGCCGCCTTGAGCCGCCACGCGAGGCCGAAGCGCGATACGTGGTCCGCTACAAGCGGCCGATTGCCATGCCCGGCTCGCCGCTCGGTTTTTTGACGACGAAACTATTCACGCCCCGGGCGAAGCTGGCAGTGCTGCAGGAGCCGTTCGTTCCGGCCCGTCGCGACGGGGTGGAGGAAAGCATCGCCGGGTTTGTCGTGCGGCGTCTTGGCCGGGAATTTCTTGACCATGCGATCGACGCGATGGTGGCCGGAGTTTATGCCGGCGATCCCGGCAAGCTGTCCGTGCAGCAGGCATTCCCGAAACTCGCGGCGCTCGAAGAAAAATACGGGTCCCTCATCAAGGGCCAGATCCTCGGCGCGCGGGAGCGCAGGAAGCGCGGCGAAATCGCCAAGGACCGCGCACCGAAGTTTTCTTTTGATGAGGGTCTCCAAGTGCTGCCGGATACATTGCGCGAGCGACTCGGGGATGACGTGCGACTCAACACTTCGGTCGCGGGGCTTGCGCGGGCTTCAGACGGACTGAAGCTGGATATCCTCCCGGGTGACGGTGCCGGCTCCGGATACGGTGCCGTGATCTATGCGGGAACGGCATTCCAGCTTGCGAAGTTGCAGACCGAATCGGCCGGGGAACTCTTTTCGCAGTTCTCGGAAATTCGTCATCCTCCCGTGGCAAGTGTGGTTCTGGGTTTCCGCCGCGAAGACGTGGCCCATCCCTGCCAGGGGTTCGGTGCGCTGATTCCCGGGGTCGAGGGGTTCAATATCCTTGGAACGATTTTTTCCTCTTCGCTGTTTCCCAATCGGGCGCCCGCAGGGCATGTCACACTCACGAGCTATATCGGAGGCGAACGGCATCCGGAGCTGGCCTCCCTGTCGCCGGAGGAACTCTTCGAGCTGACGCAGGGGGATTTGAGCGTCCTGTTTGGAGTGAAGGGTCGGCCGACGTTCCGGCACTGCGCTTTCTATCCCATGGCCATCCCGCAATACAATGTCGGCTACGGCCGCCATCGTGCTGCGATGACCGAAATCGAACGCTGCATCCCGGGCCTGTTTCTTGCCGGGCATTACCGCGACGGCATTTCGCTGGGAGATTCGATCGTCTCCGGCTGCAATATTGCGGAACGGGTTGAAAAATATCTGGCCGACGCATGATTCTCCTCCTGAAAAATCCGGGCGACAGGAAACCGGAAACCCTGTAGATTTTTTGAGCAAAAGGAACAGCCATGCCAACAACACTCGAATCCATCACGCACGAAGTGCTGGAGCTGCCCCGAGACCAGCAACTCCGCCTAGCCTACTACGTCCTGTCTCTGGATGAGACGCCGGTCGATCCGGACGTTGAAGCCGCCTGGGACAACGAAATCCGCGCCCGTCTTTCCGCCGTGCGGGAAGGCCGGGCAGAACTCATCTCTTGGGAGAAAGTGCGGGAAGAAGTGCGGGAACGCTTGCGCGAATGCAGATAATTTTCACCACGGAAGCCCGTTTCGAAATGGTCGAAGCATCGCTTTACCACGAGGGTTTGCGTCCGGGACTGGGTGGCGACTTCGAGGCGGAAATCACCTACTATCTGCACAGCGTTGCGGCGGCACCGGAGCTCCCCCGCCTGCGAAAAGGCGATTATCGCAGGGTAAACCTCCGCCGGTTTCCCTATTATATCTCCTACTCCATCGAACAGGGGGCGGTCATTATATTGGCCGTCGGCCACGGTGCCCGCAGACCGGAATACTGGATAAAGGCCAAGCCGTGATCCCGCCGAAAGAAAGTCAGCTGCCTTCTCGCAAGCCCGGCGTCCTGTTGATCAACCTCGGTTCGCCGGACTCCACATCCGTGTCTGATGTCAGGAAGTATCTGCGCGAATTCCTCATGGATCCACGCGTGCTCGACGCACCGTGGCCAATTCGCTGGGGTGTCGTCAACCTTGCCATCCTCCCGAGGCGCCCGGTGGAATCGGCGGAGGCGTATAAGAAAATCTGGACCCGGGAGGGTTCGCCACTTGTTGCCACCAGCCGCCATGTGCAGCGCGAGTTGCAGCAACGGGTCGGCGAGGCCTTGGTGATTGAACTCGCGATGCGCTATCAGACCCCCGACATCGAATCCGCTGTCACGCGGCTGCGCGCGCAGCGCGTCACCGATTTGCTGGTGTTCCCGCTGTTTCCGCATTTTGCGATGTCGAGTTTTGAAACAGCCGTCGTCCGCGCCCGGGAAGTCGCCGCAGAACTGGCGCCGGAGATGAAGCTGAAAATCGTGGAGCCGTATTACAACAATCCCGACTATATCGAGGCGCTTGCGGCCAGTGCGGCGGATTTTCTCGGCGCGGGATACGATCATCTGTTGTTCAGCTTCCACGGCCTGCCGGAGCGCCATCTGCGCAAAGCCGATCCGACCGGCAGCCACTGTCTGGCGACACCCGACTGCTGCACGACTCCAAGCCCTGCGCATCGCACATGCTACCGCGCACAATGCTTCGCGACCGTCCGGGCATTTGTCGAGGCAGCCGGTGTGCCCGCTGAAAAATATTCGGTCTCGTTCCAATCGAGGCTCGGGCGCGACCCCTGGCTGAAACCCTATACCGACTTTGAATTCACCCGGCTCGCAGAAAACGGCGTGAAAAAACTGCTCGTAATCTGCCCGGCCTTCGTTTCCGACTGCCTCGAAACCCTCGAGGAAATCGCCATGCGCGGGCGCGAAATCTTCACCGAGGCAGGCGGAGTCGAATTTGCGCTCATCCCCTGCCTGAACGAGCATCCCCGCTGGCTCGATGCCCTGGAGAAAATGGTCCGCGAGGATCTATCGCGCTGAGCCCTGAGTGGCCTGAAAGCTGCGCCAGCGGGCGAGGGGGAGGGAGGCGAAGGCCATCAGCACAAGCTGGCTGATCATGAAGCCTGCGAGCCACGGCACGGCTTTGTTCATGAACCCGTAGGAATGCAGGCCGACCCCGAGCATGTTGACACCGAACCACGAAAAGCTCGTGATGACATTACCGAACAACGCCATCACCATCAGCCCCCGCTGTTTGATGAAGCCTCCCCAGCGGGCATGAAGGATGATGGCGCACCAGAGCACGATGAGCAGAGCCCCGTTTTCCTTGGGATCCCAACCCCAGAACCGGCCCCACGACTGGTCGGCCCAGATGCCGCCGAGCACGGTGCCGACAAAGCTGAACAGCGTCGCGAAGCAGACCACTCCGTAGGTCATGCGCGATAGCGATTGAGCAGACTCCTTCGTTAGCGAGCCGGTAAAAACGCCCCGCACGACGTAAATCATCGCCAGCGTTCCGGCGAGAAACATCGCCGAGTAGCCGATGGTGATCGTCACCACATGGGTCGCCAGCCAGATGTTCGTGTCGAGAACGGCCTGGAGCATCTCCAGCGTGTCGCCGCTGCCGGCGAGGTGGTGCGCGATGATCAGCGTGATGAATCCGATGGCTGCGGCGCAGGCCGAGCCGACGCCGTCCCGGAAAATTCTTTCGATGATCAGCCCGATGATGACGGTGCCCCAGCCGATGAAGATCGCCGACGAATAGAGATTCGTGACCGGCGGGCGGCCCTGCAGATACATGCGCGACCCGAGCCCGAAAGTATGGATGGCGAGGGCGAGCAGCAGCACGTAAAATGCGGCCGTGCCCAGTCTCCGGTTCCCTCCCAGCCAGGAGACGCACACCAGAAGAAACGCCAGCACGTAGAGCCCCATGGCCTGATAAAACGGCTCGAGTTGGTTGAAAAGAAACTCGTATGCGGCGCGGCCGGTTGCCTTTGGTTCGTTTGTTTTCAACCAGCCCGAGAGATCGTCCAGATGCTGGTTGAACAGGGCCGCATTCCCGTTGTGGTAGGCGTCACCGATGAGCGCGTAGTCCTTCGTGACAGGGGGAATCACCCCCGTCGAGATCGTCTGCAGGAGGCTCGTGCCGATGGAGAGCCATTCCTCGCGGGGGCTGGAGCCGGAGGGATCCGGCGGCACCGGCAGGGCGTAGGCCAACTCGGCCATCGTCTCGAAGCTGGTCGTCACCTGTGAAAACGCGTTGATTTTTTCCTGGTCGAACGGCTCGCCCTTCCCGCTCTTTGCGGTTGCTTCAAGCGCCCCCGGAATCGTTTTTACGAACGCGTCGATCTCGCCGGCAAAATCATTGGCACCTTCCGGGCGCAGGGTGTTTTTCAGCCGCTGATAAAGCATCAGCGAGTTGCGCAGGTTGTAGATCGCGGTCTGATACGGGGAGCGTTTGGCTGATTCGACGCCCTCCACCTGCCCGCCATGAGTGTCGATTTTTTCGAGAAACGGCTGGAGTTCGGCGTAGCTGAAATATTTCCGGTCGTTCTGCTCCCAGCCGAACAGGCCGAGGACCTCGGGGTTGTGGATGACGAACGAGGGATACTTGTCGGCGACGGGAGCGTTGAACAGGACGTCGGCCAGCCAGTGTCTCGCATCGATGGATCGGCCGTCATCGAGGCGCAGCGTCTGCTTTCCGCGAAGAATCAGCAGCGAGTTGCGCGCGATCGTGTCGAACGGCTTGTTCCGGCCGTCGGACAGCACGGGAATTTTTCCGAATGTCACGAGGTCGAACTCGCCCGGCGCGGCTTTCGGCATCCGGGAGTTCGACAGGACCCAGAGCGCTGCGATCGCCAGCGCAATCCATGGAGAGTAGCGTTTCATTGTGCGTGATTCGTTTTCCGCCGGCGCAGGAACCTGACAAAGTGGTAGCCGAACTGGAGAAGAAGCCCGGCGGCCACGATGACGCAGGCGACATACGGCGCCACGAAGCTCGGGTTATAAACGTCCTGGAGAATCGTGGCGGTGTCGTTTTGTTCAAATCCCGACTGAAAAAACGTCTCGCCGCGGTAGCGCAGCGGATGGTTCATGTAGATCAGGACTTCGCGGTTCTCATTTTTTTCCGGGTCTTTGAGCACGGCATGGCTGGCAAAATTCTTGGCGATCTGTGTTCCGGCATACTGCTCGTGGGTGAATTTCTGCAGCGTGAGGCTGTAGGGTTTGTAATACCGTTGCGGCCGCATCACGAGACGCCACGGCTTGCCGCCGTAGGAAAACGCCTGCGATTCGACAAGCTGGTCGGAAACCAGCCAGGTTCCCAGGGACTGAGCCGCAGCTTCTCCTGAGGCCGGAATCGAAGTCATTTCGATCACCACGCTCTGGAGATCCCGTTCGTTTTCCGCAGTCGCCTGCGGAACCTCCGAGACCGCCAGTTGAGAGCCCGTGCCTTTTGTGGCGGCGGGAACGGCATTTGATCCCGCCTTGTCGAGCGGCTGCATCCGCGAGTTCTGGTAAAAATGTCGGATGGTGATCTGGAATGGCAGGCCCTCAATTTCGACTGCGCCGGGCTGCTTGAGTCTCGCTTCTGGAATGGCGACGACCTGGTCAAGCTGACTGTCCGATTCGTCGATGATCGCCAGCTCCATCGCACGCGAGTCCTCGGAGTAGTTTTTTGTTTCGCCAGGCGCGAGGCGCATGAAGCTTTCGACCGAGAGGAAATCGGTGAGGAGCACGCCTGCCAGCATGACGATGAGGCCGGCGTGCGTCAGCTGGATGCCGAGCTTGCTCCACGTCCAGCGGAACCTGCGGGCATGGGCCGCGATCAGGTTGATCAAAAGCACGCCGCCCAGAAGGTGCCCGCCCGGGAACACCGGGATTTTCAGGCCGTGAGATCCGGAGGGCCACCAGATGAGCAGGCTTTGAAAATACCGCTGCTGCACTTCATGGATGCCGAAATTCACCTGCGCCATCGTCCCGACGAAGACGAGTATCATCGCCAGAGAAAGGCAGATGACGGTGAGCTTCAGCGATGAAATGAAATCAAGAAGCCTGTTCCACATTTCGGTCACGGCTGAAATTGAACCGACTCAAGAAACTTCTGGAATCCCGCTTTCTCACTGCCGGCCAGCTGGTCTGGAGCAATCAACTTGAAGAACCAGCTCCTTCCGCCGATCCGCGCCCAGCCGGCCAGGATGCGCCCCTTCGGGCCGGTCATGTCCACGGTGAGGATCTCGCTGTCTTTTCCCGCCACAGGCACAACCAGGGATTTCAGTTCGCCGTCAGCAACCTCACCGAGGCCGATCTGCGAGCGCCAGCGGTTCACATTTCCCAGATCGCCGCCGCCGTCGCCGCCAAAGACGCTCACGGAAATATCCGCCTTCTCGCCGTTCTGCCCGGCAACCGCAAAGCTTGCATAGCGCATGGCCGCCGCCGCGCCTGCATTCCATCCCGCGGGAACTTCCCATTTGATCTGCTCCTTCTGCGGCTCAGGAGCCGCCGGGACAGCGGGAGCGGCAGAAGGCATGGAAGGAAGCGGGGCCGCTGGAGCAGCCGCCATCGGGTCCGGAGCGCTCGCCGTCTCGTTCATCCGCACCGAGCCGATCCACTGGATAAAGCCGTCTTTCTGCGATTCGGCGAGAGGAGCGTTACCGCGCATTTTGAAGAAGAATGATTTTCCATCGACCGGGGCGATGCCTGCGATGATCCGGCCTTCCTTTGCGGCATCCGCGCCCTCCGGCAATCCTTCAATATCGACCAGCGTCACATCACCGAGCGGCGAAGCCACATGCTGCGCCATTTGCGCCAGTTGCTCCGCGGTGATCGCGGGCTTGCCGAGCTGCGACAGCCAGCGGTTGACATTGTCGAGAACACCGCCTGCCGGTCCCGCAAGGGCCACCAGCGAAATGTCTGAGGAGGTTCCGTTCTCTCCTTTCACGAGATAGCTCGCCATGCGCATCGTGGTGAGCGGCTGCGCCACCCAATTCGAGGGCGGGTTTCCCGTGACTCGGGATGGCTCTGCGGCTGGTGCCATGGCGCTTGCAGGAGCGCCGATGGCGGGATGGTCCGGAGGCATCGCGCCCATGCCAGAACTTTCCGGCGCGGCGGCTTTCGGAGGCGCCGATGATTCCGTCTCCGCCTTGGAAACCCGATAGACTTGAACGGCGTTCTTGTCTTTGCAGGCAGGAATCGCCGCGCTCAAAATAATTAGTCCGCAAAGCAAACGCGTTTGAAAATATTTCATGGATTAAAAAGAGAGATGGTCATCTAAAGCCTGACAGGAACGGTGTCCAGACACTTTCGCAAATTCCATCACCGAGCGTTGCCTGGTTTGAAAAACAAAAAGCAACGGGAAAGGGGAACGCGATTCTCGCGGCCCTTCTTCGATTAGCGCAGGTCATACACGGTATCGATCGCTTTCCTGCCACATCTGTTCAAATTATTTTTGAGTCTTGCGGCTTCCAGGAAAATTCAACGCGGGCAAAATCCGGCTGATCAGGTTGGAGATTTGTTTTATAACAACTTCTCCATGAGGGTTATGTAAAATATCTTCCAGCTGGAAGCGGCAAAATTCCAGCAATCCTTTCTGAGCAATAGGCAGGAAGAGAATCGCAATCCGCAAGTAGCCATCCGTCCAACGGCTCTGCTAGAAATCCTGCCCGTCAACCATTAGAAATTCTTATCAACCCGATTTTCGCTCCGATCATGACCAATTCCCAAGTGACCCCAGACTGCAGTTCCAGGAACGCTTCAGAAACAAAGTAACAGGCAAACAAAAAACAAAATCCATGAACAGACCCTCGTTTTTCCAAGTGCGCTCCTTCCTGACGCGAACCTTTCAAGGCAGGCGCGCAAAAATTGCCGGGCTTTCCGCCGCCTGCACCGCCTTGACTCTGGTGCTGATTTCCTGCGGGACGTTGAGCCAGCCGATTGTGGCGCCGCCGAACATCCCGGGCGCGACATTCGTCGGGACGAAAGCCTGCGCCGATTGCCATGAGGAGATGGTCCGTGATTTCAAAACCGCCGACCACTCGCGGCTGATGGCTCCCGGCAAGAACGCCGAGAATGCAGGTTGCGAATCCTGCCACGGCCCCGGCAGCCTGCACATCAGCTCCGGCGGCAGCTCACGGATGATCGTCAATCCCGGAAAGGACCCGGAAGCATGCTTCAAGTGCCATCTGGAAATCCGCAGCAAGTTCATGCTCCCCTACCGTCACGCGGTGATGGAAGGCCGGGTCAGCTGCGGCGATTGTCACAATCCGCACAAGGGAGAGATGTTCAAAGGCGGCGGCGCGACAAACATGATGACCCGCAATGAGATTTGCTTCCAGTGCCACACGGCACAGCGCGGTCCCTTCGTATTTGAGCACGAGGCCCTCCGCGAGGGATGCACGACCTGCCACGATCCCCACGGTTCGGTCAACCAGAAAATGCTCGTCGCCCGCAACCAGATCCTCTGCCTGAAGTGCCACTACCAGCAGCAGTCGGGATTTGCCGCCAGCGCGAATAGCAACAGTGGCGGACGGACGCTGGTCATCGGCGAGGGAAGCCACTCCAGCCGGTTGTCGCAAGGCACCTGCTGGTCCGGCGGCTGCCACGAAGCGGTGCACGGCTCCCAAGTCAACTCCCACCTCAGATACTAACAATAACAAAGCATATCCATCCCAACATGAAAAACATGGCTCGCCTAATACCAAACCGCTGTGTTCGCATAGCCGCTCTCGCGCTCTGCGCCGGATTGCTGAGCGGGAACCCGCTTTGCGCCGGAGATACCAAGACCATCACCCCGGCCGAGGAGGATCCGTTCTTCAATAACTGGATGAACCTCACCATGGGAGGGGTCATCATCAACGGCAGCAAGGCCCAGTTCCAGCATGCGAATCCGACCAACTCCCCGCTGTATGGGGGCATCCAGGACATGCACATCGAGAAGTCGCTGGGCAAGGCCCAGATGACCCTCGATGCGCGGGCGATCTTCTCAAACAGCGACTACAAGGTCAAACTCGACATCACCCTGCCCGATGTCGGGTATATCCAGGGCGGCTTCACCGAGTTCTGCACCTATTACAACGGAAACGGCGGGTATCTGCCGCCGAACGACAACCTTCCGAACGGGCGCTTCTATCCCGGGCCCGAATTCGCCCTCTACCGTGGGCTGGCTTGGTTGGAGGTGGGATTGCGGGTTCCGAATTTCCCTGAGCTGACGTTCCGCTATGAGCACGCGTTCCGCGCCGGGCAAAAGGATTCGACAATCTGGGGAGGAACCCAGTCCTCAGCGGCGCCGAGTACGGCCTGGCCCGCACCCACAGTCACCCCCATCAACCCGCAGACCGGGCGGGTGACAACCAATTATCCCAACACCACGTCAGGCTACCGCTCCTCTGTCCGTAAGATCCTTCCGGCCTTCCGCAATATCAACGAGCAGCGCGACACTCTGGCCTTCGACGGGAAGTATCTCTTCGGGAAACCCGAGGCGATGGGCAACACCGAGCTGAACTTCGGGTTGCGCTACGACTACATCAACAACAGCGACTCTCTCAACTACCAGACCGCTCCCGGCGGGGCATCCACGGTGCTGGGCTCTTCGACGGCGTTCAACGTGTTCAACATCCCCCAGGTTCCCACCAACTACTACACCACGCAAACCGACAGCCAGAAGTCGGCGAGCCTGAACGGTCACGCCTCGACGATCACGCGGTTCGGGGACAAGCTTTGGCTCACGGTGGGCTACGGCTACACGGCGGTCTCCTCCAGCATCAGCGGCGAGCGCATCAATGGCCCGGAGTTCGGCAGTCCCTATTCCGCCTATTACAACAATCTCGCCTATGCGGGGCTGAACGGCGGATATGTGGATCTCGGGGGCAATGCCAAGATGGGGCAGAGCGTCACGACCGTCAACCTGATGTGGATGCCCATCGAGGGCCTGACAATCATCCCGGCCATCCGCTTTGAAAATGACAACACCCTCGCCTCGTCCTCCCGCCTCACGCAAATCTCACAGACGACCAACGCGACTGGGGCGCTGCTGACCCCGAGAGCTGGGAGAAGGGCTGCCACCACCGCCTACCAGCTCGTTTCCCCCGCCACGACCGTCAACCAGCCCACCATTGTCAATAGCGCGGTCTCCCTCAATGAGTTCAACCAGTCGCTGGACATCCGCTACTCCAAACTTCGCAACTGGGTTCTCTACGCCAGGGGGGAATGGACGGAGGCCTACGAGGACCGACAGATCAACACGCCTCACAACAGCTTCAACGGGCTCACCCAGTTCAAGGATTGGAATTCCCCGGCGGCTTACTGGCAGAACCCGAATATCTACAATTTCAACGGATCCAACTCGAACATCCGGCAGAAATACACCCTGGGAGCAAACTGGTATCCGATGCCACAGTTGAGCTTGGCAGTCCAATACTATGCCTCGTTACAGAACATCAATCAGACGATCTACTCGGACGATCCGACCCGGGTCAACCCGCGCTACTATTTCGGGTCGCCCCAGATTCCGCCCCAGACGACGACGAAGTTCAGCTCGACCGGTGCGTATTCCGCCTCGACCAACCAGCGGCTTATGAACCAGTTCTGGTTTACCAACGATGTGAACTTCCGGGCGACATGGCAGGCGCTGCCGAACCTCAATCTCGTGACCCGGTTCGACTTCCAGCGGACCCAGATCGATTCCCAGTGGGAGCTCACGAGTTCCATGGAGGAGCCCAATGTGTTCCCGGCTGGCCAGAGCGGTCTCGTCACGACCGGCATCATCAGCGAGAGCATGACATGGAACCCCCTCGACCGGATGTATGTGCAGGGCAACCTCTCATATGTCGCGAACACGATCACGTCCCCAGCAGCCGGCCTTTCGTCGGCGTTCACCAACTCGGAGAACAACTATTGGACCGCGAGCGTCGGCATGGGGTATGCCCTCGACAACAAAACGCAGATCAACCTCGACGGGTCATACTACTGCGCGACCAACTACGTGAACAATTCGGCGACCGGCGTGCCCTACGGCGCGGGCGCCACCGAGTTCGATTTCTCCGTCGGCGTCACCCGCCAGATCTCGAGAAATATCGGGATCTCGGTGAAGTATTACTACAACAGCTACCGTGATCTCCTTTCTGGAGGAAACAACAGCTACACCGCACAGATCATCTCCACCAACCTGCAGGTCATGTTCTAACGCAACACGCCCCACCAACCAAAACCAAGAAAGTTATTATAAAGCCCGTGAAAACAACAACATCGCTCATCGTTTCATCAATGATTTGTGCAGCCAGCCTCGTCTCCGCGTCCGACGGAAAGTCGCTGTTCGACACCAATTGCGCCAAGTGCCATGGAACCGACGGCAAGGGGGCCACGAAAATGGGAATGAAGGCCGGAGCCAAGGACCTGACGGATGCCAAGGTTCAGGCGGAGCTGACGGACGCTAAAATCTCCACTTCCATCAAGGAAGGCATCAAGGAAGGCGACAAGACCAAGATGAAAGCCTTCCCCGATCTGAGCGCCGACGACATCCAGGCACTCGTTGGTTACGTCAAATCGCTCAAGAAATAAGGCGAAGTCCGAAAATACAATTCCTCGAATGGAGTTCCATAGCTCAGGCTGGTTTGGTCCGCATGAAAATGATTGGACCAATCCAGCCCGTGGGCGGGAATTGTTTTAGGGTTCCAGGGAAATATTTTTACGGGTCACCATGAGAGACTCAACCAAAACCGCCATCGTTCTGAGCAGCTTGGCGGTGGTTTTCCTGGCTCTGGCAGCCGGGTTCCTTTTCAAGGCTTGGGGGCAGACCGCGCCTTTGCAGACGATTCCGCTCGTTGACCCCGAGTTTATCAAGACGGCCACCGTCCGGGTTTCCTACGCGGAACTGGCCGCCGCAGGCGAGGATCTTTCGGATTTCGATTGCTACGGATGCCACGAGAAGGGCAAGCCGCCGACGCTTCGCTTCGATGAAAATCACAATCTGATTGTTCCGGAGGAGCACAAGGACATCGTCATGGGGCATGGCCGGAACAGCCGCAACAACCTTTGCACCAACTGCCATGATGAAGCGAATTTGGAACTCTTCCAGACCCGCGATGGCCGCGAACTGAAATTCTCGGAGAGCACCCAGCTGTGCGGCAGTTGTCACGGCCCGACCTTCAGGGACTGGGAAGCCGGAGCGCACGGGCGCACGAGCGGCTACTGGAACCGGGATCTGGGACCAATTTCGCGTAAAGATTGCGTTTCGTGCCACAACCCGCACTCCCCGAAATTTCCCGGACGTCACCCCGCCCCGCCGCCTCATATTCTGCATCC
>Ga0163199_1001041_pt1 | contig 17245 bp, 16 predicted proteins | sample PL_2010_150m_FD_113537 | JGI IMG/M metagenome (GOLD analysis project Ga0163199, IMG submission 113537) | Freshwater microbial communities from Powell Lake, British Columbia, Canada to study Microbial Dark Matter (Phase II) - PL_2010_150m | ecosystem: Environmental > Aquatic > Freshwater > Lake ...
ACTACCATCCTATCAACCCCTGGGTCAGCCACCTCCTTTTGCCTTCAACTTCCAATGCTTACGCCCGTGACTTCAACGTCATGGGCTAAAGTAAGTGCCATTCGTGTTAAGGATGACATTGGCGGTCTTCCGCCCGACTCCCGGAAGTGCCTCGAGGGCGTTGCGGTCGTGCGGCACTTCACCTGCATGGTCTTGCAGCAGCAGTTTGGCCATGCCGGCAATATGTCGGGCCTTGGTCGGATAGAGGCCGATGCTCTTGATGTACGCGGACAGTCCTGGCTCGCCGAGTGCGGCCATCCGCTCAGGAGTGGGGGCAACCCGAAACAGCTCGCGGGTCGCCAGATTGACACTTCTATCGGTCGATTGCGCCGAAAGTATCACGGCCACAAGCAACTGAAACGCTGTCGCGTATTCAAGCTCAGTGGTCGGATGCGGATCGGTCGCGGCAAGTCGCGCGAACAGGGCGCGAACTGTTTTCGGGGTCATGATTTTGCGTTGAGTCGTCGCGCGCGGGCCATGGCCGCGGTGATGAGCGCTTGCCTGATCTCCGCCGCGGCTTGCAAACGGAGGGCCACAGTCTTGGCGGCCAGAAGTTCGGCCTTTCCACGCTGTTCGCCTGCTTTGCGCGTCAGGTGCACCTCATAGCGGCGCCTCGCCTGATCCGCAGCCACTCGCTGGTCTTCGGCCGGTTTCAGGAGCGGCACCATAAGGATGCAATCGACCGGGCATGGGGGAAGACACAATTCGCAACCGGTGCACCACGCAGCGACCACGGTATGCATCTGACCGGCGGCGCCAACGATGGCATCGACGGGACAGGCCTGAATGCACAGGGCGCACCCGATGCAGGTCGTTTCATCGATGAGAGCGGCTGCCCGCGGCTTCTCGATGCCGCTGATGGCGACAATGCAGGCGGACAGGGGATCAATGGCAGGATCGGTCATGCGCCGCCACGACCACTGTCTATCACGCAGCCTGGTCGCGCGTCATCATGATGCATTCGCGCACCAGTTCCGGACCCCGATACACCAAACCGCTGTAGAGTTGCACCAACTGCGCCCCTGCGGCGAGTTTGGCCTTCGCCTTGGCGCCATCGACGATGCCGCCGACCGCGATGATTGGCAACTCGTTGGCCAGCGCCCGGGCCAGGGTGGCGACCACCGCCGTGGATCTTTCAAACAGCGGCGCCCCGGAAAGTCCACCGGTTTCCAATGCGTGCGGCAGCCCGCCGACCGCAGTTCGCGCCAGAGTAGTGTTGGTGGCAATCACCGCGTCGACGCGATGACGACGCAGCGCGGAGGCGATGCCGGTGATCTGGTCATCGTCGAGATCGGGCGCGATCTTCAATGCCAGCGGTACGTAATGCCCATGTTTCTCGGTCAGTTCGCTTTGGCGCAACTTCAAGGCACCGAGCAGCGCGTCGAGCTCGGTATCGCCCTGCAACTGGCGCAGGTCGCGGGTGTTGGGCGACGAAACGTTGACCGTGACATAGCTGGCCAGCGGATACACCTGATCAAGACAGGCGAGATAGTCCTCGGCCGCCCGCTCGATTGGCGTGCCGGCATTCTTGCCGATGTTGATGCCGAGGATGCCGCGGTATTTGGCCGCACCTACATTCGCGATCAGATTGCTGACACCGTGGTTGTTGAAGCCCAGGCGGTTGATCAAGGCTTGTTGCTGCGGCAGCCGGAATAGTCGCGGCCTGGGGTTGCCCGGCTGCGGGCGCGGTGTGACCGTGCCAATTTCCAGGAAGCCAAAGCCGAGTTTGGCCAGGCCGTCGATGGCGTCGCCGTTCTTGTCCAGCCCGGCGGCCAGTCCCACGCGATTGGGAAAATCCAGGCCCATCACCCGCACCGGTTGTTGCATCGCGCTCGACAAGGGCGGCAGCATGCAGGCGAAGCGCTGCAGTGCGACGATGGTCAGGTCGTGGGCTGTTTCGGCATCGAGGCTGAACAGCAAGGGGCGTATCAGCGAGTAAGGAAGCATCTCACAATTCTAGCCGAGTTCCCGGACGTCATTATGCGCCTGACGTCGCGGGGGTTCCGGGGCCGCGGTCGGGCGGACAGCGTGGGTCTGTGCCGGTGCCGACAATATCGCTATAATCGCCGCCGTATACCAATTGCCTTCGAGGATTCCGCATGTCAGATCATCAAGACGCTGCTGCCGAGCACAAGACCGACCCGCGGATGGTGATTCTCGCCTTCGTCTTCCCGCCGGCATTCATCATGCTTTTTGCCCTGGCCATCGTGACGTTTGCCGGGCTGTTCGGATCCAAGCCCAAGGCGGACGAGGAAGCCGTGGCGGCGAGAATTCTGCCGGTGGCCAGGGTCGAACTGGCCGCGGCCGTCGCGGGCGGTGCCGAGGGATCCAGGAGCGGCGAAGCGATCTTTGCCTCCACCTGTGGCGCCTGCCATACCGCCGGAGTCGCCGGAGCGCCCAAGATCGGTGACAAGGCCGCGTGGGCAGCGCGCCTGGCACAAGGTCTCGATGGACTGGTGAAATCCGCCACGATTGGCAAGAATGCCATGCCACCGAAAGGCGGGGCTGACCTCACACCGCCTGAGCTGACCCGCGCCATTGTCTTCATGGCTAATAAATCCGGCGGCAGCTTCAAGGAACCGGCAGCGAAGCCGTAACTTCTACGCCCCCATTCCGCTCTCCGACGACGCTCGGCTCTGTAACTGCTCTCTGGGCGTATTCGTTTATACCCGTCTGGACGTCCCGACATGCGGACCTCATCCGCTGACCTCGGTGACTTGACTATCCCGCTAAAGTGGCGTACGAAACACCCTATTGGCTTATGCCGTGTGAAATTCTTGCGAATCAGGCGGAGCGACTTCTCATGAATAATGTCCGGAATATCCTGACCGAGATGGTTCTGGTTACGACGCTGGTGCTGACTTCGTCATACGGTTTCGCAGCGACATCCAACACCTGCTCGATGACGGTTTCGCCCCGAATTTCGGCGGGATACGCGCACACCGATGCGATCAAGACAGACGGCAGCCTGGCGGCGTGGGGCAAGAATAATTCCGGGCAGCTTGGCGACGGTACGACAGTCGATAGTCACGTGCCGAAGGCAATCGGGGCCGGTTATGCCGCGATAGCGTCGGGAACTGGACCCGATACCGCCTTCACCATAGCCGTCAAGACAGACCGCAGCCTGTGGGCATGGGGCAACAATACCCATGGTCAGCTTGGGGATGGCACGACAAACAACAGCCTGAGTCCCAAGCAAATCGGCACGGACACCACCTACGCGGCAGTTGCGGCCGGGTACTACCATAGTCTGGCCCGCAAGACAGACGGCAGCCTGTGGGCGTGGGGCAGGAACGATCATGGACAGCTCGGCGACGGCACCGCGGCCGATAGCCCAACTCCCAAGCAGGTCGGGACGGATACCGGTTACGCTGCAATTGCGGCTGGTGAATCCCACAACCTCGCGCTCAAGTCCGATGGCAGCCTGTGGGCCTGGGGAAAGAATGATCATGGGCAACTGGGAGACGGCACCGAATCGGACAGTCTGGTTCCCAAGCTGATTGGCGCGGGCTACAGTACGATCGCAGCAGGCAAGTATCACACGGTCGCCCTCAAGTCGGACGGCAGCCTGTGGACCTGGGGGTACAACGAAGCCGGTCAGCTGGGGGATGGTACGCTCTCAGGAAAATCAACCCCCAGGCAGGTCGGCGCGGCGACGAATTACACCGCCATCGCGGCGGGTTTCGGCCATACCGTTGCCCTTACGAGCGGTGGCGACCTGTGGGCATGGGGAAATAACCTGTATGGTTCGCTCGGCGACGGCACCAATCTCGAAAGCCTGGTCCCCAAGCTGATCGGTTCTGGCTACGCGACGATCACAGCCGGAAACTACCACACCGTAGCACTCAAGACTGACGGCAGCCTGTGGACATGGGGAGATAACGGATTTGGGCAGGTCGGAGACGGCACCACCACATCGCCGGTAACGTCGCCGAAGAAGATCATCACGACGGGATTTACCGCGCCGGATTTCACCGCGCCCTCGGCGCCCTCGGTGCTCATCGCAAAGCAGGCGGGGGCGGGCGCGGATTTGAGCTGGTCAGCTTCGACGGATAACGTGGCTGTGAAAGCCTACTTTGTGTTTCGCGACGGCATACTGGTCGGAAGCCCGACCAGTACGTCCTACAAAGACACCGGTCTGATTCCATCGACCAGCTATGTCTACGCGGTGACCGCGTTCGATGCATCCTGCAACATTTCACCAAGCACTGCCACGTCGCTGACGACCTCCTCTGACACGCAGGTACCGATGGTGCCCGCCGATATGAAAGCCTCGCCGAGTACCACTGGCACAGGCGTCGATCTGGCATGGACGGCGTCGATCGACGACGTCGGAGTGGCTTCATACAAGGTCTATCGCGGCAATATCCTGTTGCCGTCCCAAGGGCTGGGAAATGTCACCCGCTACACCGATAACGACTCCAGCCTGATCGGCTCCACCGAGTACAGCTACACGGTGGCGGCGTGTGACGCCGCCGGGTACTGCTCGGCGCCCGGTCCGTCCGTGTCGGTCATCACTCCGCAGAGACTCGCCGTCAATTCTCTCTCGATTGCGAGCGTGACGGCCCTGCCTCGAAGTACGAATACGATTGAACTGACCTGGACAGCTTCAACCCCGGCGTCCACCTACAACATCTATCGAAATGGCGCGCTCGTGGGAAATTCTTTCGCAATGAGTTATTCGGATACCGGCCTGATCGCCTCATCTTCATACAGCTACAGCGTGGCGGCCTGTGACGCCGGCGGTAGTTGCACGGCGCAGAGCGCGCCGGTGTCCGCCATCACCTTGCAGTACGGTGCGCTGGATTCCACCCAACTCTTGTCCGATTGTCTGTTCAACTGGGCCGAGTTGACGTACACCACTCTGTTTGCGCCGCGAGGATCGCCGTCGAAGAGCGACGGGCCGTATTACTGGCGATCCTATTCTCAGACGGGCGCCTATTTGGCGGTCTCATCCGGCAAACTTTATTATTTGGGTCCCTTGTCCTCCAACACCAGCCTTGATCTGGGTGCCTCGGCGACGTGGTATTCAAAGGCTGGATGCCAATAATCTAGTGACAGTAAAGCTTCGCCCGGCTTTGCGCCGTGAGGCCTGAAGGCGATTCGCCGCTTCCGAGCCGAGCTCAGGCCGGCTTCTTCTGGATCAGCTCGATCTTGTATCCGTCCGGGTCCTCGACGAACGCGATCACCGTAGTTCCGTGCTTCATCGGTGCCGCCTCGCGCGTCACCGAGCCCCCGCGACTCTTGATTTCGGTGCAGGCCGCATACGCATCCTCGACTTCCAGGGCCACATGTCCGTAGCCGGAGCCGATCTCGTAGTGGTCGACGCCCCAGTTGCTGGTCAGTTCCAGCACCGCCCCATCCCGCTCGTCCTGGAAGCCGACGAAGGCCAGGGTAAATTTTCCGTCCGGATAATCGGAACGACGAAGCAGGCGCATGCCGAGCACCTCAGTATAGAAAGCCAGCGACTTTTCGAGGTTGCCGACGCGCAGCATGGTGTGCAGAATCTTCATAGGGGTCTTCTCTCCTCGATCATATGATTGGAATGTCTGCCGCACGCGCCTTGAGTTCGCGGCGGGCGTTTTGCCAGTCCGGAAAAATGTTTTCCACCACTGCCCAGAAGCGCGGACTGTGATTCATCTCGACCAGGTGCGCCAGTTCGTGGGCAACCACATAGTCGATCAGCGGCAGCGGCAAGTGGATCAAGCGCCAGTTGAGGCGGATGCCGCTCTTGGCGCTGCAGCTACCCCAGCGGGTCCGTGCGTTCGACAGGCCCAGCGCAGGTGCCAGCCGGCCCATGGCTGTCGCATACACCTCCAGGCGTCCGGCAAACACGGTCATGGCCCGGCGTTGCAGGGCGCGCCGCGCCAGCGCAGCGCAATCGGCATCGGCGCGCGCCTCCAGCAATAGTTCCTGATCCTGCCAGCGGATGCGGTTCGCGCCGGAAACAATGCGGACGGCGATCTCGGCACCGAGCAAAGGCAGGCAGGTTCCGTCACGGACGACGACATGGCGCCGGAGATGGCTGCCGGCGTACTCGGCAAGCTTCTTCTGCACCCATGCGGCGTGGCCCTTGAGGAAAGCTTCAACCTCCGACACGGTTATCCGCAGCGGCGCGCCGACGCTCAGGCCCCGCTCGTCGATGGTCATGGTCAGCCGCCGTCGGCGCGCTTGTTTGAGGGTGTAGGCGACTAGCTGACTGCCGAGCAACAAATGACGCCGCTTCAGCTGCGGGACTGGAGGCGCCGCGGGTTGGCGGAACAGCGAAAGCTGCTCGAACAGCGCCTTGATCATGCGGTTTGCGTTCCCCAGAGATCTTCCGTGGGGTTCCCTCTGTTTCCGGGCAACGCGGCCATGGCCTGACAAACGACCTGGTCTATCACACCGACCGGCTGTTCAACCAGGCGCCAATTGAAGCGCAGCGAACCGTCGTCATGTTGCGACACCCAGCCGCCGCGGGCGGAAAAAGACAGTGCCCAACGTGGCACGAAATACCTGCAGGCTTGCGCCTGCCGTTCCAAACTCACGCCGATCAGGCGCGTCGCGGCCCGGCGCATCCAGGCTTCGACGCTGTCCTGAATCTGTCGCGGGGTTGCCGCGGGCGGTAGTGGCAGGTGCAAGGTGTTGCCGTCGAGGACGGCCTCCATCCGGTCGGTGTCGAGTTGCAGAATCAGCTGGGCACCTAGAAACGCCAGCCCGGCGCCGTCACGCCAGCGCAATGACGGATCCGGCGGCTCGGAGTCAAGCCGCAGGCTGAGTTGCGGGCTGCGGGGTTTCACTCGGGTGGCGATAAAGATGCGGGCTGATGCGGGCCATCTCGGCTTCCATCCAGGCTTCCGCCCTGGCATTGACTTCTTCCGCAGTTAGCCCGGTCGGGTCAATGGCCGGACCGATGCTCACGGTGACCGTGCCGGGACGTTTGACGAAGGCGTTGCGGCCCCATACCTCTCCCGAGTTGAGCGCCACCGGCAGCACCGGCGCACCGGCCTCGACGCCCAGATGCGCGCCGCCGACCTTATAGCGACGCCGGTTGCCGGGCGCAACCCGGGTGCCTTCCGGAAAAATGATCACCGGGTAGCCTTGAGAGAGGCGCATCCGTCCCTGGTCGGTCAGTTGCTTGAGGGCGTTCTTGCCGGCGCCCCGGTCGATCGAAATCATCGGGATCACGGCCAGGGCCCAACCGAAGAATGGCAGCTGCCATTTGATCTCCCGCTTCCAGACAAACAGCCCCAGCGGAAATACTTCCTGCAGCACGACCGTCTCCCAGGCCGACTGATGCTTGCTGAGAATGACGGCGGGACGCCCGGGAATATTCTCACGACCCAGCACCCGGTAGTCGATGCGCAGCAGATGCTTGATCAGCCAGATCGTCATGAATACCCATGGCACGGCAGTATAGCGGCGGGCACGATGCGGCAGGGGAAAGCAAAAGATCATGAACAGCGCATAGGGTGGCGTCACGATCAACAGCACCAGCATGAACAGGATAGAGCGTAGATAACTCATCACGTCGCGCTACTCGGTGAGGTGGGCCACGGCACCCGCAAGATCCGGGAACACCCGGGTCTGCGGCGGCAACGCCGGATGATCGGCTGTCTTCGCCCCCTTGCCGGTCATTACCAGTATCGGCAAGGCGCCCACGGCAGCAGCAGCCTGCAGGTCGCGCAGGGAATCTCCGACCGACGGTACGCCATCAAGTTCAACGTTATAGCGCGCGGCAATCTCGTGCAGCATGCCGGGCCTGGGTTTTCGGCAGGCACAAGCATCCGCGTCGGTATGTGGACAGAAGAACACTGCGTCAATGCGCGCACCCAGCTGCGCCGCGGCCTTCAACATCTTGTCGTGGATGGCGTTGAGCATGTCCATGCCAAACAGCCCGCGGCCGATGCCCGACTGATTGGTCGATACCACCACTCGGTAGCCTTTCTGGTTGAGCCGGGCAATCGCCGACAGGCTGTCGGGGATCGGCTTCCACTCCTCCGGCGACTTGATGTACTGGTCGGAGTCGAAGTTGATGACGCCGTCACGATCGAGGATGATGAGTTTCATGCCGACAACTTCGACAAGTCCGCGACCCGGTTCATCGCCTGGTGCAGAGTCGCCAGGAGGCCGAGACGGTTGGCGCGTAGTTGCGGGTCTTCGGCGTTAACCAATACGTTGTCGAAGAATTTGTCCACCGGGTCGCGCAGAACCGCCAGACAGCGAAGCGACTCCGCGAAGTCGCCGCGGCTGAACGCGGCGTCGGCGTCCAACTTGACTCTGCCAAGCGCTAAACTGAGCGCTTTCTCGGCGGGCTCCTGCAATAGCTTGGCATCGATATTCATCAGTACACCCCCCTCCACCTTCTTCAGGATGTTTCCTACGCGCTTGTTGGCCGCCGCGAGACTCACGGCTTCGGGCAATGCCGCGAACGCACGGACCGCGGTTAGCCGATTCGGAATGTCGCCAAGATGTTGCGGTCGCAGGCTGACCACGGCGCCCACTTCCTGGGCCGAGTATCCCTGCTCGCGCAGGCTTCCGGCGAGGCGCTCGTAGATGAAATCGGATAGGGCCGCGCCGGCATTTTCGAACTCGCTGTTAGCGCTGAATGCCGCCGCCGCTGTGTCGAGCAACTGGTCGAGAGGCAGGTCGACGCCGCCTTCGCTGAGGATGCGGATTACGCCGAGCGCATGGCGACGCAACGCGAAGGGGTCCTTGTCGCCGGTCGGCATCTGACCGATACCGAACAGGCCGACCAGCGTCTCCAGCTTGTCGGCCAGCGCCACGATCAGACCGACACGCCCGCGCGGCAGGCTGTCGCCGGCAAAGCGCGGCTTGTAGTGGTCCTCGATGGCGTCGGCGATTTCCTCCGGCAGACCGTCATGCAGCGCGTAATAACGTCCCATGACGCCCTGTAGTTCCGGAAACTCGCCCACCATGTCGGTCAATAGATCGGCCTTGGCCAGCAGCGCAGCGCGATCGGCATGGTTGGACAGGGCCTCGCCGCCAAGCAGCGCGCCGATGGCGCGGGCGATGGCGCAGACCCGTTGGGTGCGCTCTCCCTGGGTGCCAAGCTTGTTGTGATAGACCACCTTGGCGAGACCCGGCACACGCGCTTCGAGCGGCTTCCTGCGATCCTGGTCGAAGAAGAATTTCGCATCCGCCAGTCGCGGGCGCACCACGCGCTCGTTGCCACCGATCACACCAGTCGCGTCTGCCGGGCGGATGTTGCTGACGATGAGGAATTTGTTGGTCAGCTTGCCGGCCCCGTCGAGCAGCGGGAAATATTTCTGATTGGCTTTCATGGTGAGGATCAGGCACTCCTGCGGCACTTCGAGGAAAACTTTCTCGAACTCGCCGATCAGCACGCTGGGCCGCTCCACCAGCGCCGTCACCTCATCGAGCAAAGCGTCATCGTCGATTGGCTGGCCGCCGGCCCGGGTTGCGGCAATGCCAAGTTGGCGAGCGATCTCGGCGCGCCGCGCGGCGAAGCTGGCGATCACTGCGCCTTCGTTTTCCAACTGTCGCGCATAACCGTCCGCGTTCTTGAGCACGATGGGGTCGACGCCGGCCTCGAAGCGATGACCATGGGTGTTACGTCCCGCCTGCAGGCCAAGTACCGAGATCGGCACGACGTCGCCACCATGCAACGCAACCAGGCCATGCGCCGGACGCACGAAATTCACCGTGGTCCACCCGTCTTCCAGCTGATAGCTCATGACTTTGGGGATCGGCAGGGACGCAAGCGCAAATTCGACGGCCTTCTGCAATCCGTCGGCCAGGCTGATTCCCCTGACCACGCTGTCGAAGTAGAGCACCTCGGCCTTGCCGTCCGATTCGCGGCGAAGTTTCGTCACGGCCGAGGAATCGACTCCCAGGGCCGCGAGTTTTTTCAACAGAGCCGGGGTGGCATTGCCGCTTGCATCCAGGCCCACGCCAACGGGCATCAATTTCTGCTTCATGGACTTTTCGGCGGCCCGGGCCGACACCCCGACAACGTGGGCGGCAAGCCGGCGCGGTGACGCGAATGAGGTCACCACGCTGGCCTCGTCGCCTAGGCCATGGCCCTGAAGCGACAGTCGCAACGCCTCGGCAAATACTTCGCCCAATTTCTTCAGAGCCTTCGGCGGCAGTTCCTCAACGAACAGTTCGACGAGCAGGTTCCGGGTATCGCTGGTGCTCGCGTTCACGCTCAGGCGGCCTTCTTGGCGCTCAGTTGGGCGAGGATTTCCTCGGCATGGGCACGCGGCGCCATCGGGAAACCCAATCTGGCGCGGGAATCCAGATAACTCTGCGCCACACTGCGCGCCAGGTTGCGGATGCGGCCGATGTAGGCGGCGCGTTCGGTCACCGAAATGGCGCCGCGCGCATCCAGCAGGTTGAAGCTGTGGGCGGCCTTGAGCACCTGCTCATACGCCGGCAGCGCCAAGCGCAGGCTCATCAGGTGTTGCGCCTGCCTCTCATGTGCGCCAAAGGCCGTCAGCAGAAACTCCACGTCGCTGTGCTCGAAATTGTAGGTCGACTGTTCCACCTCGTTCTGGTGGTAAACGTCGCCATAAGTCAGCCCTTCGGTCCAGGTCAGGTCGAAGACGTTCTCCACGCCCTGCAGGTACATCGCCAGGCGCTCCAGACCGTAGGTGATCTCGCCGGTGATGGGCTTGCAGTCGATGCCGCCGACCTGCTGGAAATAAGTGAACTGGGTCACCTCCATGCCGTTTAACCAGACTTCCCAGCCCAGCCCCCAGGCGCCCAGGGTGGGATTCTCCCAATCGTCCTCGACAAAGCGAATGTCGTTCTGTTTCAGGTCGAAGCCCAGTGCCTGCAATGAGCCCAGGTACAACTCGAGAATGTCCGACGGTGCCGGTTTGAGCACCACCTGGTACTGATAATAATGTTGCAGCCGATTGGGATTCTCGCCGTAGCGGCCGTCCTTGGGGCGCCGTGAAGGCTGGACATAGCCGGCTTTCCATGGCTCGGGGCCGATGGCGCGCAGGAAAGTGGCCGTATGGCTGGTGCCGGCGCCCACTTCCATGTCATACGGCTGGAGCAGAGCGCAGCCGCGCGCACTCCAGTATTGCTGGAGACGGAGAATGATTTCCTGGAACGTCGGGGCGCTGAGGGTCATCAGGAATCCCAGCCAGATTGCGGAACGGTGATTTTACAGGGTTTCGTCACCTCCCAAGACCTGCCCGCAATTGTGCATGATTGGGCTGGCAATCCGGTCGCCCGCACGGCGACGGTCTATGAAAGAATAACGGCAGAGCCGGCTTGGAGCGAACGACATGAAGATAGCGGTGATGGGTGCGGGTGCGGTCGGCTGTTACTGCGGGGGAATGTTGGCCCGCGCCGGACACGAAGTGGCCTTGATCGGACGCCCGCAGCATGTCGAAGCGGTGCGCCGGGACGGCCTGTTCCTGGACACGCGGACGTTCCAGGCGCATGTGCGTGTGCATGCCAGCACCGACGCCGGCGCCGTGCAGGGCGCCAGGCTGGTCCTCTGTTGCGTCAAGTCGACCGCGACCGAAAGCGCCGGCGCTGACATGAACTCGAACCTTGAACCGGATGCGATCGTCTGGAGTTTGCAGAACGGCGTCGACAATGCCGAGCGGCTGCAAACGTTGCTTCGGCGCGATGTCATCCCGGCCGTGGTTTACGTCGCCACGGAGATGGTGGGACCGGGCCACGTCAGGCACCACGGGCGCGGAGAACTGGTTATCGGACCGTCAACCGCCAGCCAGGAACTTGCCACGCTGTTTGCCGACGCCGGGATACCGGTGCAAATCTCCGACAATGTCGCCGGCGCCCTCTGGGCCAAGCTGATCCTCAATTGCGCCTACAACGCCTTGTCCGCGATTGCGCAAATGCCTTACGGGCGCCTGGTGCAGGGCGACGGGGTGGAGCGCGTGATGCGCGACGTGGTGCAGGAGTGCCTTGCGGTGGCGCGTAGTGCGGGAGTAACCGTACCCGGTGACACCTGGGATGAAGTGCAGCACATCGCCCGCAGCATGCCTGACCAGCTTTCTTCCACCGCTCAGGACCTGGCGCGCCGCAAGCAAAGCGAAATCGACCACCTGAACGGTTACGTGCTACGCAAGGGCGAAGAGGCCGGCATCGCCACACCCGTCAACCGTGTCCTGCACACGCTGATCAAGTTACTGGAAAGTCGATCAGGTTGAATTCCTTCCCCGGGAGTCATGGTGAAATCCCGAAATTGCCGACTTCACCATCTCGCGGAAGTCCAATCCCCGTTCTGGTAGTAGTGGACCTGGTCGTTCCAGAGCAGCGATCGGTCGTTGTCGATCGCCCGTGAGTTAGGCGAAGTCGATTTCAACGCGCCCAGCGTGCGCAAGCTCGGTGTGTCCAAATCGATTTCGAAACGCTGCAGTTCGGTCCGGGTAAACTGATAGTAGTCGTTTGGTTTCCCGGCGGCGTAGGGTGAGACAGTATCGTAGAGGCTTACCGGCATCCCGATGCGCATGGTGCGTCCCTGCTGCTGAAAGGCGATGCCGTGGTGGTCATGCAGCACGGTGGCATCCGTACCACGCCGACCGACGATGGCGCGGGCAGCTTCGCGAGGGTTCGCTGGATCGGACACATCAATCAGGGAGACCTTCACGCCTTGATACCAGGCAGAACGTCCGTCTCCGGATGAGCCGTCCGAAATCGCGTCCTTGCCGACGCCGATCAACAAGTTCTGGGTAAGCGGAAACAGGTAGTCAGAATAGCCGCTGATCGAGAGTTCACCGGCAATCTTCGGATCGGCCGGATTGGACAGGTCGAGTACATACAGTGGATCGGTCAATCGGTAGGTAACGAGGTAGCCGCGGTCCCCCAGAAAGCGCGACGCGTAAAGCTGTTCTCCGGACTTGCCCAGCGACGCAGGGCGGCTGGCATTGGGCAGTTTGCCTACAGGCGCGAGCGCCCCGGCCGCTTCCTGGAATATGGTCAGATTACCCGGAGACGACGGCTTGACGTCAGCCGGATCCACCAGGGCGACAGGTCTGCCGATCCATCCGCCGAAACTGGTCTCGGTCTGGGTAATCACCCGCAGCATGTCTTTATACTCGCCCATGCGGAATGACTTTCGGTTCTGGTCGAAGCCAAGGTGCCCGGTGACGTTCCCGGATCCGCGATAGATAATGTTCAGTCCATCGAGAGAGAACTTGTGAAGATCGGTACTGGACTGGGCGGCGTACACCGGGAAGGCACCGCTGTAGGTATAGCTGTTGCGCGTTGTCGCGAGGTAAATAGTCCTTTCCGACATGTAGAACGCCTCGGCACCTCCGGTGAAACAGCGCGCTGCCAGGCGATGCTCGGGGGATGCCAGGTCAACGCCGACGATGGTTATGATGTCGGCGCTGACTGCGGCATTATCCTTTTGCATGAGGCAGGATGCGGGATCCACCAGAGCCTGCTTCGGGCCGCCGTCCACGGAGAGTGTCGGCAGCAGGTCCGCCGCTTGCAACGTATCGACCACAGACTGGTTCTTGGCGACTTTGTCGGCCGACCAATAAGGGTCTAGACCAAGGACTTGAGGGTAACTCCGCAGCACGAAGTAAAGCGTCGATCCCACCCGTCGCGAGCCGATCAACTGGCCGCTCATCCGCCAGGTCCGACTCGCTTTCATTTGTCCGGCGTTGGAGGCGTCGATCAGCACCGCCTCGGTGACTCCCTGTGACCAGTAAAGGGGCGAGAACCATGCGTCATAAATGCCCCACGCGAAACCGCCCTGGGCAATGGCGACTAGTTGCTGGCGTGTGCCGTCAAGATACAGGCCGTTCCCGGCAACATCTGCAGAAATCGGCAATTTCAGGGTGTCGCTCGGCAACAGGGCGGCATTGGCCGCCATGGCATCGAGCCGCTGGCGGCGTATCCGGTCGCGGCGATAGTCGGTCGTGCCGGCCGTGTCCAGGCTGAAGACAACATCACCGTCGGACTTGATCAGATCCGCCTCGTCCACTCCCGCCTCCTGCAGGGTAGTGCCTGAAAAGGTCGGCGCCGAGGCCGCGGCATCTGCCGTCGTCGCCGGCACCGCGGTGGCTACCGCCACTCCGGTGACATAGGGCAGCATGGTCTTGTTCAAGTAGGCGCCGCCGGATTGTCCGAGAGCCGTGCGAAAGTAGGCCGTCAACTCGACATCGCCGACCGGGTTGAGGGACCACGGAGCGCTGGCGCCGGTGTCCCCCGATCCGGTGTCTACCGTGTGGATCAGGCGGTAGCGTTTCGCGAGGATCATTTCGTCAAACGCGGTCGATGCGGATGTGCCGTCCAGGCCGTACCCCAGATAGATGGCGGTTCCCGGGATGCTGCGCACATCCATGTCTTGCACCACCGGCAACGGTTGGCGCTGGGTGGCGCCAACGGTCGCGAGCAATTCGGGAATGGAGCCGGGCCCGATTCGCACCCACTCCCGCGTGGTCCGGGCGAACACGGCGTCACCGCCGGCCCGGGGGATGACCGCAATCAGGTAGACGCGCAACGACCTGCCCGTATCCTCGGTTGCCGCCGAAAACGCGGTGGTCAGCGTGAGACTGACCTTACCGCCGACAACACCCGCGTCGGCAAACTCGGCAGGCGCGCCCCTGGCTCCCGGGGTGCAGATACCCCAAAGTAGCGCGGCCATCAGGGCGAGTTGTCCAACTCGATTGGCACTGAGTCTGGTAATCGCAATCATTTGTGTTGATCCTCTCGTTGAATCTCGTGGTGGCTCTGGATAGAGCCACTCGCGGGCACTCGCATGCCTCGCTCCATCGCCGCGTTCGGCCAGCTGCGGCCGGTAGAGAGGTATAGAAACTTGATTCCATGCCTTGCTATCGCTGTCACTGTCCTACGTTCCAGCGCGCTCTTTGAGCAAGGCCATTGTAGACCCTCCGGATTTCCAATGATGTGAAGTGGGTCACAATGATTTTCCGCGAGCTGCCGCCGCGCAAGCACCCGAATCTGCAGGTCGCGGCGCCCTACCGGCAGTTCATCGCATGCAGGTCGAAAACCCGAAGACTTTCCCCTAAAGTGGTTTCACGGCGCACATGCGCACTTCTCAGGAGATGACCATGAACTCACGGATCGCAATCATCAGTCGGCGTATCGCAGCTATCCTGGCGCTACTCGGTACCTTGTTCAGCGTAGGAGGAACGTTGGGCCTGGCACAACACTATGCGCATGCCGACACGAGTGCCCGTACTGCAGTCGCGAGTATCAGCGTGGAGAAAACGGCATGAATACCGGCAAGACGTACACCGGCGCCTTTGCCTGGCTGTTGAAATCCTTCACCATAGCTCTTCCCCTTTGCGCAGCCTTTGGCGCCCCATCGGAGGCGACGGCAGCGGACTGGAATGTCGGAATATGGAAATCGGTTTCCGGATCGGGCACGATCAAGACGGAAACCCGTGACGTGTCCGGTTTTACGGGGATTGGGCTGTCCCTGGGCGGGTCGCTTGAGATCAGGCAGGGCGGTACCGAAGGCGTAAGCATTGAAGCGGACGACAATATTTTGCCGCTGATTGAAACCGTCGTTGAAAACGCGACACTGAAGATTCGCCCCAAGGCACGTAATATTTCGTTCCCGGTCAAGAATGTGAAAATCGTGGTGAACGCCAAGAGTCTCGACAGGATCGACGTCTCGGGAGGAGGCGACATTTACGCCGGGGCGCTCAAGTCCGTCGCGTTGAAGGCTGGCGTTTCAGGTTCCGGCGATATTCGGATCAAGTCGCTGGACGCGGACGCGGTAAGCATTTCGATTGCCGGCAGCGGCGATTTTGAAGCCGCCGGGCGCGCCGGCAACCTGCTTGCCAACATCGCCGGTTCCGGCGACATCAAGGCCGGGAAGCTGGAGGCCAAGGGCGCGGAAATCAACATTGCCGGTTCCGGCGACGCGACGGTCTGGGTCCGCAGCACCCTCAAGGTCAGCATCGCCGGCTCGGGGGACGTCAAGTACTACGGCGACGCCCAAGTGCAGAATTCAGTGCGCGGCTCAGGCTCCGTCAATCGCCTGGGTGCGGCGCCATAGGGTGATCAATTGGGTGGCAGCGTCAATGTGACCGATTAGGCAGGTTTGCTCACCGGCGCGTCACAGGCCCATCGCCACCTGAGTTCCCTGCTCAATCGCGCGCTTGGCATCGAGTTCGGTCGCCACGTCGGCGCCGCCGATCAGCGTGGTGGCAATTCCCGCCTGGCGCAGTCCTTCGACCAGTTCGCGGCGCGGCTCCTGGCCGGCGCAGATCACCACGGTATCGACGTCCAGCACCCGGGGCTTGCCGTCCACCTTGATATGCAGACCGGCATCGTCGATCTTCTCATAAGCGACACTCGCCACCATGTTCACACCGCGCTTCTGGAGCAGCAGGCGGCGCGCCCAGCCGGTGGTCTTGGCCAGGCCTTCGCCGACCTTGCTGGTCTTGCGCTGCAACAGCCAGACCTGGCGCGGCGTAGGCGGCATCTGCGGCGCGACGAGGCCGCCGCGCTGGGCGAAGCTGGCGTCGATGCCCCACTCCTTGCGGTAGGCGTCGATCGAGTCGCCGGAATCGCCGGCATGGGTCAGCAGCTCCGCGACGTCGAAGCCGATGCCGCCGGCCCCGACGATGGCGACTTTCCCGCCGGCCTGCCTGCGCCCTTCGACGATGTCGATGTAGCTGGCAACCTTGGCGTGTTCGATCCCCGGAATCGGCGGCGTACGCGGCACGATGCCGGTCGCCAGGATGACATGATCGTAGCCCGTGAGATCGTTTGGCGTGACGCGGCGCCCGAGGCGCACATCGACCTGGTGGATCTCCAGCATGCGGCCGTAGTAGCGCAGGGTTTCGGCGAATTCCTCCTTGCCCGGAATACGCCGGGCGAGGTTGAACTGGCCACCGATCTCCTGCGCGGCGTCGAACAAGGTCACGGCGTGGCCGCGCTGAGCCAGGGTGGTGGCGGCTGCCAGTCCGGCCGGGCCGGCGCCGACCACGGCAATCTTCTTCTTCGAGCTGGCCATCTCGAGATTGATCTCGGTCTCATGGCAGGCGCGCGGGTTGACCAGGCAGGAGCACAACTTCATTGAGAAGATGTGATCCAGGCAGGCCTGGTTGCAGGCGATGCAGGTGTTGATTTCATCGGCGCGGCCTTGTGCGGCCTTGATCACGAATTCGGCGTCTGCCAGGAAGGGTCTGGCCATCGACACCATGTCGGCGTCGCCGTTCGCCAGCACGGCTTCGGCGACGGCCGGATCGTTGATGCGGTTGGTGGTGATCAA
>Ga0163199_1001043_pt1 | contig 17213 bp, 16 predicted proteins | sample PL_2010_150m_FD_113537 | JGI IMG/M metagenome (GOLD analysis project Ga0163199, IMG submission 113537) | Freshwater microbial communities from Powell Lake, British Columbia, Canada to study Microbial Dark Matter (Phase II) - PL_2010_150m | ecosystem: Environmental > Aquatic > Freshwater > Lake ...
CATGAAGGCGGTGGCGAGCGACGTGCTGGTGGTCGGCGGCGGCATCGTCGGGTCGTCGGCAGCCTTCTTCCTCCGGCAACTCGGGCGCGCGGTGACCTTGCTCGAGCGCGGACTGGTGGGGCAACAGGCGAGCGGCGTCAACTTCGGCAACATCCGCCGACAAGGACGCCCCCTCGAGCACCTGGCATTGTCCAACCGCGCCAGCATCACATGGCGACGCATGAACGAACTCGTTGGCGAGGACGTTGAGCATATCGCCGAAGGACACGTTCGCGTCTGCTATCGGGACCGTCCGGAGATCCTCGACGATTTCGTTACCTACGCCAGGGAAGCCCGGATTCGCGGCCTGGACCTCGAAGTGGTTTCCGGCCCGGCCTTGCGCCGGCGCTTCCCCTTCTTCGGACCGGAAGTGTTGGGCGGGTCCTACTCGCCGCTCGACGGTCATGCCAATCCGCGCCTGGCTGCTCCTGCACTCGCGCGCGCGGCAAAGCGCAATGGCGCGACGGTCGTCGAGAACTGCGAAATCCTCAATGTCGAAAGGCAGGGGGAAGATTTTTGCGCGGCCAGCAGCGATGGCCGCACCTTCCGCGCGCCGATCCTGCTGGTGACCGCCGGGGCCTGGTCGAATCGATCGCTGCACAGTTCGGGGAAACCGTTCCGCTGGCGAGCCATGGCCCGACCATGTGCGTGACCGAACCCGTTCCATACAGCATCCGCTGCGCCGTCGGCCTGGTATCGCCGGCGAAGGAGGAGGATCTGTATTTTCGCCAAATTCCGCGTGGCAACATCATCATCGGGGGGGCTTGCGCAACCCGTCCTATCCCGATGTCTGCCGTGCCTACGTGCTGCCGCGCAATACCCTGAACCAGTTCAAACAGATCCGCCGCCTGGCCCCGGAGTTGAAACGCCTGAACATCATCCGCGTGTGGACCGGCGTCGAAGGTTACTTGCCGGACGCCCAGCCCATCATGGGCCCGAGCCGGACAACGAGTGGTCTTTTCTATGCCTTCGGTTTCAGCGGCAGTGGTTTCCAGATCGGTCCCGGTGCCGGCGACGTGATGGCGGAGTTGATCGATACGGGGCATACGACTACGCCGATAGATATGTTCGACATTAACCGTTCGGCGATTTCCGCAAATTCATAGACAACAATGGTTGGTACGTTCAACACTTCCAATAGGAGCGCATGGTTTGCTTGATGAGGCTAGAACCCACGAGGTTAGCGCGCGCACGGCCACACTTCAGTCTATCGAAACCCCATGCCTGATCCTTGATTCGGATCGCATGGAGCGTAACGTAAAACGCCTGAAGGAACGCCTGACAAATCTAGGGGTAGCGCTGCGGCCGCATCTCAAGACCGCAAAGTCGGTGGACGTGGCGCGGTCGGTTATGCTGAGCGACGCCGGACCTGCGACGGTATCAACGCTGCAGGAAGCCGAGCAGTTTGCAGCGGCCGGCGTACGCGACCTCATCTATGCGGTCGGGATCGCCCCAGCCAAGCTCAATCGTGTGTTGGCCTTGAGGGCTGGTGGGATCGATGTTGCCGTGATCCTCGATACCATCGAGCAGGCCAGGGCGGTTAGCGCGGCGTCGCGCGCCAGTGGCACTTCCATTCCTGCATTGATTGAAATCGATAGTGATGGTCACCGCTCCGGAGTTGCGCCGGACGACAGCGTGCGATTGCTCGAAATCGGACGGGAACTCCATGGCAACGGCGCGGCATTGCGCGGGGTACTCACACACGCCGGCGGCAGCTATGACGCCCGGGGAAGGGTAGCGCTTGAACGATGCGCGGAACAGGAGCGGGCCGGCGCAGTCGCCGCCGCCACGGTTCTCCGCGAAGCCGGCTTGCCCTGTCCAGTCGTCAGTGTCGGCTCCACGCCGACGGCCCATTTCTGTAGGGATCTTACCGGCGTCACGGAGGTGCGGGCCGGAGTTTTTGTGTTCTTCGACCTGTTCATGGCCGGCATCGGCGTCTGCACCATAGACGACATAGCCGTCTCGGTATTGGCAACCGTAATCGGCCATCAGCCGGCGAAGGGTTGGATTTTGATTGACGCCGGATGGATGGCGATGTCGAAGGACCTTGGCACCGCCAAGCAGCAAGTCAGTCAGGGATACGGTATCGTCTGCGATGTTCGCGGCAAACCGTATGGAGACCTGCTGATGTCCGATGCCAATCAGGAGCACGGCATCGTCACTCTGCGGCCGGGTTCGAACGCCGTGCTGCCAGAACTGGCGATCGGCACCCGCGTTCGCATATTGCCAAATCATGCATGCGCCACCTCAGCCCAGCACCGCAGCTACCAGGTTGTTCGTGGAAGTTCCGATGTCATCGAAGCTGAATGGCCACGATTCGGAGGTTGGTAGATGAACCATAGCGACAACGCTGTCGTAGAAATAGTGGTGACCGACAAGGCGCCTACGCCGGCCGGACACTACGTACAAGCAACCGTATATAACGGAGTGCTTTACGTGTCGGGCCAACTACCGGTGGGTCCCAACGGCATTCACGCTCCCGAGGCGCCGTTCGAAGATCAGGTGCGGCAGGTACTCGGCAATCTGCTGGCCGTCGTCAATGCCGCTGGCGGGTCGCCAGAACGTATTCTGAAGGTGACGGCATATATCGTAGGCGTGGAGAATTGGCCGCGCTTCAACGCAGTCTATGCTTCCGTACTGGGCGACGCGCGGCCGGCACGGTCCGTCGTTCCTGTCCCCGAGCTTCACCATGGCTATTTGATTGAGATCGACGCCATAGCGGCAATTGACGATAAGGTGTGATGGCCGACCAAATTTTCCCCGATGGACACCCCGCATGAATTCATATTTCGCTCTTCGCTGCTCTGCATTACCCGCCACGGACCCGGGCCTTTCGCCAAAGGCCTTCGGCCCGGCCGATCCCTTCGCGGCGCAACGCCGGATCGCCTGGTCGGGTGCCGACAACATGGCGGTCGGACGCACACGTTGGGATGGCAAGCTGAGTTGTGAGGCATTTCCCCACACAGAATTGTTGATCGTCGAACAAGGTCGGCTGACGCTGGAAGGTGCTGGCGCCGCCCTGGATGTTCCAGCCGGCGAAGCTGCCGTCATTGGTCGCGGGACAGCCGTTCGCATTCATGCCCATGACGGCACCAGTTGGATATTCTGTGTTGTTTCAGCTGCGGCACCGGCCGCCCTGCTGCAGCCGGTGGATCTGGCGGCGGAATTGAAGCCGTCACCGCCGCCCGCTGCCGATGTGCTGCTCACGCCCGAGCCCCAATGCCGCAGCCATCCGGCGCTGGCGGATTCGCCGGCGCGGACGCGAATCGGCCTGTGGGATTCAACGCCGTACACACGCAAGCAGGTGCCCCACCCGGTGAATGAATTGATGTACATCCTGGAAGGGAAAGTCACACTCACCGATCGGAACGGGCGTGCCACCGAGTTTGGCCCGGGCGACTGTGCATTCGTGCCGCATTTGACGACCTGTTCCTGGCACAGCGCTGTGAACGTGCGCAAGCTCTACTGCGTCCAGGATTTCAACCCCTGAACAGAGCGCAACGGCGAGATTACTTGACGGCGAAGTTCGCGCCGATCTTGGTCACCTTGTCCTGGCGAGTGAGCAGCACAGCCACCTTGGCACCGCGGGGAATCTTCACGCCCTTGGCGAAGAGCTTGTTACCGCCGGCCGGTGTCATCGCCACCTCGGTCTTGACGCCGCCCGCAATGATGGTCAGCTTGGCCGTCATGCCGTCGCTCGGCAGATCCTCATTGTCTTCTTCGACGTAGAGTTCCACACCGCCAGCGACGGGAACCAGTTCGAAGGACAGGTCGCCGACGATGTGAACGATCCCGCCCGGATGATCCGGCTGAAGGTTGCCGTGGGCCCGAACTTGTTGGGTCAGCAAGCCGAGGCTGCTGAGCAGCATGATGAGCAGCAATCTATTCATGGCATCTCCAATTGATGGAAAGAGTTGGGCGGCAAGAAGCATTCGCCTGTCAAAAGGGGCGGGGTCACTCCGGCGCGTGGGGAAGGACGAAGGACAAGGTCGCCAGGTGTTCGATCTTGTCGGACTTGGTCGGTTCATCGGTCGGGCCATCCCAGATTGCCGTGACGACATTCAGCCCTTGATTGCGAACGTTGATGGTGACCATGCCATCGGCAGATGTTTTCAGCGGCGTCGCGTCCGGATCGTTAACGAAGTCGGCCAGTACTTTCGCACCTGCCACTGGCTGTCCTCGATGCAGGACGCGCAACTTCAACGGCTTGCCCATTTCCAGAGGCAGTTTCCCGTCCGCCGGGATGATTTGCAAGGTCTGTTCCGGCAAGACCGGCAGCGGTCCGTTCAAGGCGCCGATGATATGTACCGCGTACTTGAAGTTCTTTTCGCTGGTGGTGGCTTTGGGGACTTCATCACGCCCTTTCTTTACCCACTCGCCTTCCGGCGTCTTGCTCCAGATACCATTGAAGAGTACTGCGGCGACCACACTCGGTTGACTGTCGGCGTCAACCAACAACAGCGGGCCGGCGACTCGCAGGCGCGTGGGAATTGTTCCGCCGGCGGCATCGTATCCGGCAATGCTCTTGACCAGGGGTAGACGCTTGACGGCATCCAGGTCATCAGCGCCCACACCGTAGATCAGTGCAAGCTGGGTTGAGCGTTGGGCAAACCAGATGCCGTGGGCGGACGCGGTGGACGCAACCATCCATCCGGCGATCAAGAACATTGCGAATGCGAGACCATTGGTGATTTTCATGTCGCCCTCATTGATAATAATGCCGGAAGATAAAGTTCAGACTGATTCAGTCGGGACCCGGAGCAAATGCACGAAGTGCACGCTCCATACCGACGCCAATTTCATCATGTCTGAAATGAATTTGCATCTTGATTTCGTGGCACCGCCATCCATTGATTTGGTTTTGGTGCGTTAATAAGCATTAATTGCCGTGGCGATCATTTCTGCTGTGACACCCAGGGACTTCAAGCTTGCCCCGAAAATAAATGCCATGCCTGGATGATCTTTGCAACAAAACTTCTGTGTGTCCCGCAAAGCGGCAGAATAAGTTCACGAAAGTAGTTAATGTACCAAGCTGGGCGACGTGGCCAGATCGTCCGGATGGCCTTCCGAAGTAGATCTGTGACGGCCCGTCGGAGGTGGTTGAGATGATTGTCCAGAGATTCAAATGGTGAGTGTTCTCTACAAAGCGGATGCGGATCGCGGCCGAACCTGGTCGTCGATCTTTGCGAAGCGCGCGCCCGACATCAAGTTTCATGTCTGGCCCGAAACCGGCGACCTGTCCAAGGTGGAGTATCTGGTTGCCTGGGAGCCCCCTCCGGCCCTGATGGAGAGCTTGCCGAATCTCAAGGTGATGTTCTCATCCGGCGCCGGCGTCGATCACCTGGATTTTTCCAGCATTCCCCCCGATGTGCCGATTGTCCGCATGGTGGAGCCGGGCATTGTCGATGGGATGATCGAATATGCGACCCTGTTCGTTCTGGCACTGCATCGCAACCTGCTCGATTACATCGGTCAGCAAGCCGCCGCTCAGTGGTTGCCAATCAAGGTCACGCCAGCGCAAATGCGCCGAGTCGGCGTCATGGGCTTGGGGGTACTCGGTCAAGCCGTAATCGCCAAATTGGCCAGCTTTGGTTTCCCCCTATCGGGGTGGAGCCGGAGCCCCAAACTCCTGCCGGGAGTGACGTGCTTTGCCGGCGCCGACAGCCTCGAAGCGTTTCTTCGCCAGTGCGACATTCTCATCTGCCTGCTGCCACTGACCGATGAAACCCGGGGCATCCTGAATCAACACTTGCTTGCGGCACTGCCGCGCGGGGCGGCTTTGATCAATGTCGGCAGGGGCGGCCATCTCGAACAGCAGGCCTTGCTCGATGCCCTCGACTCGGGACACCTGTCCGCCGCTGTCCTCGACGTCTGTGTGCCTGAACCGCTGCCGGCGGCACATCCGTTCTGGCATCATCCGCGCATCCTGATGACCCCGCATATCGCCAGCATGACCCAGCCCGAAACGGCCGCCTTGATCGTTCTCGACAATATTGCGCGACACAGGAACGGACAACCGCTGCTGGGCGCCATAGATCGACTCAAAGGCTATTGATGGACTGTTCAACGATGCCGGTCATCACCTCAGTGATATTTCCGGGATAGCCCGATGAGCCTGATCGACTACGAAGTAATCACACTTGGCTGCTACGGGACCTTGATCGACAAGGCGTCAGGCGTTTATGGCGCGCTCGGCCCTTTGCTCGGCCAAGCGGCAACCCGCTTGCGCCGCGCGGACGTGCTCTCCGCCTTTGCCCGCCAGGAGTCGGCATTGGAGGCAGAAGCGCCCGAAATGCCCTATGCGGATATTCTGATTGAAGCACACCGGCGTTTGGCTAAGGAATGGTACGTGATGGCCTCCGAGGACGATCATCGCCTCTTTGGATTGTCCGTGCCCGATTGGCCGATGTTCGCCGACACGCCGGCTGCATTGCAATACCTGAAACGCTTTTTCAAGTTGGCCATCCTGTCGGACATCGACCGGGAAACCTTCTCGGGAAGCCAACGCAAGCTCGGTATCAAATTCGACGCGGTGTTCACCGCCCATGAGATAGGATCCTACAAACCCAATCCCCGCAACTTCGACTACCTGCTCGACAAGCTTGCCAAACTCGGTGTTAGCAAGCGGCACGTCCTGTACGCTGCCGACCGCAGCGGCAATGGCCATCGTCTCGCTGCCGCGAAGGGAATCGCCACTGCATGCATCGACCGCCAACGCGAAAGTTTCGGCCGGGATGCTACACTTGTCTCAACCGACGATGCCTGCTGCGACTTTCGGTTCGCCAGCCTGGCAAATTTGGTCATGGCCCACCAGGAGCATTTACGTGCCTGAATCGAGCAACATGGGCACGCCGCGGAGAACTTACGGATGCCGACTAACCTCAAGCTGGACCGCATCGACATCAACATCCTGACCCAGTTGCAGCGCAACGGCCGGGTGACCAATGTCGACCTCGCCGACGCCGTTGGGCTGTCCCCCAGTCCTTGCCTACTTCGGGTCAAGCGGCTGGAGAGTGCCGGCTACATCACCGGCTATAACGCCCACATCGATATTGCAAAGCTTGGGGAAACGGTCACGGTGTTTACCGAGGTCACACTGAGCGACCATCGGCGGGAAGATTTCATCAAGTTCGAAGCCAGCGTCCGTACCATCGACGAAGTGATTGAATGCCACCTGATCAGTGGCGGTTACGATTACCTGTTGAAGTTCCTGACCCGGGGCGTGGCCCATTACCAGACGGTCATCGAGTCGATACTCGAGCGCGATATCGGCGTCTCGAAGTACTTCAGCTATATCGTCATCAAGTCCCCGATTGTCAAGCTCAACTACCCGCTCGGCAAGCTCTTCAGCGTCGACCGCTGAGCGATATCCAACTGTCCAATTGAGAAGGGCCAACCATCGCTGGCTGGCCCCTCGAATGTCGTCAGACGAGTCTGTGGATCAGAACTTGTACAGCACCTTGGCAGTGACCGCCCGCGGGGTACCCGCCGCAACCCATTCCCGACCGTAAGAACTCGGCCAGTAATCCTTGTCGAACAGGTTTGCAATTTCCAGGCTGTATTTCAATTTCTTCGACGGCGAATAGGAGCCGATCAGTTTGACCAGCGTATAGGCAGGCAACTGGAAGCTGGTGAAACCTGTTTCGCCCAGCCGCTCTCCGACATAGCCAATCCCCGCGCCAATATCGGCGGTTGCGCCATTAATGCTGAAGTCATGAATCAACAGCAAGTTGGCGCTGTTCTTCGGTACGTTCAGGAGCGGATCGCCGGCGCGGATCGCGCCGCCCAGGCAATTCACGTCAACCGCATTCTTGGTGATCTTCGCATCGGTATTGGCATAGGAGAAAGCCATGCGCAGATTCTTCGCCAATTCGCCCGTCAAATCGACTTCGATACCCCGGCTCTCCGCCTCTCCAGCCGCCATCGAGAAGCCGGCATTGACCGGGTCGGCGGTGATGATGTTGGTCTTGCGGGTGGTGTAGATCGCCACGTTGCCGCTGATCTTCCGATCGGATGTTTCGAACTTGGTACCGAGTTCCGCAGAACGGCTCTTCTCCGGGTCGAACGCCACATTGGCAAAATTGGAGCCACTGTTCGGCCGGAAACCGGTCGAGGCACTGGCATAGACCGACAGGGTCTTGCTCATCTCGTATACCAGGCCGATGCGTGGGCTGGTTGCGGTCGGATCCTGCATGGTCTTGGTGTTGTTGGTCCGGGTCAGGATATCCTGATGGAACTTGTCGAAGCGCACCCCAACCAGAGCCTTCCAGCTCGCGGTCAAGTCGATCTGGTCTTGGAGATAGATGCCCGTTGCACGCTGCTTCTCCAGTGAATCAAAAATCACGGTATTGAAGGCGGGCAAGGTAGCGCGATAGACCGGTGCGTAGATGTTGATCCCGTACGCAAGGTTTCCCGGCCGAACCCTCAATTGGTGCCTGTCGAACTCGAAGTAGTCGATGTCGGTACCGAGCAGCACGTGGTGGACGAGTCCTGCCGTCTTGAGACTGCCGGTCAGTTCGAGGCGACCGATGGTGTCTTTGGTCTCATAATCGACGAAGCGGCGCTCGCGATTCATCGTGACACCGTCGGCCTGAAGCCCACCCAGGAGCCGTTGTTGTGTCGAGTTTCCGATGAAGGATGAGTCGCGATAACCGAAGCCGGCAAGAACCGACCAATCATCGTTCAACTCGTGCTGGAGTACGAACTGATGGCCGGTGGCCTTGATATGGACTGGTCCGTCGGCGGGTTCGCCGAGGAATCGCGATTGGGGAATGACACCGAGCACGCCTTTTACCGCTGTCACCCCGCGGTCGAACGGTCCCTTTTGGTCAACCACTTCGAGTTCGTAGGTGAGCGTAGTGTTCTTCGAGAGCTTCGCCAGGAAGGAAGGGGAAAGCGCCAGCTTCTCGTTCTTCATGCCGGTCTCCCGAAAGCCTTTGGCATTCTCATAGGCGCCATTGACCCGGAATGCGACAGCATCGCTGATTGGCCCGGTGTAGTCGCCGCTGAAGCGGTAGGTACTGAAGCTGCCGACGGAGAAGTCGACGCTGCCAGCCGGGGCGAAGCGAGGCTTCTTGGTCACCAGGTTAATGGTGCCGCCGGGCTCGCTGCGCCCGAACAAAGCCGAACCGGGGCCCTTCAGTACTTCAATGCTCTCGATGTTCGAAGCGTCGCGCTTGCCGCTGAATCCGCGGCCGGCGCTGAAACCATTGATCAGGTAACCCGACGGAAAATTCTCGTCACCCGCGAAGCCGCGAATGGCGAAGGCGTCCCACATTCCGCCGAAGGTGTTCTGGCGTGCCACGCTGCTGGCAAGATCCAGTGCGTCGTCAAGCTTGGTAACGCCGATGTCGGCCAGGAGGTCGGAGTTGAGGATGCGGATGCTCTGTGGCAAGTCCCTGAGGGCCGTATCGCCGCGATAGGGTTGCTTGACCCCCGTAACCACAATTTTTTCGGCTGTGGGGACAGGATCGGCGGCAAATGCCGACACGGTTCCCAACAGCAAACCGGCGGCCGGGGCGAAGGTGCGACGTAGGTAGCGAAGTTTTGACAAGGTAGTCTCCTAATGATGTCTCGGTGCATGCATCGTTGAGGTCCAATTTCGGGGCAGCTGGGCAGTGCCGGAGCCGGCTGCGGCGGAACAAGTTTCGCCACGTTGCTAAAGTAGCATCCGTCCTGGCGACAGGTCTGCCGAAATAGTACGTCTGGTGTTAGAAGATGCCAATTTGACGCGGGCTTTTGGTTCAATATTCTTGGGCGACGCGCCTACAGACAAAAAAATGTCCTGTAACTGGGCTATCGTAGCCAGATTGTCCATAGTTGCCACGGCCGACAATGACGAGCAACCCCAAAAGCACCTTTCCCCGGAACTTGCCCCACCTTTCGGCACTGCGCCTGATGTCGACTGCGCATCGCTGGCTGGGAATGGCGCTGGGGGTGGTTTTCGCGGCTTGGTTTGCCAGTGGCACCATCCTGAGCTTTGTGCCCTTTCCTGAACTGGGGCGCTGGGAGCGTATCGCGGGCGGTGCCGCGCTGGCGTTGGAGAAGGTCCAGGTTGCGCCGTCGGATGCAATCGCCGCCAGCGGGCTGACCACGGTCGAACAACTTCGATTGATCAGTGTTGAAGGGCAGCCGCGGTACACGGTCCTTGGGTCAGGTAATGGCCTTACTTCTGTAAGTGCGATCAATGGAAAACCCCTCGGTCCGGTCTCACCGGAAGCGGCCCGCAATATCGCAGAGGGCTTTTCTGCACTTACGGCGCAGCGCATCGAAGGGCCATTCGATTACGACCAATGGACCGTCCACAACGGCTATGACCGCTACCGTCCACTATATCGGGTGGAAATGGGCGACGAGGAAGGCACCGAATTGTATGTCTCGACGCGCTCGGGAGAAGTGGTGCAGCGTACCCGGAGATGGGAACGTGCCTGGAACTGGGTCGGTGCGGTGGTCCACTGGATCAACCCGACGGTTCTCAGAAAACATGAGGCTGTCTGGCATTCGATAGTCTGGTCACTGTCTTTGGTGGCCATCGCGGTACCTCTCGCGGGGATCTTCCTCGGCCTGGTGCGCTATGTGAATCTGAAGCGCAGCGGACGCCCGGGCATTTCGCCGTTCCGGGGTTGGCTGCGCTGGCACCATACGATCGGCCTGCTGGGAGGCATTTTCGTGTTGAGCTGGGTCACCAGCGGCTGGCTATCGCTGGATCGGGGCAGGATATTCTCATCCGATCGTCCCAGCCAGGAGCAGAAGGAGCGCTTCCGCGGCATCTCCGTGAATGCTGCGGTGGAGGCGTTCTCGATGAGTCGCCTGCGGGCACTCGGAAATCCTCGCGAACTTGAGTTTTCCGCCATCGGCGGACGTCCGTTGCTGATCATCCGCGCCGGTAATCCGCGCTCGTCAGCAATCGATCTGACCGACACTGCCGGCATGCACCAGGTTCTCGCCGTCCTTCCCGATGAATTGCTGCTGGCTGCCGTCAAGTCGGCTTGGTCACCGGCGAGTCCGCTGGAGGTTTCGGCGGTCGCGGCGAACGATGCCTATGCGGGACCCCGCTCCAATCGGTTACCGCAAAGCGCGCGGCGCATCCGGCTGGATGATCCATCCGGGACCTGGGTGCACGTCGACGCCGAATCCGGCCAGATCCTTTCCATTATGGACAAAAGTCGGCGCGCCTACCGGTGGCTGGTCGACGGCCTGCACACGTTCGACTTTCCGGTGCTCAACGAGGCGGGAATGCTGTGGCATGTCCTCTTGGTCATGGCAACGACGACCGGATTTGGACTAAGTTGCACGGCAATTGTTCTGGCGATCAAGCGGCTGGGAAAATCGCGCGCTTAACTGGGCACAACTGCATAAATGCTCTCTCGGGAATTCAAATACCAAAGAATATTGCGCTTCAAGGGCACTATCCAAAGTTAATTCTGCGCGGCTTCCCGCATCATAGGTATTCAAGAGATATCCAAAGGGGATCGCAATGCGCATCGGGACACCAAAGGAAATCAAGGTTCATGAGTACCGCGTCGGCATGACCCCTGCATCAGCGCGGGAGGCCGCCATGCATGGGCACGAGGTCTTGGTGCAGTCCGGGGCGGGCGCAGGAATTGGCTGCGGTGACGATACTTATCGCGAAGCAGGCGCAGAGGTTGTCGCGACTGCCGAGGAGATCTTTGCGCGGTCCGAAATGATCGTCAAGGTGAAGGAGCCACAGCCAACCGAGTGCGCGATGTTGCGCCCTGGCCAGATTCTCTTCACCTTTCTTCACCTCGCGCCGGACCCCATACAAGCGAAGTTGCTGCAAAAATCGGGTTGCACCGCCATCGCCTACGAAACCGTGACCGACGACAAGGGCGGATTGCCTCTGTTGGCACCAATGAGCGAAGTCGCGGGGCGCATGTCGATTCAGGTCGGCGCGACGTGCCTGCAAAAGGCCACGGGGGGGCGCGGCATTCTTCTGGGTGGCGTTCCGGGCGTGCTCCCGGCACGTGTCGTCATTCTTGGCGGGGGCATTGCCGGCACTCAGGCGGCAAGGGTCGCAGTCGGCATGGGTGCGGAAGTCACTATTCTGGACAAGTCTCTGGCGCGACTGCGCTATCTCGACGACATCTTCGGCTCCCGACTCAGGACGGTCTACTCAACAGCGCATGCAGTGGAAGAAACCGCGCTCCAGGCCGACTTGGTCATTGGTGCGGTTCTGATTCCCGGCGCCGCCGCACCGAAACTGATTCGACGTGAACATCTCGCGCGCATGGTTCCCGGATCGGTACTGGTTGATATTTCCATTGATCAGGGCGGCTGTTTCGAAACGTCCAAGGCGACCACGCACCAGAATCCGACTTATGACGTCGATGGCATCGTTCACTATTGCGTTGCCAACATGCCCGGGGCAGTGCCGTATACATCCACGGTTGCATTGAACAACGCGACCCTGCCGTTCACCCTGGCGATCGCCGACAAGGGTTGGGAGCGTGCATGCAGGGAAGATCCACATTTGCTCGATGGACTGAACGTCAACGCGGGCAGGATTAGCTGCAAAATGGTTGCCGAGGCACTGAACATCGAGTACCGGCCGGAGACCGCCCTTTTGGCGGCATGAAAGAGTGTGTGCCACCCTGCCCAACCAATGCCGGAAGGAACCGTCCATATGAATGCAAAGACCATTACCACGGCAACGGCATCCCGACCGACATCCACTCCCGGGGGAAGGCTGCTATCGATCGACGCCCTGCGTGGTCTGGTCATGCTGTTCATGCTGGTCGACCACGTCCGCGAGATCGTCTACGCCCATCACGCGGTCACCGATCCGATGAAGGCCCTCACGATCGAGCCGGCCCTGTTCTTCACGCGCTTGACCAGCCAGCTCGTGGCACCCATTTTTATCGTGCTGGCCGGTCTTTCCGCATATCTATATAGTCAGTCGCATACCAAGCGGGAGACCTCATATTTCCTTGCGACACGCGGCCTGTTCCTGCTCTTCCTCGAATTCACGCTGGTCACCGGCGCATGGGCTGCCCAGCACTTTCCGCCGACCTTCTGGCTGCAGGTGATCTGGGCCATCGGCCTGTGCATGCTTGCTCTGGCCGCGCTGTTGCATTTGCCGCGCACCTGGCAGTTGGTGCTCGGCACGGTCATCGTTTGCGGCCACAATCTGCTCGACGGCATCGTCTTGACTCCCGACTCGGTCTTCCATCTGCCCTGGGCGGTTCTGCACCAGCGAGCGGCCTTCGACGTCGGCGCTGGCGTGGTGATCAAGATCAGCTACCCGGTTCTGCCATGGATCGGCGTGATCCTTCTCGGTTACGCCGTCGGACCGTGGTTTGCGCGGGGCTCCGACGCCGGCGCGCGAATGAGAAAGCTGACGATACTGGGCTGGACGATGTTGCTCGCGTTCTTGATCATCCGGTTTGCCAATGTCTACGGCGACCAGCCTTGGGCAAATACGGGTGACGGACTGCGAACCGTCATGAGCTTCCTCGCCGCGACCAAGTACCCGCCATCACTGATGTTCCTGATGTCGACTTTGGGGATAGGCCTGATCCTGCTGTCTTACCTTGAGCGCGTTCAAGAGAGCAAGGGCGTGCGCATGCTCGCGCTGATGGGCGGAGCGCCGATGTTCTTTTACGTTTGGCATCTTTATTTGCTGAAGATCCTCAACGCCATCGCGGTCGCGATCTGGGGCCACAACCAGGGGACAGGCTTCGGCTTCGACAATGTATCGATGATCTGGCTGACCGCACTGGTACTCATCACGCCGCTATACATCCCCACCCGCTGGTTTGCTGCGCTCAAGCAACGTCGCCGGGATATCTGGTGGCTGAAATATCTGTGATTCTTGTGCCGCATTTTGGAGATTGCCGTAGAAATTGACATGGAAGCAGCCAGACAGTTCTATATCGACGGACGCTGGGTCGATCCAGTATCCGCGGACTTGATCGACGTCATCAATCCGGCGTCTGAACAAGTTATCGGGACGATAGCGGCAGGCGGCGCGGCCGATGTCGATCGCGCTGTGGCTGCTGCGCGTCGCGCCTTTCCGGGCTACTCTCAAACCTCGAAGGAGGAGCGCATCGCGCTGCTGGAAAGGGTGCTGAAGCTGGTCAATGAGCGGGCGTCCCGATTTGCGGAAACACTGACAAGCGAGATGGGCGTTGCGACCACGTTTGCCAATACTGCCCAGATTCCTTTCGCGGCAGCGCATATTCAGGTTGCCCTCGACGTGCTCAGGCGTTACGAGTTCGTTGTGGTCAACGGATCGGCCGCGATCGTCAGAGAGCCCATTGGCGTTTGCGGACTCATAACGCCCTGGAACTGGCCGCTCTACCAGATTACTGCCAAGGTCGCGCCGGCACTCGCGGCTGGCTGTACCGTGGTACTTAAGCCGAGCGAGCTTTCACCCTTCAATGCACTGTTGTTTGCTCAGGTGATGCACGATGCGGGCACGCCGCCAGGCGTATTCAACCTGGTCAATGGCACGGGAGATGCCGTCGGCGCGGCGATTTCTTCGCATCCGGACGTCGACATGGTCTCCATCACAGGCTCCACGCGGGCGGGTGTGCTTGTCGCCCAGGCGGCGGCGCCCACTGTCAAGCGGGTGACCCAGGAGCTTGGTGGAAAGTCCCCCAACATCCTGCTCGACGACGCCAATTTCGATACGGCGGTCCCTCTGGGCGTTATGGCCGGATTCAGAAATGTCGGTCAATCCTGCAGCGCACCTACCAGAATGCTCGTGCCGGCTCAGCGACTTGATGAGGTGGAGTCGTTGGCCAAGAAGGCCGTTGCAGCCATCACGGTGGGCGACCCCCGCTTGCCGCAGACGACGCTGGGGCCGGTTGCCAACAGGGCGCAGTTCGAACGCATTCAGGCGATGATAGGCGTCGGTTTGGATGAAGGTGCAAAACTGATCTGCGGCGGATTGGGACGACCGGCTGATCTTGCCAAGGGGTTCTTCGTTCGACCGACGATTTTTTCCGCAGTGAAACAAAGCATGCGTATTGCCCAGGAGGAGATATTCGGACCCGTGCTGTGCATCATTCCGTACGCATCCGAAGCCGAGGCAGTCGAAATCGCCAACGACACCATCTACGGGCTGGGGTCGCATATCCAGTCGCGCAACGTCGAGCGGGCCCGCCGCATTGCCATGAAAATCCGCGCGGGCCAGGTGCACTTGAACTACCCGGCGTGGGATGGCACAGCAGCGTTTGGCGGGTTCAAGCGTTCCGGTAATGGCCGTGAATACGGCGTTCTCGGATTTGAAGAGTACCTGGAGGCCAAGTCCATCGTCGGCTACTGAGCAGTGTGGCAAGTCATGCTCTGCTATGCTGACGGACGACGACGTGTCCCGCCAGTTCAACGAACCGAGTAATGTCGATGCACAACCCGATGGCCCAGGTTGACGATTTGGTCGCCCCGCTGATCCTCTTCCGGCGCGACCTTCACGCCCATCCCGAACTCGCCTTTGCCGAACACCGCACCGCCGCGCAGATCGCCGATGCCCTCCGGGCTGCCGGACTGGAGGTTCATACCGGAATCGGCGGCACGGGCCTGGTCGCTTCGCTCAAGGTGGGCAATTCGGGACGCAGCGTCGGCCTGCGCGCCGACATGGATGCTTTGCCGATGCACGAGCAGAGCGGCGCCGCCCACGCCAGCCTGAATCCCGGCGTCTTCCACGGCTGCGGTCACGACGGGCACGTGGCGATGTTGTTGGGCGCTGCGCAGCATCTGGCGCGCTCCCGTCTCTTCGACGGCACGGTCAATTTCATCTTCCAGCCCGCCGAGGAAGGAAAAGGCGGCGGACGAGCCATGGTTCAGGACAAACTTTTTGAACGATTTCCATGCGATCGGGTGTTCGCCATTCACAATTGGCCCGACTTGCCCGCAGGGACGGTGGCCACGCGGCCGGGGCCGATCATGGCAGCCGCCGACAAGTTCGAAATCCTGCTGGAAGGACGTGGCGGCCACGCGGCAATGCCGCACAAGACACCCGACGCGATCCTCGCGGCAAGTGACCTCGTCACGCAGCTCAACTGCATTGTCTCTCGCCGCATCGCCCCCTCGGCATCCGCAGTGCTGTCGGTCACCCATATTGAAGGCGGCAATTCACACAACGTTCTTCCCGCCGCCGCCCGCATCGTCGGCACGGTTCGCACCTTCGATCCGGCGGTGCAGGACCGCATCGAGGAGTCGCTGCGTCAGATCGTCGACGGCGTGGCGATGGCCAGCGGCACAAGGGCGACCGTGGCTTACACGCGCTACTATCCGGCAACGATCAACGATCCTGAAGCGGCCGCCGAGGCGCTAAGTGCAGCAGCCACCGTTACCCTCGCCGAAACCGCTCCGGAGCCAGCGTTCACTTCGGAGGATTTCGCGTTCATGCTGCAGGCGTGCAGGGGTGCCTATCTCTGGCTAGGCCAAGGGCGCGGGAATGGGGATGTGTCACTGCATCATCCGAACTATGATTTCAATGACAACGTCCTTGCGACCGGGATTCGCCTGCACACTGCTCTGGTGGAGCAACAACTTTCTCGCGCCCCCGCTGCTTGACCTCTTTGGGATCGCGTCCGCTGGGCTGCCGTCCCGATCCGTTTGCCGACAATGTCGACCGCGGGGGCGGTGACGACTGATTGTTGAAAGTTGGCGGCGGCAACAAAAAGACGCTCGCACCACTTGAAATTTCATTGTTTCGCCCCTATCATTAGCACTCATCGGTAGTGAGTGCTAATAGTTTGCCTCTGTCGATCAACCCACGGTGGCCAGGCCACCAATCAATAAGTCGTCATTAGGAGATAACTGTATGAAAATCCGTCCATTGCATGACCGAGTGATCGTCAAACGCCTTGAAGAGGAGCGTAAGACGGCCTCCGGTATCGTCATTCCCGACACCGCCGCCGAGAAGCCCGACCAGGGCGAGATTCTGGCCATTGGCAACGGCAAGATCCTCGAAGACGGCAAGGTTCGCCCCTTGGCAGTCAAAGTAGGCGATCGCGTCCTGTTCGGCAAGTACTCGGGCCAGACCGTCAAGGTCGACGGCGATGAGCTGCTGGTCATGCGCGAAGAAGACATCATGGGCGTGGTCGAGGCTTGAGCCTTACCAACGTCCGAGCTTAATCCAGAAATATCAAGGAGATATATAGAATGCCTGCTAAAGAAGTCAAATTTGGTGATTCCGCCCGCCAACG
>Ga0163199_1001044_pt1 | contig 17207 bp, 9 predicted proteins | sample PL_2010_150m_FD_113537 | JGI IMG/M metagenome (GOLD analysis project Ga0163199, IMG submission 113537) | Freshwater microbial communities from Powell Lake, British Columbia, Canada to study Microbial Dark Matter (Phase II) - PL_2010_150m | ecosystem: Environmental > Aquatic > Freshwater > Lake ...
CGAGAAAGGTGAGGAACTCGAATGGCTTGTTGAAGACAGAAACACTTTTCTGCTGCGTCGGAAAAAACCGAAAAAATCCATCCTCAAGACCCAACCCCCGCTAACTTGACGCACATGCCCTCCGGGGCTGTCTGGCGACAGTCTTCCTCGCTCTGCTCGGTTGTCGCCGTGCGCCCCGACAATCGACCGCAGGGAGAAAGACTGTCCGAAGGACAGCCCGAAGGGCGAGCCTGCGAGTCAAAGCGGGGCGGCTACAACATTCCCGGTAGCAGTCCTGTTATTTCAAAGAGTTGGTACTGATACCCAACGTGCGGTCTGAAGGGTAAAATGTCGCGGCGCGCCGGGACGTCTCGCCCTACCATCGGCACAGGTAGGGGCGGGCCTCCGGACCGACCGCAGGCGTCCGTCGATTCCACCTGTTTCAATGTGGAAATGGTATAAGAAATCGGTGAGATTTTTCAGTGGTTCCTCTTTGAAGGCGGAAATCAATACGGATTGCTCGGGGCCATCTGCCAGGCCTTGAGTTCCTTGATCTTCGCCTCGCCTCCGTTTGCAAACACGGAAACTGTGAGGCTGTCGGGGCGGCTCGGGTAAATCCGCCGCATCACGGCCTGGCGGTCGTTGGCGAAAGCGTCGACGATCGAGCGATCGACGAAGACGCGCAGGGTCAGAAGCTCTCCCGGTTTGAGAGCGAACGGCCCGGCTTCCACTTTCTTGGGGCCCTGTCCGAGGCTGGATTTTGTTGTGTCTATCTTCAACTGTTGTTCGGCGACATCATAGAAGACCGGAGTCTCCTCCTCCCCGCCGGGCGAGCGGCAGACCTTGATGCCGACCTGTTTGGCGTCCTGAGGATCGATCTGAAGCTCCAGCTCGGTCGCATTGCCCGTGATCTTGTCGAGGACGACTTCCTTGTTTGCGGGGATGGATACGTTTTTCAATGTCTGTTCGTTGTATCGCAGGCGTTCCAGTTCCCTGATCGGTCGCATCCGCAGCCGGTTGTCACCGCCGAGTGAAAGTTCCCGAGGCAGGGACATCTCGCCGGACCAGCCGCTGGCCTGCCGGGCTTTTCCATCGCGCTGGTCGAAGATCCAGTTCCAGAGAATCTGTCGTCCATCGGGTGCTTCGAGTGTTCTTGGGGCGAAGTAGGCGTTGTCCACCCAGCTCATGCGCTCGTGAACCTCGGGATAAAATTGTTCATTTTTCCATTCGCCGACGTAGTAGCGAGTGCCCCGGTTGTGGGCGATGCAGACAAGCACACGCTTTCCACCGAGCTTGAAGAAGTTGGCGCACGAGATGTCCTCATTTTCGGCGACATCGGGCATGTTGTGGTGCATGAACGGCCCGACATAGTGCCAGCCGTCCAGCTTGTCGGCTTTGAAAATGGTCGGAGGTTTCCCGCTTTTCGGAGCACCGCCGAAAATTGCGTAATAAGTATTGCCTTCAAGCCAGCCAAAGGGATCCCACGAGGTGAAATTCTCGTTGCCCGCAGGATTTGGAATAATCGGATTTGAAGGCAGTTTCGTCCAATGGTCTAGATTGTCATCGGTGCTGGCGGCGATGCAGTTTCCGGCGCCGACCCCGTGAAAGATCATCGTCGCCTCGCCCTGCTTATTGATGAAGCAATTGCCGCTGAACATCCCGCGGTCCGGGCTGTCCGCGGTGGGGAAGAGCGGCGTCGGGTGTTGCCGCCAGTGGACCATGTCCAGACTGGAGATATGTCCGAAGCAATGAACACGGTTTTCCTGGTAGATGTAGAAAAGGTGGTAGCGCCCGCGCCAGAAGATCGCCCCGTTGGGATCGAACGGACTGGCATAATCTTCCGGGATGACAAAGTGATACGTGGGACGGAAAGGATCGTTGAGCAGGTGATTGCGAAGGCGTCGGGCGATGGCGATATCGTCCGGGAGATTCGGATTTTCGGCCAGCGAAGGCGGCATCGTCCACGGAGTGAGTCCGGCCAGCGCGCTTGACGAGCGCGCGGCGTAGAATCCCGCCATTTTGCCGTCCAGCACCAGTTTGCCATTCTCGACCCTCGCTCCGGATACTGCTTGGGAGACGGGAAACCGCCCGGTTTGCTCTTTGGCCTCGTCGAATGTCCACCAGGCCCAGGGTTTCAGATCGGATGCCTCGTTGGGTTTCAGCGCGGCGATTTCCTTTGCCGTTAGCGCGTGGTCGTAAATCCGAGCGTCTTCAATCGCTCCGGCAAAGCAGTTCTTGCTTTCCAGGTGGCGCGGGCCGATGACGACAACGCTCTCCGGCCCGAAAGCGATCGGTTCCTTGATCGTGTGTCGGGAGTATTCCTTGCCGTAGCGATAAGTCGTCACCTCGTTGCCGCGATAGACGATGGCTATCTGCACCGGTGCGGCGGCGCTTTCCGCAGGCCAGGCATCCTGGGATTTCTCCGTGCGGTGGTAATAATCGCTGCCCGCCATCCATTTTGCAGGAGAAAGCTCGCCAAAGACGATGCCATCGAAATGTTTTTTCCCATCATCGATCGTCAGCACGCTTCCGCCGCTCTGCGTGAGGTTGGTTGGAGTGACCCAGGCGACGAGGGTCTTGTCCTGAAGCGTATCCGCCGCAGACGCGACGAGTGAAACCAGAGCGGCGAGGAGCAACAAGGCGTATTTCATGTTCGATCAACCTCCGGTTTCAGTGTCCGCCAGGAGTTTTCATGGCCTCCTCCATATCCTCCAGCGCGATGCCCTTGGTCTCCGGGAAGAACTTCCAGACCACGAAGAACTGCAGGACCATCATCGCGGCGAAGAAGTAAAACGGAACCCCGGCACCCGGCTCGCCGGCATTCCGTGCGAAGACGGGAAACGTCCAGGATACGACGGCCGCCATGAACCAGTGCGTGAAGCTCCCCAGCGTCTGGCCTTTGCCTCGCACCGCATTCGGAAAGACTTCGCTGATATACACCCAGATGACCGCCCCCTGGCCGAACGAGAAGAACACCATGTAGAACAGAAGCAGCCAAATCAGCAGGTCCTTATGAGTCCCGGTGTTGAAGACCATCGCAACTCCGCCCAAAGCGACCGCCATGCCGACAGAACCCGCCAACAGCAGGAGCCGCCGTCCGGCATGGTCGATGATCATCATGCCGAACAGCGTGAACACCAGCATCGTCGCCCCCACCGCCACCGACTGCATGTCGCCCGACACCTTGTCGAACCCGGCCATCGTAAAGATCGGGTTGAGGTAATAGAGGAGGGCGTTGATTCCGGTGAGCTGGTTGAACATCGCGACGCCCCACGCGAGCAGGATCGGGGTCAGGTAGGCCATGCGGAAAAGCGGCTCCGCCGAGCGGCCTTTCTCGATATGGATCGAGCGGCGGATCGCCTCCAGCCGGTCATCCACCATTTCGGTGCCGATTTTGACCAGCACCGTCCGCGCCTCGTCATACAGCCCTTTCATCGCAAGCCAGCGCGGGCTGCGCGGGATGAAATACAGGCAGAGCAGGAAGCCTGCCGCAGGCAGTGCGACGATCCCGAGCTTCCACCTCCATTCGTATGCACCGAAATGTGCCAGGCCGAGCAGGTAGTTCGCCACATACGCCAGCAGGATTCCCAGAATGACGTTGAACTGGAAGAACCCGACCAGCCGTCCGCGCAGGTGGGTAGGGGCGATTTCGACGAGATAGAGCGGGCCGAGCACCGATGAGGCGCCGATCGCAATCCCGCCGATCAGGCGAAAGCTGACAAGCGATGAAAAATTCCATGCCAGCGCGCAGCCGAGGGCGGAAACAAGATAAACGAGCGCGACCACCTTCAGCGAATCCCTCCGGCCGAAGACATCGCCCGGCTTCCCCGCGATGAGCGAGCCGACGATCGTGCCGATCAGAGCGGACGCCACCATGAACCCCTGCATGAACCCGTCGAGTTGGAAAATTTCCTTCAGCTGGGTTTGAGCGCCCGAGATGATGACGGTATCGAAGCCGAACAGGAGGCCGCCGAGCGCGGCCACGATGGTTGCGCCGATGAGGGTGGAGTTTAGTTTCATGGGGGTAATAGATTCGGATAGTTATCCATCCAGCGCGTGATAGGCGAGGGGAAACCTAGCGCAGCGCGAACCCGCCCGCGTTTGCCGTATTATGGCGCGAACTGTTTCGCTCGAAATTACCGCGTACTTAGAACCGGGCGGCGGCTCGGACACCTTGCGGACCAGCTCACTTGAGAGTTCGAGAATCTTTGGCATGGCGAAACACGATGCGCGTGCCCCTGTTGTTTCTTGCGGAAAACAGAATGTTTATATATAAAATAATGTTTTATAAATAAAATGCCGGATCATCCCGCCACCTCCTCGAGAAAGCCCTGCCGTGGAAAATATTCCGTGCCGGCGGTGGATCAGATGCTCGATATCGTCGAGCATCTTGCGCGGAAACCTCACAGCTGCGGCATCACGGAACTGGCGCGGGAACTGGGCATCTCCACAAATGGCGTCTTCCGGATTCTCAAATGCCTGACCAAACGCGGTTACACGGAGGTGGATCCGGCCGGCGGATACCGGCTCGGCACGCAGTTTTTTACACTCGGCCTGACGCTGCAGTCGCGCTTCGAGATTTTCCGCCGCGCGCGGGTTCATCTGGAGCGGCTCTGCGAGGAGTCGGGAGAGACGGTTCAGTTGCATGCGCTGCGAGAGGATCGCGCCCTGGTCCTGGATTGCGTGACACCCGCTTCGGCCAGCGTGTTGGTCCAAGTGTTGCCAGGAAGCCTTATGGAGCCGCATGCCAGCGCCTTCAGCATGGCGGTGCTCGCGTTCCTCCCCGCGACTGAAGCCCGACGCCACCTGCCCCGCAAGCTGAAGGTCCTTACCCCGCACACGATAACAGACAAAAAGAAGCTGCTCGAGGAATTCGCCCGGATCCGCACAGCAGGCCTGGCTTACGATCGCGAGAACTATATTCTCGGGTTTTACTGCATTGGAGCGCCGGTGTTCGATGCCCTCGGCAAGCCGGTGGCGGGAGTGGGCGTCACCGGATTGGTCAGCCTGTTCCATCCCGGAACGCAGAGGAAGATCGGGAAGATGGTGCTCGGGTGTGCGGAAAAGATCTCTCGCGACATCGGCTATTCGGGCGATCGGTATACGGAATGGAAAAAGCAATGAACCCGCTCGTGGCCTTTTCCCTCCTGCTCGCCATCCTTGGCGGACAGGCTGCAGTTGCTGAAGCAGACGCCCCCTGGATATCTCCGTCTGTTTTGGTCGCCGCGCCCGATGGCCGGACGTTGTTCGTCGCCGGCACCACCGGCAACCGGGTTCTGACTGTTAATCTCGCCACCCACAAAGTTTCGCAGACCATTGCCATGCCATCCCCACCGACCGGGCTGGCGCTGACTGCCGACGGCCGAACCTTGTTCGTTACCTGCGCCGCGCCAAAGAGCGAAATATGCGTGGTGGATGTAGCCAGCGCCTGCGTGGCATCCAAAATTCCAGCCGGGCATACCTCCATGGCGCCCGTGCTGTCGCCAGATGAAAAGACGCTGTTCGTCTGCAACCGATTCGATGACGACGTGAGTATTATTGACCTGGTGACGCAAAAAGAATTACGCCGCATTCCTGTCCGGCGCGAACCAGTGGCTGCGGCAATGACTCCCGATGGCCGACACCTGCTCGTGGCGAACCACCTGCCAAGCGGGCGGGCTGATGCAGAGCAGGTAGCGGCAGGAGTCAGCGTTATCGACACTGCGTTGGGGAAGGTCATCAACGACCTTCCATTGCCCAACGGCAGCGGATCGCTGTGTGACCTTCGTATTTCGCCGGATGGCAAATATGCCGTCGTCACTCATCTGATTGCACACTTCCATCTCCCGACCATGCAGCTTGATCGCGGCTGGGTGCATGCCAACGCCATAACGATTATCGCTCTCGACCGCATGGAAGTGCTCGACAGCATATTGCTCGATACCGTTGATCACGGCGCAGCCAATCCTTGGGGAGCGGCATGGAGCGCAGATGGCAGGTCGCTGGTGATTGTTCACGCCGGCACCCATGAGGTCAGCATTGTTGATTTTTCAGCACTGCTCGAGAAACTGGAGAAACTTTCGTCTCCGGCAACGAAGTCCGCCTATGCGGCGAACGACCTCGCGGTTCTCGTTGATCTAAGAAAGCGGCTGCCGCTGCCACAGGGCGATCTTGGTCCGCGCGGGGTTGTTGTCGTCGGTAGCGAGGCATACACCGCAAATTATTTTTCGGACACGCTCTCGGCTCTCGCTCTCGACGGTTCGCGAGCCGAATCAATTCCCCTTGGTCCAACGCCGCAAATGACCGTCGCTCGGCAGGGTGAACTATTCTTCAACGATGCGCGCATTTGCTTCCAGGGCTGGCAGAGTTGCGCGAGCTGCCATCCCGGTGACGCCCGCGTGGACGCGTTGAACTGGGATCTGCTCAACGACGGGACCGGCAACCCAAAAAACACCAAGAGCATGTTGCTCTCATTTCAAACGCCGCCCTCCATGAGCATAGCTGTGCGTGAAAATGCAGGGACAGCCGTGCGCGCCGGCATCCGGCATATTCTTTTCACCGAGCAATCGCCGGAAGTTGCGACCGCGATTGACGCTTATCTGCAGTCCCTCAAGCCCGTGCCCAGTCCGCATCTTGTGAACGGCCAACTTTCACCGGCGGCCCGGCGCGGGGAAGCGCTTTTCCGCAGCGGCGGGACCGGATGCACTCAGTGCCATTCAGGACCGCTGTTCACAGACTTGACGAGCCACGATGTTGGAACTCTCGGCCGATTTGACAAGCCCTCGGACGTGTTCGACACGCCCACTCTGGTCGAGCTTTGGCGCACCGCTCCGTATTTGCACGATGGCTCGGCCGCAACACTCCAGGAGGTGCTGACCTCTTCCAATAAAAACGGCCAACATGGGCAGACCTCCCCCCTTACGGCAGACCAGATCCATGACCTGGTTGAGTATTTGCTATCGCTGTGAGCCAACCGTAAATTTTGTTTTTCATGAAATATCGGGTATAAATCAACCGGGAAGAGAATGTGAAAATCCTAAAATATCATCGCACTGCCATTGCAGCGCTCCTTATTGCTCCAGCCCTTTCGCCGTATGCCGCCGTATTGGCGCAAAGCAATCTTCCACCCCAGCCGTCCGGATTGGTGACATCCCGGCAGGTGGCCAAGATTGCGGCGAAACCCATATACGGACAGCCTCCCCTGACCGTGGAGTGTTATGCCCGGCTGAACAGCGACAAAGCCTACAACATTCTCATCTCGAATGAGCCCAAGAAATCCGCCACCCATTGGGAAATTTTCACGCCTCCCGGGAGCGGTCTGTTGACCGCCTACATGCCGGGGTATCAGCCGGACATGGTGAGAACCACGGTCAATGTGGCGGATGGCAACTTGCACCACATTGCAATGGTGCTGGAGGACGAACAAGTCCAGTTGTTTGTAGATGGAGAGCTGGCGGGCAAGCAACTGCACACTCATCGAGCCGGAGAGAGTGTGGCCGGACCGCTGGTCATTGGTGGACTGGATACCGGTGACCTGGGGTGCAATGGAGAAATCCAGTGGGTGCGCGTGTCGAATTCCGTGCGCGATATCGGGGATTTGTCGGCGGCGGTGCCTAAGGCGGATGCCGCCACCATTGGGTTGTGGGAGTTTAATCACGGTTCTGACAAGCAAGTGCCGGATCTCTCAAGCCAGGGAGCAAAAGCTGAATTGCACGATTTGGGGGCAGGGGAAACCGGCATTTGGCCACGCATGATGCAAGGCGGCATGCCAACCGCGTTCCAACCGATGCCGCCTGCGAAGGATGTCGCCGAAGATCGCCGGCTGCTGGAGAAAGCCATCACCGAAGCTGGTTTGAAATCTGTTTCAGCCGCCGGACCGCGTGATGGCGTGCTGCGTTACTGGCTCTCCGAATATGAAAACTGGCGCAGCGATCCTTTTGCTCCCGGTCAACTGGAGTATTCGCAAGCACGCCAACCGCACTCAATCAACAAGGAGCATATCGCCGAGCAAGCCTGCGATAAGAACGCACTGGTTTGGGAGTCGGATGGTGGTCCGCTCGGCACGGCTCTGCGGCGGACCGGTGCCTTACTGGATTGGCTGACCAAGGCATATCCTTCGCTGGATCTCGCGGCTTTAACGCAGAACTACGCTTCCTTGAAAGCGCGTGTGGCTGCCAACCCCACGAAACAGGGGAGTCCGGAAGACATCGCTCAATATCTGGCCGTATGTTCCGTCCGCCGGGAGATCGCGCTCAAGAATCCGCTGTTGAATTTCGACCAGATGCTCTGCGTGGCACGCGGCACCTTCGAAGGATCGGTCCGGTCGAATCCAACAACGGAAGATTTTCAGGGCGGACATTTCACCACACAGTATTTCGGGTTTAACGCGCTGCCCGGCGGCGGACTCTATCTACTCAAAGACTTCAAGACCTCGCCGAAGCTCGTCAATATCCTGGAAAACGCCGTTGTGCAAAATGGTCGTCTGAAGGGGAAGAAGCTCGATCACGGTGCGTTTGCCACGCCGGATTTGTCGTTTGATGGAAAACAGATCGTCTTTGCCTGGACGGAGAACAGTGAACACAAGTGGGTTTACGCGGCGAAGACGGTTTTCCATCTCTTCAAAGTCAACGTGGATGGCACGGATCTGACCCAGTTGACTGATGGCGATGTGGATGACTTCGACCCTTGCTGGCTCCCGAACGGGAGGATCGCCTTCGTCTCCGAGCGGCGCGGCGGCTTCATTCGCTGCTTCGCTGCCCTGGCGGTGCGCAATTATACGCTGTTCTCGATGAAGGCGGATGGATCGGATATCGCGCCATTGAGCTATTACGAAACGTCGGAATGGAATCCGAGCGTGAACAACGAAGGGCAGCTCGTATACACCCGTTGGGATTACACCGACCGGGAGAACTGCCTGGGCACCCGCTTTTGGATTTCCGGCCCGGATGGCACCGACCCGCGGGCACCGCACGGTAACTATCCGAAGCCCTATGACACTTTCCCCGGTTTTGAACGGTGGAAGGGTGGTGGCCCAGACATCCGCATTGGCACGCCGTTGGTCGAGATGGGGATACGAGCAATTCCGAATTCAACAAGGTATGTGTTCACCGGTGCACCACACCACGGGGAGGCATATGGATCCATCGGTCTGCTCGACATCAGCATTCCGGATGACGGCCACATGTCACAGGTGAAACGATTCACCCCGGACGAGCCTTATCCGGAAACGGAATTACCCATGCGGCGGCATTACAAGTATGGCACACCGTGGCCGCTCAGTGAGGATTTCATGCTCTGCAACGCATGGGAAAATCTTGTGCTGCTCGATCGCTTCGGGAACAAGGAACTGCTGGCGGAACACGCTCTCCTTCCGTGTGTGCAGGACGAGCGCTTGCGCCTCATCGATCCCATCCCGCTTCGCGCTCGCCCCACCCCGCCCGTCATCCCGTCGCGCACTTCCCAAGCCGCCCACTCTGCCGACAAGCACCCAGCGACCATGGCTGTGATGAATGTTTACGACTCCGATCTGCCGTTCCCAAAAGATGTGAAAATCAAGTGGCTGCGCGTCACCCAAAACATTCTCAAGGAAAACCATCAAATCGGATTGCCGATGATCGGATACGAGCGCGAGAACTCCCCGCGCATTCCTCTTGGCATCGTGCCGGTGGAGGAGGATGGCACCGTGTTTTTCGAAGCGCCGGTGGCGAAGGAACTCATCCTCCAAGTGCTCGACGAGAATTTCCGCGCCGTGCAATCCATGCGTTCTGTCGCCTTCGCGCATCCGGGCGAGCAACTGAGCTGCCAGGGGTGTCACGAAAACACGCGGCAATCTCCGCAACTCACCCGCGCACCATTGGCGTTGCAGCGTGCCCCGTCAAAACTCCAGCCCGAACTGGGGCGCATCGAACCGATCAGCTATTATCGGCAGATAAAACCCATCTTCGAAAAGTCCTGCGTGCCATGCCATGTGAAGGAGCAAAAAGGTCCCCAGGATATGAGCCACGAGGCGTTGCGCGATTCGGCCTTCTGGTTTTCGGGCGCGATGGGGTTGGGGATGACCAGCGAGTATAGCGGAATTCATGGCGGCTCCCGCACGGTTCCCGGCCTCTTCGGCGCACGCAACTGCAAGCTCGGAACGGCGCTCATGGACGAAGTGCACCTGAAGTCCGTATCCGAGGAGGACCGGCATGCCATCATTCTCTGGCTCGACTCCAATTCCCTCCGACTGGGTTCCTACGAAAATGAAGCCGCACAACTCCGCGGCGAACTGGTGTGGCCTGTTCTCGACGTTGACCCTCGCAATTTGCTGGGCACGGAAACCACGACTCCCCCGCTGGCCCGGAACTTCTGGCATGAGAACCAGCGCGGGCCCTACGCCTGCCTGATCGCCGAGCACGCGCATGACCGCGTGGCACTGCTTAATGAAAAGGGCGAGGTCGTGTGGGATTACCCCGTTCCTCACCCGCAGGATGTCTGGATGCTGCCCAACGGCAATATCCTCACCACTTATTCCCAAGGCGTGCGAGAGGTCACGCGGGACAAGCAAATCGTCTGGGAGTTCAAGACCGAAAAGCCGAATGAAATTCCGAACTGCCAGCCCCTGCCGAACGGTAACGTCCTCATAGGCATCGTCGGCGAGTGCCGGTTGGTAGAAGTGAACCGGCGCGGAGAAATCGTCCATCAAGTCCGTCTGGAAACGACAGAGAAAAATCCGCACGCGCAGTTCCGGATGTGTCGCAAAACACCGGAGGGAACATATCTCGTGCCGTTCACCGCCGAAGGAACGGTCCGGGAATACGATGCTGCCGGCAAGCTGATCCACGAGTTTCCGCGCGAGCCCAGCCCGGTCGCCGCCCTGCGCCTGCCCAACGGCAACACACTCATTTCCGCCGGAGGGGCGGTCACGGAATACAGCGCGGACGACAAGATTGTCTGGCGGGTGGACGCCGATTGGTTGCCGGACATCCAGTTCGGCACGCTCGCCGGCCTGCAGCGCCTGCCCAATGGCAACACCATCGTCTGCAACTGGAATACGCGCGACACCGACGGGCGCGTGGGAGCTCACATCTTCGAGGTGACGCCGGACAAGCGTATTGTCTGGCAGGTCACGGGTTCGCACATCGGCCAGGTTGCCCAATGCCAGATTCTCACGCCCGACTTCCGACTGCGTGAGGAGCAGGTAATCCGTTGATCGAAAAAAGGCTCACCAATTTGGATTACTGGAGGCGGGCTGAAGGTCCGGAAGTCGGAACCGGCTCGAAGTATATGGCGTCGGCGATCACATGGCCCGCGGTGTCCATGGTGCGGATTTCCACCCAGCCATTGTTTCCGGCCTCAAAGTTGAACGTGCCGAGCAGCAGCGGCTGGCCGCCCTGCTGGGGCTGCTGTTGATTGACGATCACGGTTTCCTCGCCAGCGGCATAGTGGATAACTACCGGAACATTGTCGGCGCGATTGCGCTCGGCTGCATAGCTGATGCTGACCTTGTATTGCCCGGCCGACGGCAATGTCGGCACGAAGCGAACCTGCTTCTGCCCCTTATCCGAATCGTCGTCGTGCAAATAGCCGCTGCCAACAAATGGACCGACCTTGTCGCTATGAACCCATTCGCCAGTGATTTGCGTCTGCGAGTCATCCACGATGATGGTGCTGGATTGCTGGACGTGAACAGGAGGGGATGCGGGCTTCCAAGCCAGGACCTGTTTATCGGCGAGCAGGCGGTCGCGGAGTTTTTCGTAATCGAGTTTCTGCGCGGAAACATTGGCATCGAGCGCGAGCGCGGCGGCGGTGGCTGCTGACTGGCCCAGGAGCATGAAGACCGGTTCCATGCGAATGCTGCCATAGGCAATGTGTGTCGCGGACAGGCAGACGGGCACGAATAGATTCTCACATTCGGCGGACTTCGGCACGATGGATCGGTAGGCGATGGGATAAGGAGGGAAGCCGCCGACTTCGACATCGCCCTCGTTTTCGACGCGGCCGTTTTTGACGATGCGCTGGCAATTGTGCGAGTCCATGGTGTAGGCGGCGAGGCCGACGGGGTCGGCAGCCTGCAATGCGCCGCGGCAGTTGTGCTCGGTCATGACGTAATCGGAAACCATGCGGCGCGCTTCGCGGACGTAGAGCTGGTGCGGCCAGCCTCCGGTGTCGGAGAACTCATCTTTTGCCGGCCCCCATTCCTGTATTTCCTTATGGATGTTTTCCGGCACGCGCGGACTGGTGGCGAGAAAGAAGAAGAAGCCGCGAATATAGTCCTCGTGCGCCTTCCGGATTTTCGCGCGCGTGGCGTAGTTGGCGTTCGGATAATCGTAGTTCGCGCCGATGAAATCGGTGGAGAATCCACCTCGGTTGTTGATGTCTGTCTTCTGATTGGGCATGTCCGAGACGAGCAAAAACTGCATGAGTTCGGGTTGCTTCCGGGCGGCAACGAGCGCTTCGAGATAGCGGGCGAGCAATTCATACTTCGCCGGGTCGTAACCGTCCGGTTTGGTGTGAGGAAGGCGGTTGGCGGGGTTCTTCGTGTAGCAGAGGCGGAAGTTGTAGGCCTGCACGGCGCGGTCGCCTGCTCCGGCCTTTCCGCCGTCGCCGGATTGGATGAAAGGCAGCAAGCCACTGGAGGGATCGCCGGGTTTCAGGTAGGGATCAACCGCCACGGTAAACTGGTGCTCGGGTGTTTTCGCGCAGATGCCGTTCAGCGTCTCGTTGTATTGGGAGTTGGCTTCGCGTCCGACGGTGAAGCTGACGCCGGCTTTGGCCATCAGGTCGCCTTCATAAGTTGCATCAATGAACATTTTTGCGCGGAATATTTTGTCGGCAGTGGTGATTTCAGTGATGCGTTCGCCGTCTTTTTTAACGGAGAGGAGCGGTTGCCGGAAAACGATGCGCACTTGGGCTTCTTCTGCCATGTGGTTGAGAATATTTTCTGCGACGTGTGGCTCAAAAGTCCACATGGTGGCGTCGGGCGCGGCCAATCTGGCGAGGGTTGAGCTTGGTTTGGTTTCCGCTTGCCAGGCCTCCGGGCGGGAATAGTGCTGTGCGACACGATGATAAAACTCCCGTGCAATCCCGCCGATGGCGGCCTTGTTGCCGATATCCGTTGAGCCGAGCCCGCCGGAAGTCATGCCGCCCAGATGGTTTCCCGGTTCGATGATGACGGCGGTCTTGCCCATGCGCGCTGCCTGCACGCCGGCGGCCACGCCGCCGGCGTTACCGCCGTAGATGCAAATATCGGCGGTGATGACTTCAGCTGCGCTAACCGTCTGGCAGAGGATGGCGGTGACGAGTGCGGTTTTAAGCCAACTGGCAGGACTCATATTCAGAGGTTTCCCTAATGGAATTAAGAGAGCTAAATGAACGGCAGCACTTCACAAAGGGCAATTTGCCACAAAACGGGAGATTGCCGACCAACATCCCCTCAATGCCAAACAGAACATCCGTCGACAATATGTGGTCACCCGCCAGTGTCTGGCCATCCATGTCGACACCTCCATCGGCGGGGCCTTCGTCGTTCTGGTCCCCCAGAAACTTACCCGCTCTCGCGGACTCCCTGCTTCCATCACTGTGGACAATGGTCCCGAGTTCACCTGAGACTGATTGCCAAGGAAACCGCTGACATCATTCCGTATCCGGCCCGCTGCCCTGAATCCACACTTGCAGTTGGTGGTCGCCGTCGGTTCCTCAGCGATTACCGTCCGACGGCGAGACGCTCGGCGAGTTTCGTGGGAAGCCCGGCATCGAGGATCGCCTTCTGTGCGGCGGGAAGATCGTAGGGAATGCGGCGGAGCGTGATTTCGTTTTTTGTCGTGTCGTAGACGCAGTAAGCCGAGCGCCAATCCCCGTCACGGGGCTGGCCGACGCTGCCCACGTTAACCAGATATTTTTTCGCTGGCTGAAGCTGAAGGGGCTCGTCAAGCGGGATGGTGCGGACGCTTCCGTCGCGGAGGTAGGCCTTCGGCGAGTGCGTGTGGCCGATGAAGCACAGCGACGTGTGTTGGTAGCTGAAGCTTGCGGCGGCGTCGAGTTGGTTGAACACGTAACCCCATTTGTGAGGGGTATCAAGGGTTGCGTGGACGATGGTGAAATCGCGCACCTGGCGCTGGAGGCGGAGTGTTCGGAGCCATTCCTTGTCCTCCTCGGAAAGCTGGTTGCGCGTCCAGTTCATGGCCTCCTCCGCGAGGGCGTTGAATCCCTCCTGAAATCCGAACATCGAGGCCTGCTCGTCGTGGTTTCCCTTCACGACCGGGCATTCCAACCCGCGCACGAGGTCGAGGCACTCGCGGGGGAATGCGTTGTATCCGACAACATCCCCCATGCAAACGTAGTGAGTGCAGTTCTGCTCCTTGGAATCGTCCATGACCGTCTGGAGCGCGTGAAGGTTGGCATGAATGTCGCCGAATATAGCAAATCGCATGGAAAATCGTGTGCCCGCCGGGCGGGGTTCAGGGATTATCTACCCTCTCCGAGGCGGGGATATCCAGTTTCTTTTCCATTTGGCGGAGGAGATTCACCAAAGTGGGCAGGCGTTGCTTTTCTCCCTGCAGGTAGAGGGCCTTCAAGAATTCGTAGGCCTCGCGCTCGCGTCCGGGGATTTTTGCCATCTCGTAGCCCGCGAACCGCCGGCAATACGGCGGGGCATCCGGGAACTCGGCGGCGCGGAGGAACGCATCTGTCGCCGCGCTGTGGTCCTCCAGCTTATCGCGCAGGAGAACGCCGAGCTGGAGGTAGAGCTGGTAGCGGTCCGGGTTGTTTTTAATCCCCCGCTCAAGGAAATCCCTGCCGAGGTTGAAATATTGGCGCTGGGCGCGGATGCGGAGCGCCTCGCTCGGCTGCTTTTCATCCTGCATCGCGGCCACGCTCGCATTCCAGGCCATGTGCCACGCCGCCATGTCCCAATAGAGCAGGGAGCGCGGCTGGAGCGTCGTCACCGTGTTAAAAATCCCCGCCATCCGGCCCCACTCGGTGTTTTCCCATGCGGTGTGCGCCTCGATCCAGAGAAATGCCGCCAGCGGGGAACGGAAGCCGCTTAACGCTGCCAGAAACCCCATCTGCCCGATGCGTTCCCTGAGGTCGAGATCCAGTGCCGTCGAGCGCAGATGGGCGGCTTTTGCCTGCGCGGCGAGGCGAACCTGAAAGGGAAGGATCGCCGCTCCGAATGCCGCGAGGAGCACGACTGACAGCAACCGCCGAACGATCATAGCTCGCGGCCCGCAAAAACCATCGCGGCCAGAAAGAAATACACGGCAACGTAAAGCCCCCCGAGAGCCATCGTCTCCAGGAACAGCCCGGTCGGCACGGCGACTCCGGCAATCACGTCATCCACGAAGTTGAAGGCCTGGAGATCCGGGAAGATCAAGGCGACGCCCACGGCAAGCACGCGCGACCACCAGTGGATGTCCACCCCGGACAGGAAGTATTCCCGCGCCGTCGCCTGCAGGTGGCCGATGAAATATATCGCGACCGACATCAGGATCGCGAAGAGCCCGGAGGAGGCAAAGGTCGAGAGGAAAAGCGTGAGCGATGCCAGCAGGGCGGATTTGACAAAAATGATCATGATGCCCGGCAGGAGGTTGGCATTGAAAGTCGCGGCGGTGACCTCCTTAAGCGCCGTCTGCAGTTCCTCCGCGGGAACTCCCTGGAGCTGGGCGCGCGTTTCCGCTAGCACCCCGCGCTCCTGCAGCCACAGCACCAGAAGAAAAAGCCCTGTCATCAGCAGGATCGCCAGCGCCAGGAGGAGCAGGATCCCGATGAGCTTGCCGAGAAGATACGAAAACCGCGGCACCGGCTTCGCAAGGATCGTATAGATCGTCCGGTCCTCCATGTCCTTCGGCAGAAAATTCGCCGTCGCCAGGATCGCCAGCAGCGATGAGAAGACCGACATTGCGCCGAGCGAGATGTCCTTCAGCATCTGGAATTGCTCCTGGAACGAAAACTTCGAGACGAAGGCCGAGTTGCCGATGATCAGCAGCGCGAAGATCAGCAGAAAGTAAAAAACTTTCATCCGAACCAGTTCTGTGAACGTGTTCCGACCGATCGCCCAGGTGCCTTGTAGAGATTTCATATCAGCCGGCGGGATTATGGAAAATGCCGGCGGGCATGTCCAGCGCGTCCCGCTTCGATGCGCAGGGGGGCGCATCCTTCCCATGGATGAAAATTCAGAACACCAGCCGGTCGCCCGTGAGGACCGCGCCGAAGAATCCTGAAACAAATAGCGAACATGGAAACGAGGGAATTCACCTTCGCTGAGGTTTCTCGATTTAGCCCAAATCTGCGGTTTCCAAGTTTATCGGGCCTCGTGCCAACTAACCCATTCTTTGAATTCCATTTGCTGACCCCCGGGCGGCACGGGGTTTTTTCCACAGGCGTTCCCGCCACAGAAGCGGGGAGACTCCCTCCCGCGATTTGAACTGGTTGGAGAAATGGAACGCGGAATGGAAACCGAGGATCTCCGCGATCTCCTTGACCGACTTTGATGTGTTGGCCAGGAACTCGCGGGCTTTCTGCAAGCGCGCGCGGGCGTGGAATTGTTTCGGTCCAGTGCCGGTGCGTTCGCGGAATGCCTGCCGGAAGTGTGAGTATCCGACATGGAGTTCGTGTGCGAGTTTTTGCATGGAGAGGTTCTCCTGGCAGCGCTCCGCAATGAGCATCTGCGCCCGCTGAATGACCTCGTCAATCCTCTGGGGCGGGCTCTGTCGGGTGGCTCCCGCCCGTCCGGCGAGAGCGAGCAGATGCAGCGCCATGGTGGAAAGGGCGGCCTGACGCGACGGTGTTGGTCGCCGGGCCCAGGCATGGCAGCGCTCAAAGCCGATGAGGACATCCGGGTCCGGTCCGGCATGGAGCACAGGCTTCGCCGGGTTGATGAGGCGCGTCTTTCTGGCCCGGTCGAACGCGCTCCCCCGGCACTCGATCCAGTGTTCGACCCAGCCGATCGCGGGATCGGGAGCGTAGCGGTGCCAGACCTCCGGAAACAGGAGAATCATCGCTCCCGCCTCGATGCGGAGTTTGCGCGGTGAGGCGGCCGATTCGAACACGCCGGCTCCCTCCACAATATATATGATCGAGTAGGAGTGAAGAATGCGTCCGTCCGCCCAATTGAAATGGTGGTCCATCGGGTGGCGTTGTGCCGGATACCTGCTCCCGGCTGGCACTCGGGTTCGTCCGGCGGAAATTGCAACGCAATCCCACGGCGGCGGATTTGCCGGCTCGGGCAGGTAGATAAAGTAGTTTTCCGCAGAGGACGGCATGGGTGTCAA
>Ga0163199_1001047_pt1 | contig 17191 bp, 18 predicted proteins | sample PL_2010_150m_FD_113537 | JGI IMG/M metagenome (GOLD analysis project Ga0163199, IMG submission 113537) | Freshwater microbial communities from Powell Lake, British Columbia, Canada to study Microbial Dark Matter (Phase II) - PL_2010_150m | ecosystem: Environmental > Aquatic > Freshwater > Lake ...
CTGCTGGGGATCATCATGATGGTCAACGTGCACGCGATCATTTGGCCCAACCAGAAGAAGATCATCGCGGCGGTGTCGAAGTCGGCCAAGGACGGGACGCCGGCGCCTGCCGAGATGGCGGGATGGGGGCGGACGGCGCTGCTCGCGTCGCGCGTCAATTTCATGCTGTCGATTCCGATGCTGTTCTTCATGGGCGCCGGCAGCCACTTTAAATAGACTCATTCGCGAGAGGGAGGATTCATAGATGGGCAAGCTCCAGAAGACCAGTAAGAGTCATCAGAATCTGAAAGACGCCTTCGCCGGAGAATCCCAGGCGAACCGGCGCTATCTCTATTTTGCGCGGCGGGCGGATATCGAGGGCTATCCGGACATCGGCGGACTCTTCCGCGACACGTCGGAGGCCGAGACCGGCCACGCCTTCGGGCATCTGGATTTTCTCAAGGACGTCGGCGACCCGGCGACTGGCGCGCCGATCGGCAACACGGACGCCAATCTGAAGTCGGCGATCGAGGGTGAGACCTACGAGTACACCCAGATGTACCCTGGCATGGCGAAGACGGCGCGCGACGAGGGGTACGCGGAGCTGGCCGAGTGGTTCGAGACGCTGGCGAAGGCCGAGCGGTCGCATGCCAACCGGTTCACCAAAGGGCTCGAAGGGTTGAAGCTGTAAAGACCATCGATCTCCTCGCACCCACGCTTGATCGCGCCGCCGTGACGCAGGAGACGGCGCGGATCTTCGAGGTCTGTGACGGGTGCCGCCGCTGCTTCAATCTCTGCCCATCCTTCAATACGCTCTTCGAGCGGATCGACGCGCAGGACGGCGACCTTGGCAAGCTTGCGGCCGGCGATTACGAACGAGTCGCCGACGAGTGCTATTACTGCAAGCTCTGCTACAACCATTGCCCCTATACCCCGCCGCACCAGTACGAGATCGATTTCCCGCGGCTCATGATCGGGTGGAAGAAACTCCAGGCCCAGGAAGGCAAGGCTCGCTGGCGTGACCGGCTCCTGGTCCGGACCGACTGGATCGGCAAGCTGGGCACGCTCCTGGCCCCATTGGCCAACTGGGCCAATGCCCAATCGTGGTTTCGCGGAATCCTGCATCGGATCGCCGGCATTCATCGCGACCGGCAACTGGTCAAATTCCAGGAGGAGACCTTTCCGCACTGGTTCGAGCGGACGCGCGACGACCGGCGCTGTAATTCCCCTTCCACTGCTCTTAAAGTCGCCCTATTTTCCACATGCCTGGTCGATTACCACTCGGGGGAGGTGGGGCGGGCGACGGTGGCGGTCCTGGAGAAAAATGGCGTCGAGGTCGTCAGGCCCGAGCAGCAGTGCTGCGGGATGCCGCACTTCGATAACGGCGACATCCCGGCAATCCTGAAAAAGGCGCAGGCCAACGTGGCGACGCTCAAGCCCTGGGTGGACAGGGGGTATGACGTGATCGCGCCGGTGCCGAGTTGCAGCCTGATGTTCAAGCGCGAATACCCGCATCTTCTCCCGACCGAGGATGTCAAACTGGTGGCGTCCCATACCTTCGACGTCTGCGAGTACCTCATGAAGCTGAAGAAGCAGGGCAGACTCGATACCAACTTCCCCAACCGTCCCGGGAAGATCGCCTATCAGATTCCCTGCCATCTCCGCGACCAGAACATCGGCTTCAAATCCAAGGAACTGATGGAACTCACCGGGGCTTCGGTCGAGGTGATCGAGCGGTGCTCCGGGCACGATGGGACCTGGGGGGTCAAGGTCGAGTTCTTCGATCTCTCCATGAAGATCGCGGCCAAGGCGGTCCGGGAAGTGGAAGCCGCGCAGGCGGACCTGGTTGTGTCCGATTGCCCGCTGTCGGGAGTCCAGCTCACGCAGGCCGGCGGCGGGAAGCCGACGCTGCACCCGATTGAAGTCATCAAGCAGGCATACGGTCTATGAAGCCGTTGAGGCTACAGGATTTGCTGCCGATCGACGACTACGAGCGCTCGCGCGAGGCCTTCCGGCGACGTATCATCGATCTGAAGCAGAGACGGAGACTGTCGGTCGGGAACCTCATCACGATGGTCTTTGAAAACCGGGAGACGGTGCTGTTCCAGATCCAGGAGATGATCCGTGCCGAGCGGATCCTCCGGCCCGAGCGCGTCAGCGAGGAAGTCGTCATGTACAACGAGCAGATTCCCGGGGCCGGCGAATTGAGCGCGACACTCATGATTGAAGTCACCGATCCCTCAGAAGTAAAACCGGTTCTGGACCGGCTTCAGGGGATCGACCGTGGCCAAACCGTGGGCATCCGGGTAGGGCCGCATCTGGTCTACGGGATTTTCGAACAGGGCCGCAGCAATGAAGAAAAGATCAGCGCCGTCCATTACGTCCGGTTTCCTGTGCCCGATGCGGTCAAGGCTTTGATGGAAGATCCTGCGGTTCCGATGCAGGTGGTCGTGACGCACCCGCGTTACCAGGCCGTGCAGCCGGTCTCCGAAGAGATGCGGCGCTCTTTGCTGGAGGACTTTGCCGAAGGGCCTACTTGACTCCCTCTGCGTTCTCACTTATAGTATGCCGACCAATCTGGTCGGAGGTAGGTTTTCAAGTGCTGAAAGAAGCTCGAGTAACTAAGGACTTTGGCCCAAGGCCATGGGAGATCGATCCCTACCTGAAACAGGGTGGCTATGAAGCCTTGAAAACCTGTGCCACGAAGTGGACCAGGGACGAGATCATTGCCGAGATCAAGAAGGCCGGTATGCGGGGACGCGGGGGCGCCGGCTTTCCGACCGGGATCAAGTGGGAAAAAGTGCTGCACCACCGCGTCCCCGAGCATTACTTCGTCTGCAACGCCGGCGAGCACGAACCAGGAACGTTCAAGGATCGCCACCTGCTCAAGACCAATCCGCACCAGTTGCTGGAGGGGGCGCTGATCGCCGCGTTCACTGTCAAAGCCAAGGCGTCGTTTGTCTATGTGAACCACGAATACGTCGAAGAGCTGGCGAATCTTCGGAAAGCGGCCGAGCAGGCTCGCGCGCATGGGTTTTTGGGCAAAAATGTTCTCGGGACGGGCGTCGATATCGAGGTCGAATTTATAGAAGGGCAGGGCAGTTACGTGGCCGGGGAGGAGACCGCCATGCTGGAGTCCATGCAGGGCCGTCCCGCCATGCCGCGGCAAAAGCCGCCCTTCTATCCGACCGATTTCGGACTCTACGGAAAGCCGACGCTGGTGAACAACGTCGAGACCTTGTGCAACATTCCCCCGTTGCTGCGGAACGGCGCCGCCTGGTTCAAGCAGGTCGGCACGGAGAAAAGCCCGGGCACCATGCTCTTCTCGCTCAGCGGCGCGGTCAACAGGCCCGGCGTCTATGAGCTGCCGATGGGGACGCCGATCCGGACGCTGCTCTATGAGTGCGGAGGCGGCATTCCCGGAGGCCGGAAGGTGAAGGCCGTGTTTCCCGGCGGGCCGTCTTTCGCCATGCTGACGGCAGATCAGTTGGATACGCCGATGGACTTTGAGAGCCTCAAACAGGCAGGGACCGGCCTCGGGTCGGCCGGGGTGATCGTCGTGGACGACCAGACCTGCATGGTCGAGACGGCGCTCAAATACACCAATTTCTTCAAGGTGGAGAGCTGCGGCCAGTGCCCGCCCTGCCGGATGGGAACGATCAACCTCGCGGCGGTGCTGCAAAAAATCGAGGACGGGGAGGGCACCGAAAAAGATCTGGCTGGGCTGCTCCAACTCTGTGGATTTGTCAAAGGGCGTGGTTATTGTACTGTGGTAACGGGAGCCGCCGTGATCGGCGAGAGCACGCTGCGGCTGTTCCGCCGCGAGTTCGAGGAGCACATCGGGCAGAAGCGGTGCCCGTTCAAGCCGGTGGCCGTCGCGGGCGGGGTGGCCTGAATGCCGAGGATCACGTTCGTCCATCCCCAGGGCCTGAGCGGCGAGGTGGAGCCGAATACCTCCATTCTGGAGGCGTCGAAGACGCTCGGGTTTCCGCTCACTCACGACTGCGGGGGGAACGCGTCCTGCACCACCTGCCGGGTGGAAGTGGAGAGCGGGGGGGAGAACCTCTCCGAGATCGATTTCGACGAGCAGGACCTGCTGGACCGTGAAAATTTGACCGAGGCTTTCAATCGGCTGGGCTGTCAGGCTAAAATACAGGGAGACGTCGTCGTCCGGGTCCCGTTGCAGAAGTTCGTCGGGCCGACGGCGGAAGGAACAGTCCAAGAGAATTCCTGCAGCATTCAATAAAGACCGCGCCCTCCGGGCGGTCACAGACATCAAGGGAGGAGACGATAACATGGTAACAGTCAGCGAGATGGCCCAGAAAAAGATTCACGAGCTCGTGCAGGAGGAAAAGGACGCCATCGGCCTGCGCGTCTACGTGAAGGGCGGTGGCTGTCATGGCTACCAGTACGGCATGTCCTTCGAGACGAAGACGGCGGATGATGACACCATCATCGAGGCCGGCGGCGTGAAGGTGATCATGGATTCCCAGAGCGCCCCGTTGCTGGCCGGCTCGGAAGTGGACTACGTGGACAGCGTGCAGGGGTCCGGCTTTGCGATCAAGAACCCGCAGGCCAAGACCACGTGCGGCTGCGGCAGCTCGTTCAGCGCGTAAGCGCCTCTCGAACGCTCGTTTTTCTTCTGGTGTCGGCAGGGGCGTACGATAGAGTGCGCCCCTGCGCCCAGGCGCAGCAGTCGATCCCCCATGACTACCGTATGGCTCACCAAACGACTCGAATTCTGCGCGTCGCATCGCTACCACAACCCTGCCTGGCCGGATCAGCGGAATCAGGCCGTCTTCGGCAAGTGCAGTAATCCCCATGGGCATGGACATAATTACCTACTGGAAGTGACCGTCGCCGGCGAGGTGGACCCGGTGACCGGCATGGTGGTCAACCTCTATGATCTCAAGCAGGTGCTGGAGCACGTGCTCGTCGAGTTCGATCACAAGAATCTGCAGGAAGACACCCCGTATTTTGCCGGGCGTATTCCGACCACCGAGAACCTGGCGGTGGTACTGTGGGGCCGGATCGCGGAGAAACTGCAGGGGGCCCGGTTGACGACCCTGCGGCTGTTTGAAGAGGAGGATCTTTCCGTGGACTACGAAGGACGCCGTGTGGGAAATGCTTCGGAGGTGTGCCTGACCCGCCGCTATCGGTTTGCGGCCGCCCATCGCCTGCATACGGAGGCGCTGTCGGAATCGGAGAACCGCCGGGTGTTCGGCAAGTGCAACAACCCGAACGGGCATGGCCATAATTACACGCTGGAAGTCACCGTCAGAGGTGAGATTGTCGCCGAAACGGGGATGGTCACCGATCTGGGTCGCCTGGACCGGACGGTGGAGGAGCAGGTGCTCCGGCGGTTCGACCACCAGCACCTCAACTTCGATGAGGCGTTTGCCGGCAAGACCACGACGGGGGAAAACCTGGTGGTGCTGCTGTGGGGCCTCCTGGAGAAGGCGGTTCCTGCCGGGACCCTGCACAAAATCGGCCTGATTGAAACCCGGGACAACTACTTTGAGTATGCCGGCCCATCCAGGGAGCGGGTATCGTGAACATGAAAAAAGACCTTGCTGGTACGGAGACGGACGAAATCCAGGGGCTGGTGGAGCAACTGCTCGGTCTCTTGGGGGAGGATCCGGCGCGCGATGGGTTGGTGAAGACGCCCGAGCGGGTCGCCAAGGCGTTCCGTTTTTTCACGCAGGGCTATCAGGAGGACCCGGAGGAGATTCTGAACGGCGCCCTCTTCCCCATCGAATACGACGAGATGGTGGTGATCCGGGATATCGATTTCTTCAGCCTGTGCGAGCACCATCTGCTGCCGTTTTACGGCAAGTGCCATGTCGCGTATCTCCCCAACGGTCGTATCGTCGGGCTCAGCAAGATCCCGCGCCTGGTGGAGGTGTACAGCCGCCGGCTGCAGGTGCAGGAGCGGCTCACCGTGCAAATCGCCGAGGCGTTGCAGCAGAAGCTGAATCCCCAGGGCGTGGCGGTGGTGATGGAGGCGCGCCATCTCTGCATGATGATGCGGGGCGTGGAGACGCCCAACGCCGTCGCGGTGACCAGCTCGATGCAGGGCGTGTTTCAAAGCCAGCAGAAGACCCGGGAAGAGTTCCTGCAGCTGATCCGCCGCAGTGGCCCCGGAAGCGGCGTCTAGCTCTTCAGCAATCAGCCCAGCTTCTTCAGCGCTTCCAGGATATCGTTATCGTCACGCGCAACCTTGATTTCCTGGACCTTGACGTACGCCACCTTGCCGTTCTTGTCCACGATCACGGTTGCCCGCTTGCCGCAATTCAGCGGCTCGAAATACAGCCCGTATTTCTTGACCACCTCGCGGTTGAAGTCCGCCAGTAATGTGTGTTTGAGCCCAAGGTGGGTGGCCCAGGCCTTGTGGCTGAAGAAGCTGTCGGTGCTGATCCCGAACACGACGGCGTTCAGGCCCTCGAACTTTGGAAAGTCGTTGGTCATGCACTTGTTTTCGCCCTCGCAGACCGGGCTCCAGTCCAGGGGATAGAAGGCCAGCACGACGTTCTTCTTGCCCTTGAAGCTGCTCAGCGTCACGTCCTTTTGGTCCTGGTCTTTCAATATGAAATCAGGGGCCATGTCGCCCGCTGCGATCTCTTTTGCTACCTCTTGTGCGGCCACGGTAACCTCCTCGTAGATATTGATGATTGACTGATTGCGTTTGCGTTTTGACAACGAACGCGGAGCCATTAACCTATCACAGCTTTTCCGAGTTTGTCTACCGACCCCGCCTCTGGTATTCTCACACGATGGACCTCTTCTCCACGCCGGATGATGAGACTCGCGCCCGGGGTCCGCTGGCGGAACGGATGCGGCCCCAAACGCTCGACGACGTGGTCGGGCAGGATGAGATTGTGGCCCCCGGCCGGCCCCTGCGGGCGGCCATCGAGCAGGACACCCTCACGTCCCTGATTCTCTGGGGGCCTCCCGGCAGCGGGAAGACCTCCCTCGCCCGCCTGATCGCGTCGCATACCAAGGCCCAGTTTGAACCCTTCTCGGCCGCGACCAGCGGGTTGCCGGAGCTGCGCCGGCTCATCAAGCTCGCGGAGCAGCGGCGCGCGGTCAAGGGCCAACGGACCATCCTGTTCGTGGATGAAATCCATCGGTTCAACAAGGCCCAGCAGGACGCGTTTCTCCCGCACGTCGAGTCCGGCACGGTGACGCTCATCGGCGCCACCACGGAGAACCCGTCATTCGAAGTGGTCAGCCCGCTGCTCTCCCGGTCCCTGGTCGTCGTGCTCCAGCCGCTCTCTGAACAGGCCCTGGCGCGGATCATCGAGCGTGCCTTGAAAGATCCGGACCGGGGATTGGGGCGATACCACGTGGAGCTTGAGGTTGACGCCATGCTCAACCTCGTCGCGTTCGCCAATGGGGACGCCCGCGTCGCGCTCAACGCGCTGGAATTCGCTGTCCTGCACACGGCGCCGGGACAGGACGGCATCGTCCATCTGACCTTGCCTGCGCTTGCCGACGCGCTTCAGAAGAAGAGCCTGCGCTATGACAAGGGCGGAGAGGAGCACTACAATCTCATCTCGGCCTTCATCAAGAGCCTGCGTGATTCGGACCCAGACGGCGCTCTGTACTGGATGGCCCGCATGCTGGAAGGAGGCGAGGAGCCGCGCTTCATCGCCAGGCGGATGGTGATTCTGGCGTCAGAGGATGTCGGCAACGCCGATCCCATGGCGCTGGTGGTGGCGACGGCCGTTGCCCAGGCGGTGGAATTCATCGGCCTGCCCGAGTGCACGCTCAATCTCGCCCAGGGCGTCACGTACCTGGCGACCTGCCCCAAGGACAACGCGTCTTATATAGGACTGCATGAAGCCGAGAAAGACGCCAGGGAGCACGGCAACCTGCCGGTGCCGCTGCACTTGCGCAATGCGCCGACTGATTTGATGAAGGATTTGGGGTACAGCAAGGACTACCGCTACGTGCACGACGATCCGGCGGCGAAGACTGAACAGACCCACCTGCCGGAGAAGCTGGGGAAGAAGAAATACTACCGGCCGAAGAAGAAGGGGTAGGGGCGCACAGCCGTGCGCCCTACGATACGGATTCCAATTCCTTCAGTTTCGCCCTGAATTTCTCCGCTTCCTCGCAGAGGCTGGCCCACTGTCCAGTCAGCACGGACTGGTCTTTCGCCCAGTGCTCCCGCTCCTTCATCAAGACCGTCCATCGTGCGTGATCCTGAAAGAGAGCCTGGTCGGCCAGCTCAAGGTCGCGGGCCTGGATGCGTTTTTCGCCGTCGGCAACCGCTTCTTCCAGCTTGGCGACCTGGCGTTCGGTGCGGGCCAGGGCCTTGGTCGCCTCTTTCCGTCCGATCGTCCGGCCCTTGTCGTTGTTCTCGGATGACCGTGCCCGGGGGGCGCTGGTGGGAGCCGCTGGGCGGGCGTTCATTGTCGGAGTCGCGGGCGTCTCCGTCTCCGGCGTGCTCTTGATGGATTCCACTTCCTGCATCGTCTTCCAGAGGTAGTATTCGTAATCCCCGTGGTAGTCCCGCGCGCGGCCCTCTTCAACCTCCACGACGCGCGTCGACACGCGGGCTAGGAAAATCGGATCGTGCGAGATGAAAACAATGGTTCCCGGGAACTCCACGAGGGCATCGGTCAGCACGTCCACCGAAGCGGGGTCGAGGTGGTTCGTCGGCTCATCGAGCAGCAGGGTGTTGGCCGGCTTCACGAGCATGCGGGCCAGGGCCACGCGGTTCCGCTCGCCGCCGCTCAGCACCTTGACCAGCTTTTTCTGGTTGGCGCCTTCAAAGAGGAACGCACCGGCCAGGGCGCGGATGAAGCTCAGGTCGGTGCCCGTATCCACCTCCGCGATCGAATCCAGGACGGTATGCTCGGGGTTCAAAATATCGGCCTGGTGCTGGGCGAAGTAGTGCAACGTCACTCCGTGGCCGACCGTCCTGGTTCCTTTGTCGAACGGGAGGACGCCCGCCAGCATCTTGAGCAGGGTGCTCTTGCCCGCGCCGTTCTCGCCGACCAGCGCGATACGTTGGCCGCGCTCGGCGGAGAAGTTGAGCGAGCGATAGACGGCGAGGTCTCCATAGGACTTGTCCACGCCCGCAAGTTCCATCACCTGGCGGCCTGACGCGGGCGGCAGGGGGAAGCGGAACCGCACGCGCTTAGGGTCGCGCGTCCGCTCGACCAGCTGGACCTTCTCGAGCTGCTTGAGCCGGGACTGGACCTGGCGGGCCTTGGTGGCCTGGTAGCGGAACCGGTCCACGAACTTCTGCACGCGCCCGATCTCTTTGTCCTGGCGGTTGGCGGCGGCCTCCTGCGCGGCTTCATAGGCTTCGCGCCAGGCGAGGTACTTCGTGTAGTTGCCCTTGGACTCCATGATCCGCTGGTGGCGGATCTCCCAGATGTGCGTGGCGATGCGGTCGAGGAACTTCGTGTCGTGGCTGATGACCAGCATGGTGAAGTTCGACTGCAGGAGGAAGTCCTCGAACCAGCGTTGCGTGGCCTTGTCGAGATGGTTGGTCGGCTCGTCCAGCAGGATGACGTCGGGCGCCGAGAGCAGCAGGTGCGCCAGTGCCACCCGCATCCGGAACCCGCCGGAGAGGGCCGAAATCGGGCGGCTGAAGTCGGCCTCTGAAAAGCCGAGGCCGGACAGGATGCGCTTGGCCTCGTGCTCCGGATACTGGTTGCGGTGCGTGGCGTCCAATGCGGTGTCGCCGGGGATGTCCTCGAGGTCCTGCGGCAGGTAGCCGATCCGCAGGCGCGGGCGTTTGCGGATGCGGCCGCCGTCGAGATCCTGCTCGTCGAGGATCAGCCGTAGGAGCGTCGTCTTGCCGACGCCGTTGGGACCGACCAGTCCGACGCGGCTTCCCGGGCGTAGATGGGCCGAGGCGTCCTTGAGCAGAGCTTTGGTCGCGAAGTGTTTGCTGACGGATTCGAGTTGGAGCATACGGGTCGAGTTTTTGTAGGGGTAAGGTGTTGAATATCCGACGCAGTTGATCGAAGCGTCGGTCCAGCTAGCTCGGAGTGGTGGAGCTGGCCGGGATTGAACCGGCGACCTCCTGACTGCCAGTCAGGCGCGCTCCCAACTGCGCTACAGCCCCAAACAAGTTGCATCTTAACACTCGGTTTTCATTGGAGTCAACCGATGCCGGATCGTACCTTTGCTCGATCCGGACGATGTGCCGCTTCGACAAGCTCAGGGCGAACGGCGGCAGGATTTAGCGCTTACGTTCCCATCTCCCACGACGCGAGATACTTTTCCTGCGCCTTCGTGAGGCGGTCGATGTCCACGCCCATGCCGGCGAGCTTGAGCCGGGCGATCTCCTTGTCGATGGCGGCCGGCACCGGATAGACCTGCTTCTTAAGGGAGCGGCCGTGCTTGACCAGGTACTCGGCCGCGAGCGCCTGGTTGGCGAAGCTCATGTCCATGACGCTGGAAGGGTGGCCCTCGGCCATCGCCAAGTTGACGAGCCGGCCCTCGCCCAGCAAATTGATCCGCCGGCCGTTCGCGAGGATGAACTGCTCGACCCCGTCGCGGACCATCTTACGGCGGCGGGCGAGCTTTGCCAGCGCCGGGATGTCGAGTTCCACGTTGAAGTGGCCCGAGTTGCAGACGATGGCGCCGTCCTTCATGGCGGCGAAGTGTTCCTTGCGGATCACCTTGAGGTTGCCGGTGACGGTGACGAAGAAGTCGCCGACCTTGGCGGCCTCTTCCATCGGCATGGCGCGAAAACCGTCCATGATGGCTTCGAGGCCCTTCAGCGGATCCACTTCGGTGACGATGACGTCCGCGCCCATGCCCTTCGCCCGCGCGGCGATTCCGCGTCCGCACCAGCCGTAGCCGGCGACGACCACAATCGAGCCCGCGATGAGGCGGTTGGTCGCGCGGATGATGCCGTCCAGGGTGCTCTGTCCCGTGCCGTAGCGGTTGTCGAACATGTGCTTGGTGTCGGCGTCATTGACGGAGATGACCGGGAACTTCAGCACGCCCTTGGCGGCCATGCTCCGCAGCCGGATGACGCCAGTCGTCGTCTCCTCGGTGCCGCCGAGAATGCGGGCCGTCTTCTTCTCGCTGTGCAGCGTGGAGACGAGATCGCAGCCGTCGTCCATGGTGACCGTGGGATGGTGGCCCAGTGCGTCATGGAGGTGCCGGTAGTAGGTCTTCTTGTCCTCGCCCTTGACGGCGAACACCGGAATGTGGTCGTGGGCGACCAGGGACGCGGCCGTGTCGTCCTGCGTGCTGAGCGGGTTCGAGGCGCACAGCCGGATGTCGGCGCCGCCGGCCTGCAGGGTCTGCATCAGGTTGGCCGTTTCGGTCGTCACGTGGAGGCAGGCCGCGATGCGGATGCCCCGCAGGGGCCGCTCCTTCGCGAACCGTTTTCGCACCAGGCGCAGCACCGGCATGGATTCCTCGGCCCACTCAACCCGCATGCGCCCCTGGGGAGCCAGTCTCAAATCCTTTACGTCGTAGTCCACGATTCCCCCTCTTCTCAGTAAAAGGGGGACAGATTCGAGAATCCGTCCCCCGGTTTCGGCCCTTACTTACTGTACTACTTGCCCGCGTCCCGTTTGAGGACCTTCGCCATATCGGTTTTCTCCCAGGTGAACTCCGGCTCGTTCCGCCCGAAGTGCCCGTAGGCCGCCGTCTTCTTATAGATCGGCCGTAGGAGTTTGAGGTGATCGATGATCCCGCGCGGGGTCATGGGGAAGTGCTTGCGCACCAGCTTGTCCAGGAGATCCACGGAAACCTTCTCGGTATTCTTGGTGTCGATCAAAATCGAGACCGGCTCGGGGATGCCGATCGCGTAGGCCAGCTGGACCTCGCACTTCTCGGCCAGGCCCGCGGCGACGATATTTTTGGCGATGTAGCGGGCCATGTAGGAGGCCGAGCGGTCCACCTTGCTCGGGTCCTTGCCGGAGAAGGCGCCCCCGCCGTGGCTGCCGACCCCGCCGTAGGTGTCCACGATGATCTTGCGTCCGGTGAGTCCGGTGTCGCCCATCGGGCCGCCCGTCACGAACCGGCCGGTGGGATTGATGTGGTACTTGACGCTCACGGGATCGAAAATGTTCTTCGGCATGACGGGCTTGATCACGTGCTCGATGATGTCGCGCTCGATCTTCTTGCTGGTGACTTTCTCGCTGTGCTGGGTGGACACCACGATCGTGTCGATCCGCACCGGCTTGCCGTCCCGGTATTCAACCGTCACCTGAGACTTGCCGTCGGGACGGACCCAGGGCAGGAGGCTCTTTTTCCGGACTTCCGCCAATCGCCGGGCGAGGCGGTGTGCCAGGACGATGGGCATGGGCATCAACTCGGGCGTCTCGTTCGTGGCGTAGCCGAACATCAGGCCCTGGTCGCCCGCGCCGCCTGAATCCACGCCCATGGAGATGTCGCCGGACTGTTGGTGAATCGAGGTCAGCACCGAGCAGGTATGGTAATCGAAGCCCCATGTGGCGTCGGTGTAGCCGATCTCTTTGATCGTCTCGCGAATGATATCGGGAATTTCGACGTAGGCTTTGGTGGAGATTTCGCCGGCCACAAAGGCGATGCCGGTCGTCAGAATCGTCTCGCAGGCAACCCGGCAATGCTTATCCTTTGCGATGATCGCGTCGAGGATGCCGTCGGAAATCTGGTCGGCGATTTTGTCGGGGTGGCCTTCGGTGACTGATTCGGACGTGAACAGGAAGTTATGTCGGCTCATCGTTCGGGGTCCCTCTGTTAAATGGATCGGGAGTGTCTGACGATCGGATTCATAGACGAATAAGGTCTTTAGAATAGCGAGGGAAGTCCTCGTTTGTCAAGGAGAAAGTCGGCCTTTTCGATGGGATGTTGCCGCCTTGAAGTGCTTGACAGTGCGCGCGTCGCACCTGTACGATAAAATGATTTTTCCAACTGCAGGCGACACGCGAGATGGATGCCACCACGAAAGATACCGAGGGGTCCAAGCCGTTCACTTTCAAGGAGTTCGGCGACGCTCTCCTTGAATTCTTCAGTTCGCTGAAGCTGGCCATTTTCCTGATGATCACCATGGCGATCCTGGCCACTGTCGGGACGATCATCCAGCAGGGCGAGCGGCCGGAAGTCTATATCAAGGAATACGGCGAGAGCGCCTACTGGTGGTTCGTCAAGCTGGGATTCATCGACATCTATCACACCTGGTACTTCTCGTCGATCCTGGTGCTCCTCTGCATCAATTCCATGACCTGCTTCCACCAGCGCTTCCCGGCGATCTGGCGTTCGATCAGGCAGGACAAGGTCAATGTGACGGCCCGGTTCATCCAGAATCTCACGCGATCGGCTACGGTCGATCTTGCGGCTGAACGGGGCAAAGTCACCGAGGACATGGCGCTCGCCTTCGCCGAGCGCGGGTACCGCGTGCTGGTGAACAAGGGCGACGCTGAGACGACGATTTACGCGACGAAGGGGATCATGGGGCGGGTGGCGGCGCACGTGGCCCACCTCAGCGTGACGCTCATCGTGATCGGGGGCATTCTCGGCAACGTCATCGGGTTCCGCGATTTTGGCGTCTGTCTGGAGGGCGAGACGTATCACATCCCACAGGGCAACTTCGATCTCCACGTGGACAAGTTCTGGATCGACTACTACGACAACGGCGCGGTCAAGTCCTATAACAGCACGCTGACGGTGATCGAGAACGGCGAGAGCAAACTGACCAAGACGATCACCGTGAACGACCCGCTGGTGTACAAGGGCATCTGGTTCTACCAGTCCAGCTTCGGCGATTCGTGGGACCGCGTCGAAAAAGCGCGGGTGGTGGTGCGGGAGAAGGCCACGGGCAAGGTGGTCGGCGAGGCCATCCTGGACTGGAAGAAGGAAGCTGTCCTCAAGGATCTCGGGTTGAAGCTGCAGTTGACCGAATTCGTGGCCGACTTCGGATTTGACGCCAAGGACCGCCGTGTCTATTCGAAGACGGTCGAGCACGAAAATCCCGCCATCAAGCTGGCCATCACGGAGCGGGATCAAACGCTCACGGCGCCCTGGGTGTTCTACAATTATCCGGACCTGTTCGACATTCAGGGCTCCAAGTACAAGTTCGAGCTGACCGGCTATCTCGCGAAGAAATTCACCGGCCTGCAGATCGCCAAGGATCCCGGCGTGCTGCTCGTCTGGATCGGGTCCACGCTGCTGGTCGTGGGTGTGTCGCTCTCGGCGGCCATCTATCACCGCCGGGTATGGGCCAAGGTGGTGCCCGGGTCGCAGGGGCAGGGGGTGGTCGTCTACGTCGGCGGCACGGCCTACAAGGGGCAGATCGATTTTGATCGCGAGTTCGAACGGTTCACCGCGCGCCTCAACGCGCAGGGGAGCCAAACAGTATAATTAGGAGAGACTATGTTTCGAGCGCTGTTTCTCTTTGATGTGACCTTCTGGCTCTATCTGGCGGCCGTCGTGCTGTACTTCAGCTATCTCGCAGCGTCACGGACGGTGTTGCAGCCGGCGATGGCCGGGCATCCGTCCGAGACGACGGTGAAGGAGGGAAGCTGGGCGGACATGCTGGGACTCCTTGCGACGTGGGTGACGTTCTTCGGTCTGATCGTCAACGGCATGGCGCTCGGCGCCCGCGCCTATGAGCGGATGCAGATCTCCGGCACGTTCGCACCCTGGTCCAATCAGTTCGAGGCGATGGCGTACGTGTCCTTCGCAATCATTGCCGGCTACCTGCTGCTTGAGTTGAAGTACGGCATCAAGGCCATCGGCGCTTTCGTCGTGTCCATCGGGTTCATCGCGATGGGAGCGGCGTCCTTGTTGCCGTACCGCTATCAGACCGCCGAGCCGCTCGTGCCGGCCTTGAACAGCTACTGGATTTACATCCATGTCTCGATCACGCTCACCAGCTATGCGGCCTTTGCGATGGCCGGCGGGTTGGGGGTGATGTACCTGTTGAAGGAACGGGCGGAGCGGCGCGGCATGGCGGCCACGTCGGTCTACGCCACGTTCCCGAGCCTCGAAAAAATCGACGAGTTGGGCTACAAGGCGGTCATGGTCGGTTTTCCGCTCCTGGCCTTCGGCACGATCCTGGGCGCGATGTGGGCGAACTACGCATGGGGCGGATACTGGTCGTGGGACCCGAAGGAGACCTGGGCGCTGATCGTGTGGCTCATCTATGGGGCCTACATCCATGCCAGAATGAATCGCGGCTGGGAGGGCCATCGCGCGGCGGTCTACCAGATTTTCGGCTTGCTGATGGTGGTGTTCTGTTTTTGGGGCGTGAACTTTCTGCTGTCCGGGCTCCATGCGTACGCTTAGCACCCTGGCTGCTGTGGCGATTCTGGCTCTGGCGTTCGGCGTGGTCTGGTTGCAGAGCGCCAAGTACGAGCCGCTGACGGTCGGCATGGCGGCGCCGGATTTCACTCTTCCGGATATGGCCGGAAAGAATCAGAAACTCTCCGACTATCGCGGCAAGGTCGTCTTCCTGAACTTCTGGGCGACCTGGTGCAAGCCCTGCAAAGAGGAAATGCCCTCGATGCAGGTGCTCTGGGACAATCTCAAGAAGGAAGAGTTCGTCATGCTGGCGATCAGCATGGATCGGGTCACGACCAAGAAAGACATCCCGCCGTTCGTCGAGAACATGAAGCTCACCTTCCCGATCCTCACGGATTCCTGGGGACAGACCGACAATCGGTACAAGCTGATGGGCGTGCCGGAGACCTACATCATCGACCAGAACGGCGTGCTGCGTGAGAAGGTCATCGGGCCCCGCGACTGGACCAGGCCGGAAAGCATGGCGACCATCGTCCAGTTGTTGCAGAAGCAGCCGAAGTCCGCCCGGGCTGACTAACTTGTGGCCGGTGCGTCGATTCGGGCAGCATCTCTTCGTCTGTCCACTCGTTCTTGCTGCCTTCGTTTCCTGTGACAGAGTGCCCGAGAGCGAGGCGACCGGGTACGGTGACATGCAGCCCATCGCTGTCCTTGCAGAGGCTCCCCGCGTCGGCCACCGGGCGCCCGATTTCGTCCTGACCACGCTCGACGGCCGGGAAGTGCGGCTGTCCGACTATCGCGGCCATGTCGTCTTTCTCAACTTCTGGGCGACGTGGTGCGGCCCGTGCAAGGTGGAGATGCCCGCGATGGAGCGGCTCTACCGTGCGTATCGCCGGCAGGGGTTTGCGATTCTCGCGGTCTCCTCCGATCCCGAAGGGGCCGCGGTGACCCGGCCCTTCCGGGACTCCTTGGGGTTGAGCTTCACGATCGCGCACGATCCGGAGATGATCGTAGGCCGCATGTACGGTGTGCGGACCTTGCCGGTCACCTTCCTGGTCAACCGCGACGGCGTGATCACGCATCGGATCTTCGGGGCGCGCGACTGGCAGGAGCCCGAGGCCAGAGAGGGCATCCAGAGACTCTTGAGGATACGCTGAGCGATGTTCGTACAGCCTCCCGATATGTCCCTCTTTATCGCTTTTGCCGCCGGACTGCTGTCCTTCGTGTCGCCCTGCGTCCTGCCGCTGGTTCCTTCCTACATCACCTACATCACGGGGCTCACGCTGGAGGAACTGACCAGCGAGACGGAGCGGGCGCGGGTGCGCGGCGTCATCATCGTGAACTCGCTGCTCTTCATCGCGGGCTTCTCATCCGTCTTTGTGGCCTTCGGGGCGTCGGCCAGTCTGGTCGGGCAACTGCTGACCACCTACCAGGATTTCATCCGCAAGCTGGGCGGGGCGCTGATCGTGCTGTTCGGTCTCTACATGATGGGCGTGCTGAAGATCAAGTTCCTGATGAACGAGATGCGGGTTCACCTCAAGAGCCGCCCGGCCGGCTACGCCGGCTCGGTCCTCGTCGGCGTGGCCTTCGCTGCGGGATGGACGCCCTGCGTCGGGCCGATCCTGGGGACCATCCTTGTCTACGCCGGCACCAGCGATTCCATGCTGACTGGGGTGAAGCTCCTCGCCAGCTATTCGCTGGGCATCGGCCTTCCGCTGTTCATCACCGCGCTCGCCGTCGATTCCTTCCTCAATTACTTCAAGAAGCTCCGGGGGTACATGTACGGCATCTCCGTCGCCAGCGGCATCTTTCTCGTGCTGGTCGGCGTGATGCTCTATACCAATTCTCTGACCATTCTCACCAGCACGCTCGAACAGCACGGCATCGGCTGGTACATCGGACAGTAAACATTAGTTATGCGTGATGCGATCGTCGTCGGCATGGGCCCGGGCGGCGCTACCACAGCCGCCGAACTGGCGCGTGCTGGCTTTTCCGTTCTCGGGCTCGA